>Ga0209782_1001680_pt1 | contig 11802 bp, 9 predicted proteins | sample WorMetmaBAHAMAS1_FD_187390 | JGI IMG/M metagenome (GOLD analysis project Ga0209782, IMG submission 187390) | Marine gutless worms symbiont microbial communities from Max Planck institute for Marine Microbiology, Germany - Inanidrilus... | ecosystem: Host-associated > Annelida > Digestive system >... | reverse complement strand
ATCGCGCCACAGCGTCGCACCGTTGCACTGTGTAAGTGTGCAGTGTACGTCATGTCACGCGTATCACTGTGCTGAAGCCGCAGATTATCTAAACTGTGGCTGAAGCTTGTGACGACGCTAGATATTATTATATGAAGTTTTTACTGTGACGGGAACACTTGTGAAGATACCTGGCACGATTGAGGCCGTGAGAAATAATATGAACAACAACAACAACAACAACAAGCTTATCGGTCATCATTTTTAATTTAAATAGTTTACGGTAGCCATTATGGCGTTGTTCGTGTTAAATTTGTGATAGTGATAGTCTATTGTTAATAGCTGTTGCCGATGTTGGGTTTCGCCTAAAAACTTTGTACATCCGTATTTTGATTCAGAGAACATGGCTGAGGAAGCTGTTGAGGACTTCAGGTCGTCACTTGCAGATTTGACTTTCAACAGCAAGCCGCTCATCAATATGCTGACTATGTTGGCTGAAGAAAATTCACAGTATGCGGAACAGATTGTACGAGTCATAGAGGATCACATTACACAGGTAAAATAACCACAGTTATTCTACAGTAACTGTTCAATAAAGCATTACAATCTACGAAATGACTAGGCTATTTTGTCACAGTACAGACGAAAAACTGTTCAACCACACAGGTATATCAAGTCGCCCAAATTGGCTGCTGCTGTTTTAAAAAGTAGCCTAAATAGTTGGGTATAAAATGTATAACTGCGTAACCCCGTAACTGTGTAATGCCTGACGTATAAAATGCGTAACATGCAGTGCATAACCGTTACGCACTTTATACCTGCCGAGCAGTGGGGCACTGTGAGGGGCCTAGAAACACGTCGAGATTTTGCTGGCATACCAATCTCTCAAACACACAGGCCTAAACAATATCTTACCAAACTGTGTATATATATATACACGGTGATTCATAATTACGGGAACCCTTGGTTTTTATTGTATAGCTTTTGAAGAAAAGACTCAGAGTGATAAAATTTAGCACATATGTCTAGTAGTCAATACTGTTCCGTTAGCAAAACACATTACTGACGCAGTGTATGTATAAAGTGTCCGCCTTTAGCTTTAATGCATGCACGAAGACGTGTGCGCCACTGTATGACTGCTTTATCAATAATGCGCTGATCCGTTTTGTCCCAAACTGTCAGGATACATGTATGTGCACGCAGTTCGTCAATGTCCTTGATCCGCTTCTTGTAGACCTTCTCCTGCATTACCGACACACTTGGTAGTCGACCGGATTTACATCCGGTCCCTAGGAGAAATGAAATCTGAGGTCTCCATTTTAAGCAGCTCAACTGTCTCACGAGCCCTATGATGTGACGTCACGTTACCGGATATTGCGCGGTAACGTAACGTAATGTGGATAAATTCAGCACCATTTCACACAGCATTATCTCAGGCGTAACTATGCCAAGTTTTAGCCACAAATGTGGCCAAGCTACAAAGATATTCCACTTTTCTTACGGGTTCCCGTAATTATGAATCACCATGTATAATTTGCACAGTCAGAAATGCATATTTCAATTAACATAAAGTTAAGTTTGCAGTCAACTCAAAACCGAACAACTTACTTCATTCAAGTTACTGACGTCATTTGCCACTAAATAGTTCATGTTGAGGCTCGTTTCCAGAGTAATGCAGTGCACGCAATGCTGCATTAATAAAAATATATAGCCCAGTCGGCAAGTTTGCCGAGCGGGCTAAACTAGAAATGCTAGCCTAGCATATAGCCCGCTCGGCGCTGTAATGTCGCCCCCTAGTCTATGACGTGTGCGGTGTCCCAGTGGCGGATCCAGGGGTTGGCCACGGGGCCATGCCCCCAATAATCATAGATAGTTTTTTGACGTACACTTTTATTGAGTATTTAGAGATATTTTTGACTGCATTATCTATTGAAAAAAGGGTTAATTGCTATATTTCAACAACGGTTCCACCGATTTATACGAAATCAAAACTAGAAAACTAGAATAATGGTTGCATTAATTATTTTTGACGTATGTTATGACTTGATGTTTGTATTTAATAAATGTTGTCAGGTTGCATCATCACACAAGTTGCCAGCTTTATATCTCATTGATTCGGTGATAAAGAATATAGCTGAAAGCAACTACCTTCAGCTGTTTACAAAAAATATTGTCAACAACTTTGTTCTAGTTTTTGAGCAGGTAGTATTTGTGTTAGTATATTATTAAATAAAGTTTATCAACTTTGACAGTGTTTCGTTGTTTTGTTTAAAGTATAAACAGTCAGTCAGTGATTGATTAGTAATTACTGCTAAATTGCCAGTGCTTATTCGAGTTGAAGTGTCAGCATTACACTATTTATACATGTAGATTAGTATCAGTTACAAAATCTGAATTACTGACCGTACAAATCACCTGTCAGTAATTGCACATTTCTGTTGTGTGATATGAAAACTTACGTTGACAGATATGCAGCAGAGACATTTAATACTGTGTACTTTTTGAGATTATTGTTCATTTGCAACTTAGGTTGATGAGAAGACAAGGCAAGCAATGTTTAAGTTGCGTCAGACATGGAATGATTTATTTCCAAATAAAAAGCTGTATACACTGGATGTACGTGTCAACCATATTGATCCTGCATGGCCAATCACTGCGCTAGCACCTCAGACTGCTAGCACCAGCATTCATGTCAATCCTAAGTTCTTGCTCAAAGTTAGTCATTTTCATTGCACACTACTATATATTATAGTGTGATAATTATTTTATTGTTGTCGATAGTGTTTTTGATAGACATTTGGTTTGGATTTAATTTATCTAGATGATCATTAGGCTTATTAATGAGTCTTGGGACTTGAAAATTTTTCCAATACCTGAAAATGATTTTCTTGAATTGTGATAAATCGAGAGTCAGTCAATAGTGTATTTGAAGGTGGACTCTGCAGTACTTTGTTAAACATGAGAGATAACTTGACTTAGTGGAGTGAGGTGGTCATTGGGTGCGCACAGCAACAACTGGCATCCAGGTGGTATCTTTGTAGTCTTGATGCCGAGCAGGGTTGGGGGAGCCTGCAAGTACAGCATACCTTGCAGCATCGGCAGCTGGCAACTAAGTCAGTATGTAATGTAACGCTGGTTTGCATGATCACAATTCACAACTGACATTATTGTGTTACGCGATTGACAGACGGTGCCAATGCCATTGAATTATTAACATACAGTGCGATGTAGCTAACGAATTTAAGTCCAATGACCATGATTTGCGTAACAGTTGACAGTTATAAAAACGGTCATAATATTCCCGTGGTAAAGACAAAAGGTTAAGGCCCATTCTTACTCTCTGACATAGAGTACAGTGCAGAGCGATGCAGACATGATGTAGTCGAAGGCAATAACCCTGTTTACATTGCTCACATATGAGTGGATCCGTGTGTATTGTGAAGGACATCATTGCTTTTAATGAGTTTATTTACAGTGGACATGCATAATGTGAATAGCCCTTTAATTCCTTGTCTCCTGCTCAACTTGACTAATTGTGACACTTAGCTAGAATCAGGCTGTTACAGTACACTGCTGCATGATGTGATGCAACATTTCCTGGACACAGCATCATGTACACATACAGCTGTGTTTGCACTTTGCAGTTGCTGGTTTTTTAACTCACCGCAGCATGGCTATTGGCAGGAGATGGCAACGGGCACTCGGTGAGATGACCTTTCTGTCCAAATGGTTGGTGATTAATAACAATATGCCTGGATGACAGGCCAAAGTTTCCCACCATTAGTCGGGAATCGTCTGTATAACTACCACAATTATGTGTGCACCTGCAAGACCGGGCCTTCCTGCTGTCCAGCCGACGATCAGCAGAGGGGGAGGGGTAGCAAGTGGGGAGAGGTGAGATGATTTAGTAAGCAGCACATCGCCATGATGCACTGGTGCTGAGTCAAAATCGAGACTCACGATCGGCCCATCAAGAGATTTCCTGGGAATTGACATCCCTAATGATTATCAAGTCACGCTGCCAACCAGTTATTGATAAACGTATACAAAATAATTTGTGATTTTAATATGACAGACGGGTACAATGGAGTCGCATCAGCCATCAGCTGAGGTTGCAGCGGTTCTTCCAACAACAAGCACTGACCTACAGTTTAAGAGGATTGAAGAACAGCAGAAAGCTGCAGAAACAGAACAGGAAGTGGAGGAAGCTAGACTTCGGCAGCAGTTGATGGCCACAGAAGAGATCGAGATAATGAGGCTGGAACAACAGAAACTTGAAATTGCACTTGCAGATGCAAAGATGAGACTTGAACAGCAAGATAAAATGCTTCGCGAACGACAGGCTGCCCAGGTGATCCAGATATAGTGTTTAACTTGATGTTAATTATTTTCCTGACATGCGGTTTCTGTAAACATAGCTTGTTTTTGTCCTGTGTTGTGATAAATACTTCATAAAAATCTATAATTAATTACAGTTACTGCTATGTTAGGAAAAACTAATTAATTAGAGTCGTAACTAATTACTGCTGGAAAACAGTAATTAGTTACTTTAAATACTGTTACTGGTTTCTAATTACTCAGTATGTTTGTGGCTAATTGATTGCTAAAGGACTTGGCTTTTTCGATGTTATACTGTCTGTTTATTAATGCCATTCAAGTGACTGGGTGGAAAGATTGTCACTCAAATGCAGGGCTGCCAACTCTCCTGATTTTCGTGGAAGCTTCCCAAATATAAGGCCATTTTTACGCGAAGTGCGATTCTTTCAAGCCACAGTCGCACTTTGCGCGATTATGGTTCGTTGTTATTATAATTTGTTGTGATAATATTTATACGGACGTAGTGGTGTCAGACACCTGCATCCATGTTTTTCTGTTGAGTTGAGTAAAGTCCTCATTAGGCGACATTTTCGCATTCAGTAATCTGTGCCGTTGTGACATCAACATAATCCACGGTGGCCGTGATGATTTTAAAAAAAACATTGCACTACAGTAATTTTTCTCTAATTCTCAGCTCTTATTGTGTCATTTGCTAACTTACTTATTGATATTGTAGTGTTTTTACAATCATATGGGCCAAAATAGTCCAGAATTGTTTGTTTGTATGTCTTCAATTGTAGTGAAAATGTTTACTATTTCTCCCTATTTTTGGACCACGGAATCTCCCTATTTTTGGCTTCACAGGATTGGCAGCCCTGCAAATGATGCATTTTATGACGTGGTGATACAGCACATACCGCGCTAGCATACCTTTGCATGGTAAAAATTGATCATGAGATATGGTACAAATTTGACTTTTATAATCATTTACATAGCATTTATCAGTAGTGAACAGTGTGTTTATTGCTGCTGTATTGGCAACAGTGAGGGTCACTATGATGGGTTATTTATGTGCACTCAGGTCCGGAGCAAGCCAACCTCACCTCCATTGTCTGCAGTCCGTGTTGCAGCAGCTGTTGCTCCGTGTGCCCGCGATCCACGAATTAGAACTGAACTGCCTGTAGATCCTCGACTTCAGTCGTCCTCGACTTTTCACCAGACAGCTGTCGTGTTACCAACTCAGGCCAAGCCACCGTCATCGACAGTGACCGCACAGTCCGACGGTGCTACACAGGTGCAACCACAGACAGCTGGTTCCAGTAATGTAGAAAACATTTTCGATCGCCTGCTGAAGGATCTGAAGACTTTTAAATCAGGGCAACATGTTGCCGACGATGGGTCACGTTCAGTTCCTGCAGCAGAACTGAAAACTGCTGAAAGTTGTGTTGCGATTACTGCAGAGCCGCGTGCTACTAAAAAACAGCCTATTGTTAAGCAGGAAACTGACGAAAGTCCTCCGACTGTAGTAAGTCCAAGTCAGGCAACTGGCGTGCCAGATGATAGTGGCATCAAGTCCAAAGAGATGCAGTTTAAGGATGACGTACATCGAGCCGCATCACATTTACCAACGCCAAACAGAGCCAAGACCGAACATTCAGCTATGGTCTGTGATGAGATCGATGGACTGGTTCACCCGCAAGAAGACGTCAAATGCAGTGATCGGCGGAGTCGGCGTAGTGGAGATCCAAGGTCCAGTAGAAGACGAGCGACGAGTCAGGACCGAGATTCATTAAGAGAGGTTATTCAGCAGAGGACTGATGTATGTGTCAAAGACAAGAATGGCGGTCCGGCAGCAAAAAGAATGAGACGCGACAGGCAGCATAATGAACTGAAGAATATTGATTCATCTGCATCACTTCCTAGTGACTTCATGTGAGTAGTTTTGTCTTATTGTAAAGTCGTTTAGTAGGTAGATGTGTCATAATAGTAGGTAGATGATGTATATCATGCTTATGACACATCTACCTACTACATGTACTTTTGTCAGATGTGCAGCAAGTATCTATAACTGATGAGCGATATATATTGGCATTTGCTGTTATAATATGCCTGTTTAATTTTTTGAAACTTATGTTAGATGCTTAATAATAATATTTATAAGTAAATTGTATTGGTTTTGTTACGAGCTATTTCAAAAGAGAGTTTAAAAGAAATTATTTAAATTAATTTCTCTGGCCTGGAAATAACACTGAAAAGTGAGCCGTTTGAATAGTCCCTAGCTGGTGGAGACAGATCACGTAGTGCAGAAGAAATGATAATAGAAATTGTGTTTAAAAGGGTTACAGTGTGTGAAGGGACTCATGGATGGTTGTTAGCAGTTTGAAATAACCATGACTATTTCGCATTGTTTTTGAGGTATGAGTTCAGCGTATTTATATGCCTATAATCTTGCATAGTATTCTAACGTCCATTATGACTAAGACCCATGATCTGCGAATTTCATGCCATGCCGCTGAATTATATTGTTTGCCTCGGATGCTTGTCGTGCTGGGAAAATGATGATTGGCTTTGTGATGCCACAGAATGGGGGGTGCATATCACGTTGAACCTAGTGCACAGTACCCTGTAGTATTTAAGTCGTCATGTGCAGCTTCTGTAACAAACCTTGTGCCAACTGCTTCCATTTAGTGTGTGGCACTTACTCTCTTAGATGCATCAAAATAAATTGTTAATTCAGTTAGTATGAGCACGGACTGTGCTTCCGCCCGCAGCAAATGCACACTGAACGTCAGCTGGTTAATGAATGCATTAACAGAGCAATGATATGTATTCATTGTTGATGAGGAATAATTGACTACACACTGTAAAAAAATATCTATATATCCGCGGCTATATTGTGGCCAGTTTCCATATTTTAAAGGAACTGCTTTTGTAAACGTTTGATTCCGTAAATCGACAGAATAACAGAGTGCGGGCCTACGTTGCAACATAGGCCCGGGCTTAATCTGATGGTATTTGATGAGCATTTTTATCTCTCCACGTTTTTAACATTTAAAAAAAACTTTGCTGCAGGGTTTTACCTGTATGCTTATTATCCATAGGCTGGTATTTGCCATGTTTACTCTGTCCCTACAGCTTTACCTGTTTATGTATGCAGTTTGCAGCTAATTAGCAACTGTTTTCCAGGTAAAGAGTGGTTAGTTGTTTGCTGCACTTGAGTTTTCTTATTAAAGTACTTTTGAAAGAGATTCTTTGGGGATAAAGGGCACAGATTTTAACAGGCCAAATACTTTTCTTCCTTTTGATCAGACACCAGTGTTAAAGCACTAAGAGTCTGAGGCAGAACTGCAGTAACATATTTACTGTAATTAATGCATTATTATTAAGTAATGGACTATAAACGGTGGAATAATCAGTCCCTTTAATTTGTAGATAAATAGAGCTGGCATTGAGGAGTAATGTTGCATACTGTACTAATGTGAATGTTCTAGTTGTTGTCAGTAAGAGCATGTGGTGGTGAAACTTTGCTCCAGCAAAATCCTTTCATTCTTAACAAAGACTGCTGGCCAGTCATCATGTTTAGTGGCGTGAAACTTACATGTTTGTGTTTCTTGTATGTAGGGAGTTGTTTGGCAAGGAAGATACAGACTATCGGCGTTTACCTTCAGTTCCCAAACTGCGGCCATTGTCTCCTCGTCAGCCTCTGTTGGGCTCTGCTCCTCACTCTGGACTTACATCGCCTCAGGCTGTTGGTTGGGCAAATTTTAAGGCGAGTCGTCCTGATAACTTTCCATTGGATTGTCGTGACAATGCATCTGATGGTGAAATGAGGGACAAAGTGTCGCTGCTGCCAACACCTATTATGGAAAAGGGCAGTGACAGGTTTGAAGAAAAACGGGAATTTTTAAATGTGGAAGAATCTGATGGGCTTAAGGCGATTAGCACTAAAGATCGATTCTTAAAGACACTTGGTGAAGAACGTTGGCGAAGGAATGGGGATCAGGATCGTGGTATGCATTACCCAAGGTCCAGCAGTCGCTCTCCTGTACATCGTCCTATGTTTTATAGTGATCAGCCAGTCCTGACAAATATGGAAACTGGCATTCTTGGTGACGGTCCTCATGATAATGTCGCAGTACATCATGAGTCAGACTCGTGGCCACTGTGTGAACACGAACAACACAGAGTACGACCGTGTTGTGAGCATGAAGAACCGAGAGTACTGTTGCCAACGCCAGCACATAACCAGCCTCCTGCAGGTGAAAGACATAACAACCGTGTGGAACGGGGTGGAGCAATGGAACTATGGGAAGCACCGATGAAACCAATTTACGATGAAAATCGCTTTTACATGCCGGACTTTGATGTGCGGTGGCGAATGCGTGCTCAGGCTACTGACAGTGCATATAACGCATACACGGTTGTTATCGATGGGCGGCATTTTGAGATGAATTTAAATGACCGACCACTTTTCATCAAGTGCCATAACTTTCGTATTAAAGTTGCGCTGAATGGCTACAACAGTCATCTTGTGATTGACGATTTTAACTGTTATCGGTTTGGCTCGCCTCCGTCTGATGTCAGAATACATGGTGCTGTTCATCGTGTGTTCATCCGGGGTCCGCAGAAGAAGTTATGGATTGATGATAATTTGTTTGAGATCAATGTGGATGCTCCGCCGGAGATGGTCAATGTCGGTGGCCGAAGGCATGAGATCCAGATTGACAGTGCAAGCAATAACTTCATTGTTGATAGTCATCGTGTCTGCAAGTATGGCTCTGAAGGAGTTCAGGATGTGCAGTTGGCATTTGTACTGCACAAAATTCAGTTCAGTCCACCAAAGAAAGAGATTCTTATCGATGGTCAGTTATGTACGCTTGACATGACGGGCAAATATCCAGTGGTGTGGATAAGTGGTCGGCCACACGGCATTAGATTTGATGGGCAGCCACGATTCATCTACATAGATGACTCGCCATATCTTGTGCCAATGGACTGGGCAAGGAAGTGTCGTATTGACGGTCCAAAACCGAGATTGCTGGCGTTTGGTGGCCCAGGTCATGAAGTTATTGTCGATGATCAGTGGTTTGAGGTGAAGTTTGGTGGTTCTGAGAAGCTGGTGAAGTTTGGAGGCCACACGCACAAAATCCAGTTACGAGGTGATCCACCAGAAGTGAAGATATTGTCTGAAGTCTTATTAAAAGACCAGTATGGTCCAGTGGCTGCAGCATCTGGAGGCTTTACCAGTCGTGATTTACGACATCAGCCTCACTTCCCAGCCATGCCTGGCAGTATGTTTACATGTTTTCTTTGTTATGTGATCTTTTTTATCTTTTATGAATTTAAATGTAGTGTGCTAGCAATGAAGATGAATGGGCTAACTTGAAATGAAAATTATCACCTTCTTTTATGTTATTAATGTACAAAATTTGAACCAGTGTAACTAGTGCATTTGCATTTACTGTTTATTATTTCACGTCAGAACTGCATCGCCATGGATATTTTGTCTTGTCGCTGTCCAAATCTTTTGGAATTAGCAGCCTTCTAACATATGCTCTTGTGTCAGTATATTGACCATCAAGAAACACGAATCAAACATTGTTTTGTATGACCATTCTTTCAACTGTCTCTACTTAACCCAATCACATGGTTTTGTAGTGTTCTGTTTTAGTTCCTAGCCTATAAGTCGTAGTTTTATTGTATTGTACCAGTGGAGTGTTTGTAATGTCTATAGATAACGATCCCAGGAGGCAGTTTATAGGCCAAGATAGTCATCAGAACTCACCGAGTCACCACAGCGACGCAACACAGGTAAGTGGATATACTGAGAACACACCGTGGAATGCTCAGAATCCACCAGTGCAACGTGGTGACCCGCGGCTTGGACCTGGTGCTAGTCATTTGTATGACAAGTCTGTGGTACAGTTTGGTCAACCAATGATGAATACCGGGCCTCCTGCAGCTGCTGTTAGTCAAGGAGCGACGACTGCCAGTGAAACGTCGGCTCCTTCCATTGGGACAGCTCCACAGGCTGCTGTCACTCCAGGTTGGTTTATTTTTAACTTCTCATGTCATTTAATAGCATATAATGTGCTGATATGTTTAGTGCTGTTGAAAAGTACTCATTTACCAGTCTTGATATGATTACAATTAATGATTTGTGAAGAAACTCTGTTGATAGTCTGGCATTTCTAGTTTAGTGTAATGTCATAATCACATGCTGGCAACCTTCACATTTTTAATGAGACCTGTAAAATCAGATTGGTTCATTTCTTGAAGCCAGATACAAGAGTTAGAACAATCCAAATAAACTGGACCAGACCAATTCAGTAATTATATGTCACCTGAACCAGCCAAGTTAGTACCTGGTTTAGTAATGATGAATGTCAATGAAATGTGCCCTGTTTCCTGCAGACAGTGGTGGTAATTAGCTGGTAATCCAATACTGCAGTAGTGAGACTGATATCATTTGCACTGCTTCATCTAGGTATTGATCAAATCAGCACAGAGCAATCACCCACGTTTACAACGACAAGCAAATGTCAAAGGAGACACGCTGCAAATGTTAAATACTGGTACTGTTGGACTAATGCCAATCTACAAAAGTAGACTGGCAGTGATTCTATCTACAGTGGACCGGATGTAGTTCAGAATCTACCAAGATCTGTTCTAACTCTACCAGACACTAAAAAACTAACTATTATACACTATGTCTCAAAAAGAGTGTCACATGTTTAACTTACTGTAACATACGTGAATGGATTTTGATAATTTTTGGCAGAAATGTTACAGATAAAATAAGCAATCAAAAAATAGCTTTATTTTTCAACCTCACATAAGTAGTCTTTCTATTACTAGTCTTTCCACACTACCTAGCAAAACAGAAAACCAAGAAATTCCATCTCTTTTCGCGAACGCTGCGTGTTGTTTTGCCAACGTCCACACAAAACACGTCACAAAATATCGTTTAGTCCCAGTTAAGCCGTACTTTCCTGTCATAACAATTGACTGTGTGCACTAGACAATACCTACAACAAGTAGTCGGTTATGTCCCCAATATGCTCATTCGACACAGTGTTGGTCGCTGTGTCAGAAATCAGTGAGTTATTTTTTACCAAGCTGGATTGAACCAGTAGACAGTATTGCTGGATATCTTATTATGTCAGCAAATGTTAGATGCTATTAAGCATGTCGGTGGCAATTTTGTCTTTCAGAAGATGATGCACTGGTGCATATTGCATAAACAGTTTAATTGCTACAGTGTAAAACTCCCCAATTTTCCTGTAGCCCCATAATGGCACACAGCTTAACTTTAATACAGCAAGATTTAGGCAGCCATACAACAGCATTAGTTGTAAGTAATGAGGCTGAATAAATAAAGTTAGCAGCTGTTTGAAGTCTGGCACCACAGTAATACAATACAGATAAAAGGTGCAGTTTTTGCATTTCACCAGGTAGTGCAGAAGCATTAGTTAGGTGAGGTGGGAAAATTAGGCACTATTTGGT
>Ga0209782_1001679_pt1 | contig 11802 bp, 7 predicted proteins | sample WorMetmaBAHAMAS1_FD_187390 | JGI IMG/M metagenome (GOLD analysis project Ga0209782, IMG submission 187390) | Marine gutless worms symbiont microbial communities from Max Planck institute for Marine Microbiology, Germany - Inanidrilus... | ecosystem: Host-associated > Annelida > Digestive system >... | reverse complement strand
GGGTTATGGGTAGGCGGGGGGAGGCAAAAAACCCCGGACAGACACCTGGGCCTGGATGGACAAACGGACATGCCTGAATGGGTCCAAACCCTGCCAAGGTGAATGCAAAATGTGATGTAGTGATGAAATTGTCAGTTTTTGGCACCCGGAGAGACACACACACACACAAGGCAAAACCTATACATCCACGCTACGTGGGCTGTAACAAAATAATTGATTGCAACCATCTACCAGCTTAAACATCTCTACATAATATACACGACAGTTACTTCCACCACGTATGGTAATAGCAGTGACAGCTCACATTGTCTCCAAACACAGATTGTTCAGTTATATTCGACAGGTGGCGCTCATATGTACACAATACATGGTTCCCTCGGCCTATGCGAGTTTACCCTCAAAATGTTATTTCACTCAGTTCACCCATTTTGACAGAACTCATGAAAACACATAGTTACACAGACAGAGAGTCACGTGTGATATCTACAGCAAGTAAAAGCCTGCACCTAGCACTAATACTGGCAAAACTGGCCAAAATGAAATGTAAAAATTTCACTACTGCAGTTTAGACCGACACGAAAGATACCATAAGTACCTTCAAATAAACTACACACCATACAAAACTATGTAAGTCAAGAGCAAATTTGTATCAGACCTTCACTTGTTGGACTCTGAGGTTCTGTGCTATACGGACTGGTAGAACTTGGATGATTCTGTCTGCCAGCATCATTAGTTTCCTCATCACTATCGTCAGAGGACTGACGACCATCTTCATTGAGATGCTCACTGGTTTCCAAGATTGTTTGTGCCTGAGTGTTAGCAGACTGTATAGCAGAAGCATCTTGCGTCACATTTTTTCTGCAAAAATATAACGCCAATATTAAAAACACTCATCTATTTCAAAACAACTAGTAACCAGTTTACTGATAACTGCTGATGTTACTGGGAACTAATGTGGTTGTCAACATTAATATTAAATAAATTTTGGACAAACAAGATATGTATGCAGTGAAGTGATATATCTCTACAAATGGCAGTCTGATACCAGCATACCATGCACAGCAGACAGCCACTTAGCAAATGGGACAGATAGACCAATGGATGAACAGGCAGATTGCAAAGGCAATCTGGATAAAACACAACTAAATTTAGCATAAAATCATACACAGGTTACAACTCGCATTACAAAAGTAAACTGCAGTTGATATATGTTTCATTTTATTGACTATGACTACTTCTTTACTCTTCAATCAGTTTTTCGTTTCTGTAGCCTTGTAAAAGTAGTCATATCCACAAAGTTAGCTAAGAAAATCTGTTAAAATGGCTCAAAAAGAATTTCTGAAAGGCAGAAAAACTTCCTGGCATCCACCTGATGATGTAAATGCACCGACAGTAAAACAATCTAGATAACCTGTACTTTGTTAACTTTTTGATAATGGTTTTTTTAAATTTGCAAAAATTTACCAGAAATATATGAAAAATAAAAGATTATCTCTTACTAAAGCACATACAATTACATGTATGATTTTATGATCTATGACTACTCCATACTAATACGTTCTAAACCGCAGTTTTAACACATTTCTAAACTAACATATGTGTAAAAATACCATTCTCATACTCATTCACTCCAAACAGTTGTTGAAAACTACACATCTATTTATATGACAAAACTGCAGCACATGAACCAACTTGAAATGAAATATAGTTGTCACTGATGCACCTCATTAGTTACCAGATGTCTTAAAACTGTCTTATCGTGAGGCACAAGACCAAGACCAAAGCCAAGATAGTGACGATCAAAATCGAGACCAAAACCAAGAAGAAAATAATGTTTCGAGACTGTCAAGATAAGACAGTGTCTCAAGACTTCCCATCAACGCTAAAAGGCAACAGACATACAGCTTACTATACCACATAAGCAGATAAAAAACATATAAATCACAGAGTACATAAACTTGCTTTAAAACTCTTGTGTAGATATCAGCCTTATCATTAACTCCATCACTAGCTTCATCATCATTCATCAGTGCCACTATGCTATGAGCAGCCGACATTTTCTCCACTGGAACTTCATCTGGGGACGAATGTGACTCGGAGAAGCCCAGCGTTGACACCGGCCTCTGCTGCTGAGATGATTTCACTGAACGTCTCTACAAACATAATTCATCACACACGCAACTCTCTTACTGTCAAAAAATAATATCTGTATATATACACGGATATTTTGTGGCGAGTTTTCTATATTTCAACGGAACCGGTTCCGTATACGTTTGTATTGGTAAATTGATGAAATAATGAATACAAGGGCCTACATTACAATGTGGGCCTGGGCTTCATTATTTCGTCAATTTATGGATACAAATGTATACAAAACTGGTTCTGTTAAAATACGCAAAACTCGCCACAAAGTATCCATGGATATACGAATATTTTTCACAGTGTACAACTTAAATCAACTCAGGTCCAGTCAAATAATCAACAAATGTGTGCATTTTCTTTACAGATTGTGTCAGCACAAATGACTACACCCACTAGTCCAAAACGTTAAAGGGGTCCAGACACGTAAAATGGAATAAAATAAAAGCTGCAAAAACTAGCAAAAGTTTACTTGCAATAACTTGCATTGTCTCTGCACAATAACCTGCAATAAGATGGGCGGAGCATTATGCTAATTATTTAAGCTTTCACATGCATGACGTCAGGCGTGACATAACTATGCCACTGCACATGATGTGACGTGATTGGCTGCAACTCTAAAACATTGTGCTAATGATGTGCAAGTTGTTGCAACATTTGTATTTTATTTTATTTCCGCATTTATTTTACTATATTTTACACGTGCACACAGCTGAAGAGAACAGTCATACCGCAACAGGTTTGTAAACAACTTGCCATGTCAGAGTCCAATTACTGCTCTGAACTCAACCAGCTGATCTTGAGGCTTCCGCCATAACCAGCACACCTAATATTCACTCTGCTTAACATGTGGGCTGCTCATGTAGACTGTCGCGTAAAATTTCATGGGTTTCCTGTGGCTATCAACCTTATAATCATCCTACAAGTTGAATTAAACACTATTGTACCTGTTTGTTTGTCTTTCCATTTGTCTGTCTGCCTCCAATTGAAAACTACACGGCCAAACTTCACCAAATTCTTTGTGCCTGTTGCCTGTGGCCATGGCTTGGCCCGCCACTGATGGTGTTGCGATATATTATGTACCTGCAGTTTTGTGGATGATGTCATGTTTTCATACCACGAGGTCAATTGGCCAGAATCAAGCATGACGTTATATTACGAAGAAGTCTGCCATGTGGCAGTACCGGATAAATGTCGGACAACTACAGTGTTTGTCTGGTAGAGTTCATCAGAATGTGTCACTGGAAGCGAAGTCTGTTATCTATAATTGTCTTGTTTTACGGTAGTTGCAACTAACGAAATGAAACCACCAGCTTACATTCAACACTATACAGTGTCACAAAATTTAGATAAACCATACGATAAATAAGTAAATATACCACGACGACATTATCGGGTGCACTCTGCTTCAGTGCCTGGCGACTCACGACCAGCTGTACAGAGCTGCCAGTTGGAGCATTGCGCAGCAAAACTAACGCATCAGCCAGCGACTTGTTCACCATACTCTCCCCATTGATCTGCCGATTACAGATTACATCTTGTAGCATCGGAAAAACAATAACCCTGCTTTATATAGATCACTTTATAATAGACGTTAACAGATCAGTTTGTACTTTGTAGCATTCAACAAGCTATCAGTTCATAACAATTGAGCAATGTTGATGAACTGTATGGCTCCTAGATAGTGTCATAACTGCTTTAAAATATAAAATGTCTCATGATAAAGTTTAACAGCCAAATACTTCTTGATGGTTGTCTCTAAAAATTCTACTTCAGTGATTCTCAAGACTTTCCCAGGAAGAGCTGTTGGCCCATGCCTAAACAGCATAAAACAGGCCAGTTAAACAACAAATAAGGGCATGCAAATTTGTTTCCTTTATACCTCGAGAATCAAGTCACCGGGCTTCAGTCGACCATCTTTCGCTGCAGCTCCTTGTAGAAGTACGTTCTTAACATAAACCATGCACTGACCGGAATCATTGCCGGTTCGTGTCACCACTGTGAATCCCAAGCCATCAACACCTACAGCAATAAAGGCGACATTAGTGACAAAATAATCTCTTCACAGACTCAGACCCACACTGAGTCTGGTTCAGTGTACATTTAGTGCTTCCCACAAAGAATTTCCACTCAAATCTAACACATGGTTTTTTAGGCCCAGCTAAGTTAACACCCCAAACAGCATGATAGTCGTTTCAGCCATTCTGCAGGGTTTACAGTTGTGAATATCAGATAGACAGGCAGACCCACCAACTAACCGACTACGATACTCTGTCTTTTGCAACAGGCCATAGCGAGCTAGTACTGCAATGTGGCCGATATAATAATAATAATAACAATAAAAGCATTTGCATAGCATCATAGAGAGATGCAGAGTTATTATGTTTTTTTTTCGTTACTTCTAGACTTTTACGGTGTATTATTAACTTGTTTTTTAAACTTCCTTCTTTCAGTGCTGTCAAACTGTTGGTTGGGTAACATGTGGCCCATATAAACCTGTGCCCCTTATTCCAAAGGTTTTCATCTATGACAACTAGACAAAAAATTGAACCAGCTAACCCAGACCCACCTATAAAACTATCATTTATAAAAGGTGGTGGTCGTGGTGGTCATATGTGCTCTTATCAGTGCATAACTGGCCAGCTTGATAAGCTTTGACATTTTCTGGCAGCGTGAAAGTTGTGGCTACAATGATTAGCTAAAACAAGAGATTAAAAACAAAAAAAAATAAAATACACACATGACATCGTAAAACAAATAAACTCACAAATAATAGTGTATCTCAGTGCATTATAAGCAACCACTTTCATGCAATCAAACTAATTCTAAATTACATGTTAGATTATGCAGCAGCTCAGAAATTACCTTTGAAAAGTTGTACATTTAGTTTCTTTGAGACAATGCACGCGCTGCTTGCAGTATCAGAAACTGACGACTGTCGTGCTGGAACCGGTGGAACAGCTTTCCTTGATGCAGCAACTTCACTGTCGCCTGATGCTGCACTCAACACAACGACAGGCATCAATAGCTTAAATTCTATCACAGAACTTCATCATGGACACAGTTCTACAACAGCACCACAGACTGTCGACAAAATATGACAACAGTTGGAAGCAGAAACAAAATCAAATGTACCAGAAGATGCAGACATCCAATGAACGTGTGGCTCCAAAGTTCGTTCCACAGTCATTCGAAGACGTGGCGAATCTAATCCGTCGCGGAAAATCTCTTGTGCCCTGTAGAATAAACAACAGAAATAATGCATGCATGGCCATTAAAAGGAGGTGAAGGATCGAGTGACCAGAGCACTTGTTAATAAAACTATCGCTGATGCAGCCGCCTAATCAACTCCTCTCTTTCTCTCACTCTACGTCTTTCTGCCAATAAAAAATTTGAAACTTCCAGCATGCGAATTTACGCATCATGCCTCTAAGTTTCGTTTGTGTTATGTGGTAGGATATCTGGGAGTACTACAGGATAACAAATTTCATGCTTTTTACCTCACTACAAGTAGTGCCATAAACAGAAATCTGTTAGTAATTTGCAATTCTAATTAATGGACTTCAAAACAGTCATTCTCGGATAACACACTCATGTCTGTGAACTTAAACAGTGAAGCACACACTAGCATGGTATAATGCATCAACTTGCAAAATTACCATTAAAATATTCCGGTGTCCCTTCCAACAGACTAATTTGAAAACATATAAAATCACACTATTGTTTTTCTGCCAATAAAACTAATTTCTGTGACATACAGTACTGTAATGTTTGTTATTACAATTTTAAATTAGCACTACAATCTTGGTTTTACATGTATATATTTTGCCATTTGTTTTTTTCTTTTCTATTATTCAACAACACTTTTGTGACATCCGTTTAAAAATTACATATTAACTTATCACAGAGTCATCAATGCATAGAACGTCACAACTAAATCTATATCATTCGCATGAATCTGCTCAAACCATTAATAAGTCAGCTAGCAGGTGACTCGTGCATCATATAAATCTTACATTCAGTATTTTACACTGTGGCCTCTGTGCCACAAATCTACACAAGTTGTGTCTTGCATCCTCTGAAATGTGAATGCGATAGTCCTCCAGACAATATGACTTATACTAAATGGAGGCTCATTCACCATATGTGACAATGACTATGATTTCTAAAGGTGCTCTGTAAAGACTTCATCACGCCAATGAATGTACCAAATGTTAATGAAAGAACTTGCAAAATAATAAATCCAGTATACATTCGACTCGAAAGTGCTGACTTCAACCTGGAAATTCATCCAGTGGCCTCATCATCAAATGACTCCTGGAATAAGAGATTGCACATACGAGCTCTCTCTGCCCAGTAACTTTGCTTTGCTGCAGTTAAATACGATAGGCAACTGACCTGTTGAAATCAATGCCAATAAGACTTGTTCCGTTGACTTCTTTTATCCGATCTCTGATCCGCAGTCGTCCATCTCGCTGTGCACGACCACCGTCCTCCAAGCTCTGAATGCATAGGCCGATGCCACTGTACAGTGGCACAAAACAGCATAATCACTATAACAATGTAACACCTTCCAGGTCCCTCTGGTCAGACGTTCACCCAACAGACATCATCTCCTAGTGGTGAGACAAATGGAAATCAGCTCGAGTAGTCAATTCTTCGCCACTATCCAGCAACCAAGTTTTGGTCTACTAGACGTTACTATTGGGCATTTCTCAATCGCTTCCAGACCAACCAACGCCACTGTGCATCATGTCTAAAAAAAAGTACAGCCTTGCAGCAACTGACATGTGCCATTCTGGCAAATGCCAAACGATGTCACATATTGTTACTGACTACAGACCAAGCGGGAGGGTGAGCTGAAGTGACCGCACTCAGCTGATGCTGTTGCCACTGAATAGCTTAAGGCATATGGCTTGTAAAAGCACTCGACAACAAAACAACAATAACACGTTCCAACTCTGATAATAAGCTCAATAAGGAAACACCAGCCTGCTGTCAATTAAATAAATCTCACCGCTTCTCCTCATAATAGTCAGGAAGAACATGAATTCCAAGTGGCTTCTTAGATCCTTCCAATTCAATGACCAAGGTGCGATAAATGCTTCTGTCAACAACACAAAGTAATGCAATTCAGTTATCAGGTTCACAAACTGCAATTTTCGGTCCTGCTAAATTTTACTACAACAGTACCACTTCCACTTAACCATAAAAAATTTCCCCCAATAACAAATTTTCCTCCAGTTGTTATATGACAAAATATCTAATAAAATCAGATAGAACTGGCGGCTACAATAATGGTAGTGACAGCATGTGTTGCCTCCAAGCATGATCTTTCAATCAGATTAGCCAGATGGCATCCATATGTACTCATTCTAATACATGGTTCCTCAAGCAAGTAAGTAAGTAAGCAGAAAATTTATACAGCACATTATGCAACGCCTCTAATGCGCTAACGTGCTCTAGTACAATGGAAACAAGCATGTCTTTAATGATTGCATAAAAGTGTCTTTGCTAAGCGCCATATCACCTAGATAGTCTGGCACCGAGTTCCAAGCCATTGGGCCTGCAACAGAACACGCCTGATGGCCGAAAATGGTGCAACGGTGATGTGGCACAATGAGCTGATGTAGATTTGTAGAGTGGAGCTGCTGGCGACTGGCAGCCTCAGTCGCAGACTTGCAGCAGATGACGAGGTACTGAGGAGCATTGACCTGCAGACATCGATGAACAGTCATTCTGAGCATAAACTGGATTTGCTGAGAAACACCCCGCCGATGGAGCTCGGAGTGAAGTAGGTGTGTCAAGCCGTGGTCAAACTTGTGAGTTCCACTGACAACATGAGCTGCTGCATTCAGCACATGCTGAAGATGATCAGTGGTAGCCTTTGATGATCCGGCATCGCAGCATTGCAGTCCTCTACACAAGATGAGACGAAGGTCGCAGTGTGTACCATTGTCTTCACAGAATCAGTTTTATCCAGCCCCGAAATTCTGCCCCAAATGGCATCTCAATTGGTTCAGCCACTTTTGCAGGGCTCACAGTCATGATCAACACACAGACAAACACAGACACGTATAGACACTGTAGCAACAGCCGCGTATCTATGCACCTGATATGTGTGATGTGGGTTAATAATATGACTGCAGCAAGGGGTTAATTTCTATAGACAGGTAATCTGGTAATTACAATCATGCACAACTCTGTTAATATATCCGATTCCTGTGTGCTATTCAACACTAGAACCCAATTTTTTAATCATACCATATTTTCTATAAACATCAAGATGCTTACCCATTTGCAGGCACATCGTTGTCACCTGCTGATGATGGTGCAGTAACTTCAGTGATGGGATCAACAGCTGAACTACCACCGACAGGATCTCTCCGCTGCTCAAGCTGTGCAATCAGTAACACTAACACTAAAACAACTAGAAAACCCTCACTCGAGGTCGAATCAACCACTTCATTACTTATTTACAATTTCCAAGTAATATCTGCTTTTCAAACAGAATCAAATGATATATACAACTTATGCATTAGCAATTCATTTACTATTCAATCAATACCAGTTATGCTAATTGTATTATAACACAATCAGGTTTTCAGCATAATTTATAGTGCCATTTTCACCTGAATTACATTGGAATGTCAACAGATATGCAAAATCCTCTGTATCAAAAAATGAGTAACTAACTACTTTTGTAGATGACAATTAACTGCTTGAAGTAAAATGTCAGAAAGAATGACGACTCAGTATGGACGATACGATGAATGAATTACAGCAGACAGACCGCTGGGTGTTTGGCAGAGTGATGTGCTGTCACCGCACGAGATGGAACGTTCTTGCCGAAGGACGACAACTGGAACTTCTGCAGAGCACTGACGACGGTGGAGTCTGTCGAACACTCACTGCTAGTGTCAGACGCAGGTCGACACAACGCCGAGTCGCTACCTCGACGAACTGTCAACTGTGGCTCTACACACACATAAACACTCGCAGTTCAGTCACTGGCAACTTTATCTAGCCGTCAACCTCAGTTTTAATCGACCGCATAGCAGGGGAGATAATACGTTTGGTAGCGTCCATGTGTGTGCGTGCGTGTGTGTGTCCATCCATTTTTCTGTGGGTGCTCTCCTGTTTGAACCGTTTGACCTTGGTTTTTGGCTTTAAGGTCGACCTTGACCTTGGATAGCCTGGGATTGTAGGTCAAGGTCGTAGGTCAAAGGTCAAGGTCAAACAGTGTGTGTTAGTTTATGCTCTCCCGTTTGAACCAGTGGTGCTGAGCAGGTCGATATTAGGACTCGGCTTGCCGAGTTCAGCCAATGGTAATTGTGAATAACCATTACCAGTCCACTGGAATTGTCAGTTTGTCAGTAATCAGGGGGCGTTCAACGTGTTGCGCATAAGCGGTTGATCAGCTTTAATTATGTCTGCTTTTTACTCACGGCGTCATAACTGATTTTTCCAAGTTCACTTGTACTTCTAATGCAGATAAATGTTGAGAACCACCAACTAAAATATCTAAGCCAAAGGTCAGCTTCTTTGCAAGTTATCATCAGACACGCACGCAAAACTGACTATGTCTCTCCCTGGACCACAAAGTGATCACTACGCTAGTCGACACACCAACAGACATCTCAATCCGTTTGGCCATTTTTGCAGGGCTCACGGTTGTGCCCGACACGAAGGCACACAGACCAAGCTGTCTGCGACATCTGCAGCAACAGACCGCATCTGTGCCCACGTGCGGGCGATGCGGCCCAAAAATTCATCACAGCGTAGTCGGCGTACCGGCAAGAAGGTCTAGCGGCGTCACGACGACGTCATGGCTAGTTTCAGCGGCTGCGGCTGCTGGCGGCATCTGTTGGTCGCGCTGAACGCGGTGCGTGGCCGGTTCAGTGTCGGCGGCGACGACCGCGTCACGACAGCTGTCTGGACTCGACGTGCCGCTCGTGCCGTCGCCGTCGTGGTGCTGACCCAGCAGGCTTGTCGGTTCACCGTCGTCAACGCCACCGCCGCCGTGTACCGCCGACAACTTCACGCATACGTTATTTTAATAATACACCAACTGTATATCACTAATTTGTGCATCACTAAATGTCAAACTGCGTATGAGAAAGGAACAGCGGTGGGACGATACGAGGAAAGGAAAGGGAGAGGAGGGAGGGAAGGGAACCCGTGTGTAACTTTAAATTTTCCTTAGAATAACCTATGACTTCACATTAACACCAGACAGACACACCACATCATCATCATCAAAATAATCACCACTAACTCATTCTAATGCCACGTTTTATTCACAGATGTAAAACATTTTTTTTTATTTTTAGGTTTATTTATTTTTTATTTTTGAACACTTTTTTATTATAAAAACGTTAGTGTAATTGAAAACTCAAAGCAGTATTTTGGTGATATCTTGCCTTGTTTGCTACGCTGTTTGCCTAAAATTATAACTCAGGAAGCACAGACCATAACACAGTATTTTATATTTTTATAATACAGTAACTTTCTTCACGTCTTCATCAGTTACCCACACCCTGTCTCCAGTCCTTGGCTTACCTTTTTATCACCTTTTTAAACGTTTTTTTTATTCTTCCGCGTCTCTTCCACGTTTCTTCCTCAGAATACCTCGTTGGCCGTCTGGACTGTACATATTCTAGTACAGACAAATAGCCAATAACTTTATGATGGGGTTGTGCGGTGTCGGACTACACAGAGTATAGCTACCATACTTGGCAACAGCACCACTCGACCGTAACACCATACACTTCTAATGTTCCAGATTCACTCAAAAGTTTGCAGCGGTCGCTCCAAAAATGTATTCAACAAAAACATCCGAAGTACGCTTACATAATGTCATTTATTTTACTAAATATACAACGTCACCTCAAGCGAAATCGGACACGACATTAAAGGAAACCGCCAACGGCGTATACGGCAAGCTGCAAGCCCTTCTCTAGAGGACACTGTCAAGAGAAGTGAAATCTAATGAGATTTATGAGTCGCATTTCGCGCAGTAGAAAGCGAGTGAGCTCGTCGTTCAGCAGTTCATGCTAGGCGCCTTCACTCCAGCTAGTCAACTACTCAGCCGACATGGAAGCTATCGTCTTATAGCCAGGCTATATGCTGTAAACGAGAGATCATATTACGCCTGGCGACTGGCAAGGCAAAGCACTAGCTGCAGCAGCCAAGGCCGTGGAGCAAACTGAACAACAGAAGCACATGCACTGTCTATCAACGCCAGCTATATCATATTCATGCAAACAACGCTACAGTCCGTGCAGCCTACATTCACTGTTTCACGCCCCATGCACTCAACACGAAACGGTGACGTTCTTTGCATGGTTTTCTGTAGGCATGCTTCAACAAATGAGACGCATGCGGCAATCAACAAACGCCAGATAATTATTATAACGCACAATGATTCAATATAAAAAGCCAAGTTTGGTCGCTTTGTACAATGTCCGGCCTGGAAACAGTACCGGAAACGGGAGGAAATCTTACAGCAGCTGGACCGTAGATCGAGGACAGGTTGTATAGACAGACAGGCAAACAGGCCATAGCCTTGCCTCTACTGCATTACTTTAGCCATGCTTTAGCCTACTATTCATATATACAGCAGATGCAAGCACGGTGTACCGTTAACGGTAGATATCAATC
>Ga0209782_1001678_pt1 | contig 11806 bp, 3 predicted proteins | sample WorMetmaBAHAMAS1_FD_187390 | JGI IMG/M metagenome (GOLD analysis project Ga0209782, IMG submission 187390) | Marine gutless worms symbiont microbial communities from Max Planck institute for Marine Microbiology, Germany - Inanidrilus... | ecosystem: Host-associated > Annelida > Digestive system >... | reverse complement strand
GCTATAGATATATCATAGATATACCATTAGTGTGTCAAGTAAATAATATTGCAAAAGTCAGTCTGTAACAGCAGCAGTCTGCACTGTCAACATAGTTGTTTATAGATAACTATTAAGCAACTATCAAAAAAATTAGGAATGTAGTCTAACTGGATGCATTTCAATCCCATCTAAACTCACTACTCAAAATACAACAACTAGGTTCGCTGGTTGGTTGGCTGGGGTTTAATGGTGTGGTCACACAAACATGGGAATATCAAAGACACAAGATATACAATCATATTTCATAGCACTGCTCACATTTCTGGAATTATGCAACAAATTCGTCTGCAATTTTCAAAGTGATAAAAACATTGAATGCATAACAGAGACATGTTATTGTCCTTCTCACTTGTGGTGTATCTTTTAACTCATGGCCAAATTAAGTAAGTAAGTAAGTAAGTAAATAAGATTAGAGGTCGACTGAATGTGACCTGACGGGTTTCGGCCGAAACCGAAACTAGGCCGAAACTGTACACCATACATTCGGCTGAATCCTAAAGTCCACCAAAAGTTCATTCGCACTTTCGGCCAAAGCCGAAACCTAATGTCTGACGTCTCTAAAGTCTATCAAACTGATTAGCCTAGTTGAATCGAAATAATGAGATGTTATAATGCCAGCCGTTGCCAGGCTTAATTTATACGTTATACACCAATTAAGTTTAATCACACTGCAGGCTACTGCTAGCGTATGCTTCGCTCGTCTGCTCGGCTCATCAACAGCTGCTAGAACTCGGCATTCAAGCTACAGCGGCTCAACCGTCTGACTTTCGGCAACCAGCCGAAAGTACAATTCACTTTCGGCCGAAACCGAAAGTGAGCTGAAAGTTTCAATTTGACTTTTGGCCGTAGCCAAAAGTAGGCCAAAACTGTAAATGGGGCCACTTTAGCCACCAAAGCCAAAACCGAATTTCGGTCGACCTCTAAATAAGATAGTTAATACCAAGCAACCTAAAAACAAAAAAATCACTAGATAGTGGTGCCTCAAACTATAACAATGGCTTTACTTTCTCATAAAAATTGCCCAATGTTAAAACAGGATGTACATATATGGAAAAAAAACTATTCCAAAGTTGTGGTCCAGCAGCTGTGAATACACAATCAATAGTTCAAGGGCCATGGACACATACTTTTGAAGACACCCTTTAGAAGTCATAAATATATACATACAGCATACATGAACTTATAATGCACATGACATTAAGTTACTTGTCGTATGTTTTCACATTTTAATTTAAGTCACAGGTTCACAGAGGTTCATCATATATCAGAAAAAAGCATGAAGAATATAACCGGAAAGCTAATCAAAACAAACTCTACTGTATGTGTTACCAATATAAATAAAATTTCAAATGTTAGTTTGAATCAGTATTTAAAAATATAACAACCAATCAACAGCAAACTACATTTTTCGTATAAATACTGTTTGTTATCTACATGGTTACTTTCTGTCACATGCACTACAAACTATATAAACAGGAAGTTACATGTAGATTACGACCACAATTAACGGTACTTGCTTCACGAAAGAACGAAAAAGTTAACAAACATGTCGAACAATAACAATTAGTTAACACCATGCTTTACATAGAACAAAATGCTAGCAACAAGAAACCTAAGCAGTCATATCGACCTGCATACCCATGCCAGCAGTGCATTTCATGACCATGTGACCATGACCTTTCGACCTCAGAGTCAATGCATACCACGCAACTTGTCTACCAAGTGAGGTGTCGATAGCTCAAGTCATCTGTCGTTTACAGTGTAGTCACACAGACACATATGAGCATACAAAGCCACAGATGCCAATGATCACTCTACCCACGCATCAGCTACAACCACGGACATAATAAGTTGCCTTCACCGACTCTGTTTTGACTCTCACTGTCCAGATAAACCTGGCTTAGCCGCTTCTGGTTCCCGCTGTTATATTCTTCGATATATTTTTTTGCTGAAAGAGAATGCTCGGTGCAGGCATAGGCTTTCTACATGACAGATGCTCCTCCTGTCAGCTAATCAACACCGCACTCGAGGAAATGCTGGCAGCAAGGCAAAGATAAACAACTGTGTGCTAACTCACAAAATAACAGTGTTAGTTTCACAAAGACAAAATGAACAGCGGTCAATTAACACGTCATATCACAACAGTCAATATTCCGTATCAGACTGCGAGTACAACGCAATAACTGTTGCTTCACATCGATACTAATATCTTTTTAACGAACATTTTCACATTGAATGGGTTTTATTCTCATCCTGCTGTGGAAATAAACTTTTTGGGTAAGTGGCACAGATTTTCACTGGCCCTGCAACGAACAATCTCAAAGTATTAAAGGAAACTCAAAAAAACTGATCCCAAATCACAGTTGTTCTAAACGTCAAAAATAAAATAGAATAAGTAAAGTAAGTAATATTAAATTATTAAGAAAATGTGCACTTTTAACGCTTTTATTCTCTCAATGACGTGTTCTTAACACTTGATTTTTATTTACGTAAATAATGCATATTTCAACATATTTTATTATATTTTTGAATTGAATGTCTGAAACAACTGTGCTCTAACGAATAATCAGTTCTGAAGGACTCTTTCTTAATCCATCACCGTACTCCTCATCAATTGCTCTGTTATTTTTACAAGATACTATTAACGAGCAATAAGCATTCGCCAAAAATAGCACTACAATGCTACTATTATGGGCATAAAGCAATGCTGCAATCTGTCCATGTGTCTGTCTGTCCTATTCACTAGGTGGCTGCACAATATGCCCAAATCCAACTGCCACTAGCAAAAGAAAAATATCACTTCACCACACGGTGACTTATTGTTATTAATGCTAACTATAATAGATATTAATGCCAGTAACTGTCAGTTTAATTTGAGCCCCTTTGATCAAATAAAACACAGCTCTCTTCTTTCAAAACAGTGACCTAAATTATTTGTGAATGTGCATGTATAAGTATTAGTGATTTCATATAATGCCCTTCTTGTCCTGTGATTTCTCATAAAATCTGTTCATCCATTCGTTAATTCACCTGCACAAATTCATCATATGCAAATATACAGAAATGGTTTTGTGAAATCACAATAAATAATCAAAACGACGAACAGCATGCCACTGATCACACCATGCCAATACTCGGCGGCATTCTGTACCTTCCAACGTGACAGTGGCGCCCTCCTCCTGCACCGACGAATGTTCCTCAGAATACACCGTAGTCAAGATGCTCTCCGTAATCTTCTCCTCAATCGTCACTTCTTCTTCGACATACATCTCGTACACTTCCAGGTCCGGAGCTGTCTCGGCAGTTTCCAAGTCGACTTGGACTTCACCCATAACGGCTTCTTCCGTCGTTGCCGTATCTTCAATTTCACTGCTTGACCCTTCTTCGGTCGGAGTCAGGTGTTGCTCGAGAGCTTGTTGATGAATCTTTGCCGAGTAACCGGCCGAATCAAATTCATCATATGACACAACAGTAATGGGTAGCTGCACAATACCTGTGTCGGCATCTTCGGTGGCTTCCGATACAAAACTAGTCCGACTGATGTCATCCGGCAAGTCACTAAATTTGTCCTCTAGATGGTCTTCCATCACGATTCCAACACAAGACTCCAGCAAATTTCTTCTGTTGCCAGCTTCCGTAGACTGATTTTCTATCGTTTCCCCTTCAATGCTGTGAGTATACAGTTCGTCAACTGTGTCGCCTAAACTGTCCTCCTGAACTACATCAGTCTGTTCCGAACTATAGCTCTGCATACAAACCTTCACCATCTCGTCCAAAACAAGTGGCGACTCCAGGACCGTTGCTTCGGGTAACTCTGCTGTCTCAACGTCAGGTTCATCAGCTATGTTCTCATCATCACAGGAAGACTTATCAATTACTTCAGTCGTGAGGTTTTCAGCTCGTGGCGTGACCGAAGTATGCGTGAGAGAATCACTTATCTCTTCAGGCTCTGCAACATTTTCCTCATCAATAGCAGCAACATCGGCATACTCGTCTGGCTCATTGTCTTCGGTCATGCCACTGGAAATGCAGCTTACAAAAGAGGCCGCCATGCAAGACGGCTGCACAGACTCGTCTGGGATTTCATCACAAGTTGCAGACACTGATTCATCTTCCGGAACAACCTCGGTAGAGTGATCCTCTTCCGCAGGCGCTTCAACCTGAGCCGTATTCACCACTTTCACTCCAGTTATCTCGACAACAACAAATTCTGATGACACCTCATCAGGTGCCATGGTAACCTCCTCCGACTCTGCTTCCAGCTCCTTTACTTGGCCCTCTTCATCTATTACTGTCAGTATCTGATCCGACGTATACGAACTTTCCAGCATTTTACTTTCCAAATCCACTGTGTCAGACAATATCTCCAATGGTGTTATCGCATCTTCCGTCTCCAGTACAGAAATTTCTTCGGTTGAACCGTCAAAAACGTCGGGAGACGACTGATCGGAAGAACTGCATTCCGGCTGAATCCTGTCTTCCAAAACAGCTGTTTCCGACGGGATTTCTTCCGTTGACAGCTTACCTTCGTATGCCATTTCGAAGAAGTCATCGACATCGTCTGATTCCAGAGACCAGTTCTGAACGACTGTTTCACTTGCCATCTTCTCCAATGACTCGGCCTGAAGAACTTCCGATGGTACCTCACAGCCTTCCACTTCTTCGGCAGCCGGAATCTCTTCGACACTGTCCTGTGCTGATTCCTCGTCAGTTTCCAGCAGCTGTTCGACAGACACTGTAATGCTTTTTCCAAGCAGTTCAGCTGTCTCCAGGCACATAACAATCTCCGTTGGTTCCTCCACATTTTCCGGCATCAGTTCTGGAATTTCCGGAGCAGCTATTTCTTCCGCGAATGTAGACACACCCTGCAAAGTAAACGCGTCCGGCCTGCGGCTACATTCAGCGACGGAAAATTCATCCGGAATTTCATTTTCAGGTGCATTTTCCAATTCCGGAGCTGATGCTAACTCCGAGACGGATGGTTCTTCATAGCATGGCACAGACTGCTCGATGCTGTTCACCCAGATTCTGGTCGTATCTGTTTGAACAAATTCAGCAGTCACCTCGGACTGGTCGGCTGAACATGTGCAGAAGGATACATCCAAGTCAGTGTCCGCCATTTCACATTCATCATTCTGCTGCTGTGACAATGTGTTGAACTCAAATGCGGCCTTTCTCTGGTCCTGCTGCAGACACTGCGCTATCACATCCACACACGCTTCGTTATCTTCATCTGTATTTTTACTCCAACATCGCTGTCGGCAATAACTGTCATTTCCTGCGTCGGCGATGTCGATTTCTCTTCGAAGTTTATCACTTTAATCATGACACTTGAGACACATTCCTCCACAAACATGTCATCTAAAACAAACAAATATTGAATCGGCATTAAAAAAAATGTTCCGATAGTTTATAAGCCGACTCTTACTTACCAAAAAGTTAGTACACACTAGAATAACCATGCAGTCCTACTGACATGCACACCGGCAGCACATCTGATAACTGTGTGACTTTTGACCTTTTGACCTCAGGGTCAATGTATGCTGAGCAACTGCCATGCACTATATGTCTACCAAATTTAGTGCTGACAGCTCAAGCTGTTTTCCTTTTAGAGCACGGACACCAGATAGAGACACACAAAGCCATAGATGCCACTGCTCATGGCTTTGCTACTGGCAACAATGGTAGGATGTAGATTTTAATGTAGATTTTAATACAACATCAAATGGTTAGCCTTTCAGCATGCACTTAATTAAATACAGCAATGTTAAAAATGGAAGCATGCAAACAACTCCATCCAACCATATTTACCAGTTCTATCAACTTTTTCACCCATAAAACACCTACAGGAGTTTGTAGCCACTATGATAGATATTAATGCCAGTAACTGTCAGTTTAATTTAAGCAATCTGAGAGCCCCTTTGATCAAATAAAACACAGCTCTCTTCCTTCAAAACAGTAACCGAAATTATTTGTGAATGAGCATGTTCAAGTATTAGTGGTTTAATATAATGCCCTTCTGGTCCTGTGATTTCTCATAAAATCTGTTCATCCATTCACCTGCATAAATTTAAGGGCATTATACATTTTATTAGATCATTATTCACTACACGTGCACTTAGTAGCAGTTAATTAACACTCGGCATACCAAAAACACAACATTAAAACAATACAAATCATGCAACAGAATTTTGCTTTGTTAACTCTGAGTATATAACAGCAGCCAAGACACCCATGTAATGGCTCTTTTCCAAAAACAACTTGGGCAAGTTAGCACCAGAAAAGTATAGTAACCCAGTGTAGATTTTAATCAAGGAAGAGACTATTGGGTGGCAGCAGCATCAGCCGGACCATATGCTATCATCTGCACCTCGCTCCAGACAGATAACCACGTCAGTATTGCATCACTTAATTTTCAAAGGTCGGATGATCTTCCCGATGCCGAAATGACAGTGTCAAATCACTGCTGTAAGTAAGTAAGTAAGTTGTTTATTATGGTGCCCGACAAACACAGACACTTACATCAAAATCACCAGATAACAACGGTCAATGATGTATACATTGACAACGACGACATAAGCCAATGACAGAGTTTACTTACTGCTAAATGGCTCCAATCATGCAACAGCGTCAGTCATATTCTCTGCACACCAGACTGAGGTGTTTCATGCTTGGTGCATCGCACGACAATTTGTTAGTACTAACGGACGACAGTTCATGTTCAATATTAGCAGTCCACACAGCAAACTAATTGCACGAATGAACATGGCACGACAAAATGTTAGTCGCATTGTAAGTTAAATTATATTATTCTTCATTCTAATTCCATGGATGTAGTTATCACATAACATCACACAGAGCAGATGGAAGCAGGCCATGAAAGCCTCTGTGTTAAAGAAATAACTGTAAAATAACATTTATTTATACATAAATATGACATTTATTCACACACAAATACTCCATACACAATTATACGAAATAAATAAATAAAAATTATTTTAAAAATCAGCGATTCCTCTATCCACATTTTACAATGTCACTGACACATTACATGCACATCCTGTAGCACAAAACTATGCCTATATATTATGCACTAGCTATGTACTGGCAACTATGTTCTGGCAATTACTGAATTACTTGGTTAAGTTGTGATCAACTAATTACCAATGGTAATCAATTCATTACAACTTAACGACAGTCGATTAGGAAACTAAAATTTTTGTAACTGCAACCACCTGAACAGGTTGCTACAGTAACAGTAGTGACGGCACTTATTGCTGCTGAGAACTCACTGTTTAATGTAATTCGCCAGATGGCGCCCATATGTACCCCTATCTAACATATGTTCCTTGGGCGAACAAGAGTATGCCCCACATGACATATCGATTAGTTCTGCTGCTTTTGCAGGGATCACGCTCGTACAAACATAGAGACAGAAAGACTATGCTATGTAAACATATCTGTAGCCATGGCCCACATCCAGCGCTGCATGCAGTGCCGGTGATGCGGGCTATAAATTACCATAAAAATATTTTGTGCGAGAATTAAATCTTTACTTGGCTCTACAGCATCGTGGGGCATGAGATGGCGTGACGTCTGCATTGGCTCTTTGTCAGCAGCAGCAGCAGCAGCAGTATCTTTGTGCACTGGCTTGAGCATCGTCTCTTGAGTAACTTCATCTACCAAACACACGACATCAACCACGACTATTTACCGCATCACTTCCACACTATCAGTAACTGCTTATGATAGGCATGCACAAATGTACTGTTGCTCTTTTACGACAAACTTTAGGACGACAATCCATCTGTAGATTTTCTCATTAATCATGTCAGGTTTTATGCTCCACTCGACACAAAATAGGTTATTCTGGAGACCTTTTTGGCTACTGCTGAAAAACTTTTCGGACTGCACTGTTTTTAAGAATTAACATGAAACCCAGATGTCATGACAGACAGGCAGACAGACAGACAGACAGACAGACATGTCTTGACAGCAAATGCTGCACTATGCACATATGCATCATGTGATAAAAACGGAATATGAAAAATGTTTTTTTTCTGACTAAGCTCACTATCCTATCATCCTTCCACCATACATTAAACATACCATTAAACGTATCATATCACAGTGTACTGTATAGCAGTTAGCATCACCGATGCTCATCATACACAGCATAATGTACCCATAAAACACTTTACAAAAGCTCAAAAAATCACGTTCTTAATTCAAAGATGAAACACAGTCAAATTATCGTCATCAATTGTCTCATGCAGTCACCACATGCACGAGCAAAGAACAAACAAGAGGTATCAAGTTATCAACAGTAAACAAAATTCATGCAGTTACTTATCAGAAGTCTTAGCCAATAATTATAAAAATTTTAATCAATTATTCAAATGTACTTCGTGTCACTTGTTTGACTAAAGAAGTAAGTTTAGATAAAATGTATCTACCATATTTGATTTTTAAAAATGCAATGGTAACTTTTCGGGTTTTAATAATTTAATGATTTAAAGCTTATATCGTTTCTTGAAATTCTTTCACACAATCACGTCTCTAACCTTCAATATGATAAACGACAATTTTAACCTCCATCACATTAGCTGGCCACATGACTGCCAGAATGGTTTTAAAATGAAAACAATAACTGTTAGTAATATATAGCAAAACAACACGACACAACTCCAAACATCTGACTGTTAACAGTCATACAGTCACTGTCAATAGTATACAGCAGTTGAGACAAATTTCTGTTCCTTGTCTCCATTACATAAATTATTCCAGCAACATATTCCGCAATTAACCTATGCTCAAAACTCGGCAAATTCCCGGTAGACCAACTCCCATTTTTCACGTCATTCATCGAAAGTTCTCCCATCTTCTACTTTCAGCCCGGTAATTTTTCACGAAATAAATATAAACCCTAAGATAGGGACTTGAATCTAACAGATAACCAGGACTGCTGTAAGAGGTAAAGATACTGCCATACCACACAAGGAGTGTAGTGTAGGTGGGGTTAACTGGCAGTAGCATGGCCCAGATTCAAACCCATGACTGCCGAGTCTCAAATCCAATGTCCTAACTGTAGCCAATGAAAATAACATTCTAAGGTCCGGTTTTTCCACAGCAAATTAATCTCCCGTTAATTTAATCCGGTATTATATCCGGCAAATAATGATCAATTTACTCAGATGTCGTTTTTCCACCGGCAGTTCGTCAATTAAATCGTCCGTTTAAGACGATTTAATTGACGAACTGCCGGTGGAAAAACGACATCTGAGTAAATTGATCATTTTCTGCCGGATTTAATGCCGGATTAAATTAACGGGAGATTAATTTGCTGTGAAAAAACCGGACCTAAATTTCAGTAGTAACAGTGTCACTGGCATTGTCTGTTCAATATTTCAATATGCTATTTGCATAAGTTCACTAGCTTGAAAGGTGACTGGTTAAGGTTAAAATTAGAATTAGAGATGACACAGAGTTAGGTTTTGGGTTGAGACTAGAGTTAAGAGTTAGTTAATGTTAGAATTAGTATGGAGACTAAAAAGCTTTCAGACTGTGAATGACAATGATGACTGTCTTAAGGTTTCGTCTAATTTTATACAAACACTGATTATTTCATGGAAGTTTTTTTCCCCCAGTAAACTGTTTAGCATGATCCTGAAGAAAAAATAATCGTAACATATATGAAAAGCAGATAAGTGCCAATAAACTGAAAGACACTATAACATAAAGCAAACATTACAAACTGAAACCAATTTTTAGGTTTACATTACTATTGTGCATTATTACACATTAGAATCAGAAACAGTATTTAACTCACTGTTATATTGTGCTATCACAGTGCTTAGTACTAAATGCGTCAGTTATAAACACTCGGTTTTAGTAAGCGTACGGCAGTGAGGTAATCACAACTGTTTAGTAAAATGCACAAAATGACACAAATATCAGTTATAAAACATCAGAAACAATGACACGCATCTAAAAAACTCAGAATACCATGCTAATAGATTAGCCAAACACTAAAAACATCACACTATATGTACATGCATTTTGTCTTTCCTGTAAGTACAATACATCTGACTGAAAATCTTCATAAAATACGTTAACAAAATTCTGGCATTTTTAGCTCCCTCCCATTGAATTACAATCACAAAGTAGGAAGTAATCAGATCACCTCAGAAGTTACATTCAAGAAATAAATAATTAAACTTAATAAAAAATTAAAACGTTTATGTTTTCCTCCACTCAAAAGGGTGAATAAATAGGCGTTTTCAAGGAAAATGCACAAAATATTAAAACATGGACAAAACTGCTAATCAATCTTAAAAATAATATATACAATGATACATACTAAATATAATTAACAAAAACTGCAGTTTATCCACCAAGTTAACAGACACACATCAAAAACTGCAAAAATCATAAAAATGTGATATTGCCATCATGATGCCTAAATGTCAACATATATTTGCTGTTCATTATCAAATACAGTACATTTTATAGCACTTAGGCTAGGGAGGGACATTATGCATCAGCACACTAAAATTCTTCTGAAATCGGTGCAAATGATTTTGTGATATCACAATTTTTTTTCGATTTTCCAGATAACAATTGGTCACCATGTTAAATTTTTTCAAGTGTAAATTTTTTTGTTTGCTGAGAAGAGCTAGAGGATCGAGACATACAACATGCAAAATTGTGTTGAAATTGGAAAATCCATTACATAGAGATTGCAATTTTTTTGATTTTTTAAAATGGCCACCGCTGCCATCTTGAATTTTAGATATCGGAATATTTTATAGGCTAACAGGTCTGCAGGGCTGAGAAACATCGTTGTGCCAAATTTTTACAAAATTGGTCAATATGTCACTGAAATATTGTGATCTTTCAATTTTTCAAGATGGCCAGAGCCGCCATCTTGGTTTTTTGAAATCGCGAGATTTTATTGTCTGATGGGATCTCGGGGATGAGTCGCATAAGCATGCTAAATTGGTCGTTCTGTCGCGGAGATATTGCGATTTTTTGAATTTTCAAGATAGCTGCCGCCGCCATCTTGGATTTGTAAAATCAAAAAAAATTGTATTGGCTGACGGTCAAGACGCATCAGCTTGCTAAATTTCATCAAAATCAGTCAATTGATTGCGAAGATATTAAGATTTTTCTATTTTTAAGATGGCAGCTATCCACCATCTTGGATTTGTTTGGAGCTAATTTGGACGACCTACAAAGATTACTTTGTGGTCTGTATCATTGTGCAAAATTTGGTAAAAATTGATGTAGTAGCTTAGAAAATATGGACGTTTCAACATTTGGTGTAAATGGCTGGAAAACATCTATTCAAGCCCCCAAAATAGGGTTTTGGGCTATTTGACAATCTAAATGAGGTGCAATATGGTCGAAACCCCAAAAGGCACATCCTTACGTGAGTCTGCATCAATATCGTAAAAGGAATCAGAGGCGCAAAAACTCATGCCTAGAACACGCCAAAAAGGGTAATGAATAGGCACTTTCAAGACAAATGCGCAAAATATTAAAAGCTTAGTCAAAACTGCAAATCTATCTTTAAAAATCATATACTGCAATATACATGGAAAACAAGCATACAATATAATAACAAGTGCATCAGTGACGGACTGATGCATGTCGCCACATGGCAATGTCGAACCCCATAATCAAAGTTCACCAAATTCGGGGAACAAATTTCCATTGGCCAGACCCCTAACCGTGCAAAATTTTGTAACAATCCGACACGCAG
>Ga0209782_1001677_pt1 | contig 11807 bp, 5 predicted proteins | sample WorMetmaBAHAMAS1_FD_187390 | JGI IMG/M metagenome (GOLD analysis project Ga0209782, IMG submission 187390) | Marine gutless worms symbiont microbial communities from Max Planck institute for Marine Microbiology, Germany - Inanidrilus... | ecosystem: Host-associated > Annelida > Digestive system >... | reverse complement strand
TGCAAAGACACATCAACTTGCCGTAACGTGTACTGTTGCACTATAAAATAAACAGTGCTTCAAAGACTTTTTAATCACAAAATAACCCTTTTCATGCTTTGCCACACATTCACTTTGCTCAGATTCATCTTCATAGAAGACAAAAAAGCAAAAATTTTGCAAATCCATTATTGTTAATGTACTATTAACGAGTTAATTGGCCAAAAATGGGCAATTAAGTTAATGAATGATTTAACTGACGATGGGACATTAAATGGGTGTGGAAAAACGACATTTGAGCTAATCAATCATTATCTGCTGGTTTTAATGCAGGATAAAGTTAATGGAAGATTAATTTGATGTGGAAAAACCGGACGTAAATGAAAGTGGCAAGAAAATCAAAATGTATGTTTTCAGTTATAAAAATAAAAACGATTTTTTTCAATCAGCCTGTCCTTCTTTCTTACTTTGCAAAGACAATTAGAATAAACGATGCAATAATCATTTGATTATTGCATTCTGAGACAAATAAAGACTTCACAGTCATGTAAAACAAGCAGAATATCTGAACAGATACGTTGATGATGTATACCTGAGACAAGGTTGAAGGCTGGCACGACGTTACTTGAATGTGAAGCACAATACGATCAATGAGCGGCTTTGGACCAGTCACGTACCCCAGACGCAATCTACATATACGTCAGTCAAAACAGCAACTGGCTTGTGGACCTCACTGATAATCTCTCCAGCAAGTGAGCCATTGTGAATTGCTAGAACAGGTTCAGCTGACAGGCCAGCTGCACGCAGCAGTATCAGATCAGTGAATTATCAGAAGGTGAAGCACGCGTACCTGATACCTTTACGACCTGCAGGTGAAAGATGTATAAACACTAAAATTAAACTCGTGCAGCGTTCAACCGCTGGAGCCTGTGGAGCGGTGGAGTGACAGAAAACCAGCAGACCAGGCAGGCAGCAGCATGTTGAAAAACATGGGAAGGAACGTTGGTCAGGGTCGTGTTACTGTAATCCAGCATCAGATAGACTCAAGTGACTGAGGTCCGGTTTTTCCACAGCAAATTAATCTCTGGCATTAAATCCAGCAGATAATGATCAATTTACTCAGATGTCGTTTTTCCACCGACAGTTCGTCAATTAAATCGTCCTATCATTATCTGCCTGATTTAATGCCGGATTAAATTAACGGGAGATTAATTTGCTGTGAAAAAACCGGACCTGAATAACATGTCTGGAAACTGCCCGAAGCAACAAACTCTCACATTATTATTAATAAACAAACAATTGCAGTTACCCTCCTCCCATTGTCTTTGAGAAGCTGTCTAATCGCAGAACACGACCGTCCACATCCATTGAGAGAAAACTGGGCACACGTGGCTGCACAGACACAATGCATTTCAACATCGATCACTATCAGTATGCAGATACATGCTGCTAGTAAATGTAACACTTTATCACTGATCTTCATAACATCAATAACGTCAATACCAAGATGACAAGTAAACAAGGCCAACATCAGAATAAAGACGGGAGACAAGACTAGTACGAAAACACAGATACACTTGCGGCATGATAAAACTAACGGACAATGACAGGTTACAGTTTCAGTCTCACAAACAATCCACTCGGAGAATAAGCAGTCGACATATGTCTGTGGTTGTTAATTAAATTTACACAATTACTTATACATAACCAATAACATTCTAAAAACTAATTAAACTACACTCTGGTGACATTAATGTGCAAGACTAAAATAAGATTTCAGTGAAAAGTTTCATCAGGCTACAAAGACTGTCATATGCAACTGAACATAATTATCTTGCTAAACAGACTTCTGTTGCACTAAATTGTAAAGTCATTGGATCAAATGAACTGTCAGTCTAGTGAACATAACACAGTAAACATAATCAGTTTCATTACCTTGTTGAACTGAAGGAAGTAATACGGATCATCTTCGATAATCAACAGCTCATAGTGATGCGCAATCTGACAACCATCACAATTTGTTCAACAAAACAAACATTAAACATCGGGTAAACTATATCTCTTATAGATTTAATGTTTCACGCAAAAATGTGACATAATCAATTTTTATTAAAGAATAACTATTGTATTCACTAACTACTACCTCACGCTGCCTTCCATCCACTTTCTGCCATGTATCATACTACTCTTTTCACAAGTTTGTTCACATTCGACAAAACCGTTTACCACACTCACAAAAGTTTAACAGCACACCTTGTATATTTCCTGTTTTCGCTGCAGGGTCAGAGATGCACCGGTCGGATTGACTCCATTTGCCACCGTGTACAGGATCTTGGGAGCAGGTTTCTGTTGATCATCACGTGCTCCTGGCGTCCATGCAGACAGGACTTCTTGCAGTGATGATGGAATCAGTCCATCGTGGTCAGTCTTCACTGGCAGTATATTGCAGCCGAGTGGACGTAGCTGGTGACAACACACAACACATAGTACACTGTGTCTAAAAAAAATGACACTAATGCAGCACACTATTACTTCAACGCACATCAACCGATTTTGCTAACTTTTGGAAGAGATGTTACTGAGACAGTATGCTATCAAATGGTGATTTGTTATCCTACTTCTACTAACTAATGCTTTGCAATACTGGGGAAACATAAACCCCCAAAATTGTGTCTTTTTGGTCATACCGTGTCTTGAAAATGTCACCACTTTGGCTTGCTATATCCTCAACGATCATTAACCAATTTTAATAATTTTGGCAGGTAACAGCTACAGAGTTTGAGCTATCATAAGCCTGTTTAATTTCTCATGTCTGTTTGCTATTACGTCCATAATTTGCTGCAAGATTGCAAAGACAGAACAGACTCATTTTTGGCGTCACCATTTTTTATCAAGATGCCGATTACCAAAAGCAGATAACATTGGATTAAAAATTTGTTCACGTTAGAAGGCTACAATGCTAAACAGTTACATAGAGTCAGAGAGTTTCCCAGCAAAGGCTGGAACACAGGCAGCAAAAGCTATACAGGTTACTGGCTTGGTCGACAGTCGTCGGCCAGTGGCAGACAATGCAGTGCTTAAACAGTTGATAACATTGATCTTGTGTACATACTGGTGTTACACACAAAAATGGCTCGGCAAATAATAATAACACTGCACACTTAACTTAATAATACAACCTTACTATCTAAAAAATATTAAAATTGGTGGATAAATGTTGAAGATATGGCAAGCCGAAGCACTATCGTATTCGAGGCTCGGTAGACAGCGTAACTGAAAAGACATCTTCTGGGGTTCATGTTTCCCCAGGTAGTGCAACGACATTAGTTAGGAAAGGTGTGGTAACAAACCACCATTCGATACTGTACTTTCTTGGCAATATCTCTGCCAAAAATTAACAAAATCGGTTAATGAAATTATAGTGTGCAACATCAGTGTAATTTTTTTGAGACACAGTGTACAATACACAAATGGCAGCAGACATCTAATAATACACTGAGTCACAGACAGCATTCCTTCTCACTTCCTAGCCACTCCAATAATATCATTCATACCGCAGCCTCAATCACCAAACTATTAAATGTTCAGTTAACGAACCACAGTTAACTGTAACTGTCAGTTAGCTAACTCACTTTCACAGCATTCAATGACTTAGCTACTAATAATGTTTCTATGACATAAAGAAGCAAACACCCACAATGAGCCATGGTCAACTGACGACCAATCAGCAATCAGAAACATTTTCAGTAAACACTTAAACTATCTGTAGCCAAGCCAATGTCCAGGCTCAAGGTAGATTGATTAACACATGCAGGACAGCAACAACAAAGCTTCTTTGATAAAACTGCTGTATCCACATTCCACGTGCATACACCAGTTTTATACACTAACAATTTAATATATAGTTAAATAATTGTTCACTTATTCTGAGCATAGAGAGAGACGCACGTTGTAAGTATAATAATTGTGTTATACAAACCTGAATAATTTTAATATAGCAGTTGCCATATAACTGCAAGCTGCACACTTGGCTGTTTATTAGCTACAGTGTGGACAATTTCATAATCCACAATTGTCAGTGAGTCACAGTGCACAAAAATTGCTTGTATAATTATATATCACAAGACATGTCAACAACAAAATAACACATACAGATGCCAATGCTCCAGCATACGTTGGTGACTCCACCAGAACATTGTCTCCCGGGGTCACCAGCATTTCAAAGCTCTGACACACAAGCACTGTTTTGCTAACAATAAATTATGCCACGAAAGCATTTAGGCACTTATGCAGACATGCAGAATTACAGTACACATTCCATCATTTCAAAACCAAATCTCTGGTTTATGCACGGTTCTTTCTCATTCAGACTTAGAAGCGGAGCGTCTTTTAGGCCTCCATGATCCATTTTATGGTTGTCTACTCAGCTACAGCAACAGTTTTACATAAATGTATGATGCACATATTTTTATTTTGTTGTTTATTTTTTATTCTATTGCTCTCTGATGTCGATCACCTGAGAAAGAGTGAGAGAATTTGCGGCAGAGCAGAATAATAGCCTGAGGTGGAGTTTCATGTTAAGATAGGTAGAGACGTAATAGATGCATGGATTATGAAGTCAAAGTGGGCGACCAAAGAAAACTTGTAGTGAGGTTGTAGAAAAGGATTGCCAGATCCAACAACTATACAAGTAAGATGCTGTGGACCATAGTAAATTTATAAAATGAATTAAAGATGTTGCATACAAAGACAGCATGTAAGTGACTGATTAAATGATTGATTGAGTTAAGGTTCAATGTCCCACTTGACACTAAATAGGTCAAATCAAAGATGCCCTTCCCAGCCAAACTCTTTGCTAGTACTAAAAAAGAATTAAAAAACAAAGCTGAGAGAAAAACTATGACAATACAATCAACCTAGGCTAACCAAAAAAACTATAAGGTGAACAAACACACAAACAATCTATACAGTGTCACAATCTACAATGATTCTAGACTGTATTAAGCCCTATTGCCCGCATGGGAATGGGATTGTGAGTGACTGAATGTTTTTTTTCTGATAGAGATGTTATTTTTGGCTGTATCTCATAATTTAGGCAAAGTGCAAAACACAGAAACTGACTAAACCAAATTCATTGTAACAAAGGTGGTTGGCTGGCGGTGATAACAGATCATTATCACAGCAGCTGCAGCAGCCAGTACTGTTCACAACACTTTCTAAAACAGACAAATATGAATTGGGCTGAAATACACACCTTACCCTGACCGTCCTGAGAACCACACAAAACAGCAACATCGTAAGCCCCATTGTCTGGCATCTGATGGAATTTCTGCTGGAAAGACTTCAACCACTCCACCAATGGCGGGATTCTACCAAGCAAAACAGCTGTCCAACAGCAATGAAAACCCTTGTCTGAATAAACAAGTAAATAAAGCCATTATGTGCTACAAAAAATCATTATTTTTTGTAGAAAGATAATAAATAACAAAGACAATAAGGCAATCACAGACATCAGACTTTGACCCTGGCGCTGCCTCCTGGTGAGTCACTTTTCATGTCACCTAAGGACGGCCAATATGAGCATATATGACATCATCCACAAAAAGAAGTAATGTGCATAATGTATCATAACACTGCCAGAGAAGGATCCAGCCACAGCCACAGACAATATGCAAAGAAAATTTGATGAAGTTTAGATAAGTGGTTCTTCCTGCAAGGTGCATGTGGATGTGGAGACATTACCCTCACAGTACTTCACAGCACAGTACAAAGCACATGCAAAGTAAAACACATAAACAAATAAACTTTTTGTTTAACTAACCAACACATATGTAACTTGAAGCAATGGTGGCTATCTATTTTAAAATGTAACTTGTTCTATAACTACATAGTTATTCTTAATAAAATAACTAGCTTCTTTATTTAGTCACCTTTCTCAAATATTAAAGCTGATCGACCGCTTACGCACGACACGTCGAACGCCCCCTGATTACTGACAAACAGACAATTCCAATGGAGTGGTAATGGTCATTCGCAATTACCACTGGCTGAACTCGGCAAGCCGAGTCCTAATATCGACCTGCTCCGCACCACTGGTTCAAACGGGAGAGCAATTTTTCACTGTTTGACCTTGACATTTGACCTACAATCCCAGGCTGCAAGGTCAAGGTCGACCTACGAACTGGACATAAAATCCCAGGCTAGCCAAGGTCGACCCGCATGCCAAAAATCAAGGTCAAAGGTCAAACGGTTCAAACAGGAGAGTGCCCACAAACAGACACACACGCACACAGACGCTACCGAACGTATTATCACCCCTACTACACGGTCGATAATTAGTTACTTTAGTCATATCCTTCCTGACTTTGAGTGACTCCTAGTCAAGTACATGTTATGCATCAGACCATTCTCAGCTACTGTATGCAGTGCACCATGGCAGTTGCAGAATACCCATCTGATGAACAGAGGTAACCAATAAGTGCACGTTTATGTTTATGGTAGTGGCATGTATAATCCACTGCCAGTGTTGGTAATGTGCAGGCAGTTTGCGATGGCCGAATTTCTTATATACAGCAAAAAAACAGAAGCATGACTGGTTAGTGTGCAAGTGACAGACCCTTGAGATGGTGAATACTGCAATGCCGTCTTCATTCGTTCCTCACTGACATGCAGTGTTGATCCATCACTGCAGATCATTTCAAGGCACTCACTAACAAACTCTGTTCATAGAGGAAGGATCTAAGCCAACCGAGATATGTACCAACTAGTAAGTCTCGGCTGTCAGGTACAAACCATAGAACACTCTGAACACTACAGTGGTACAAAAACAAAAAAAAAATACAAATGCATGGCAAAGCCTAGCCTATAGGTTTGCCGAGCGGGCTAAACAAGCTCAATTCATTCACAATTTCACACTATCAGCATGTACTCGAAGAACAATGGCCAACTACTGAGCCATAGCATACGTGTGTGCTATGCATATGAATTTCATATGCATCACATATGAAAATGGTTCATGATCGGTGAAAAAAATGCATCATGAGGAAATAGCATAAAAAAGAAATAGAACACACGATTCAATCACAGTCACAGTCAACTAAAGTAATTAGTACAATAGTTAATTAACTTGTACCTACAATTTTAAATCAGCAAATTATTACAGACTATCAATGGTATCAGATAGTATCTCAGAGTTTATTTCTAAGCAGACTGAACCAAAACTTCACATATTTTATAACTGTTAAACATATAATATTCTCACCGTAATGTGAACTGAGCCTCTTTAAATGGGAAGTATTGTGGATTCGGGTTCCCAGCAGCAAGTGATATCACTGACGGTGGGCATCGTGCCATCAGTGCAGCTACATATCATAAAAACTGCAGAGTTTATTTAGTAAATACAACTAACCACATTTGCCTTCTTAATGTTCTAAACAGACACATTAGAGAATAAATTACATGTATGACATAATATGATACAATATAATATGGTATTGTTATGCGTGCTCAAAAGCCAGCTTAATCTAGTGCACAAACTGACAGGAGCCAAATAACAAAAAAAAAATAATGTAAGAAAGTAAAGAAACAATTGTGTTACTTAGAAAAAAACATTCTTGTCTAGCATTAATGGAGGCAGTTCTTCAGTTGATGAACCATTCCTGGAAACGTAAAAGAGTCTGTGGTGGAAAAGATATGACGAAACAGTGAAACAGGTAAGTTAAGATGATGTTAGTAAAAAACTAAGGAAGTTATTGATGGCAAGAGTAGTGAATTAACAAATTCCAAGTTATGATACTTGCACATATATTGTGAATAAGTGTTTGCAGAAACACATTTCAACATTGCTACTTATAACAACAGCAGCAGCCGCTGCATAATAATGACAACAACAACAATAAAAATGACAATCATAACAACATCAGCTCTACAGCAACTACAACATCTTTATCGTATTTATGTAAAATTTGCCATCTCGTCATAAATTTTAAACTTCAGAGACGGTTGCAAGACAGGCACAATGCAACTCACTTCTAAATTACAGAATTACTGAATGCTTCTTCCACCCAACTAATAAGAATACATGTGCAGTATGACAACTAGCTGAGTACAACTAAAAATATAGCATGCCAGGGCTACCAAAAAAATAATCAGCACAGTTCCAAAAAATTTTGGCTGGCAGTTGCAAACAAAAAACATCATTTAAACAAAATGCAAAAGTAAATAAATATCTACATACAGTACATCTAATTATTGATTTTTTGGGTAAATGACATTCACAGATATTGTACTATTGTGTCACATTTTAGCCACAAAAAGGGATGTGATTACTGGTCATTGCTACTGTTACTTATTTTGTAATTAAGTGTTGTAGAAACAAATTTGAGATGTGAAGAGTTAGTCATGTTTAGAGTTAGTTTTAAATTAGTTGTAAAGTTCATTAATAAACTTCACAACTAACTCTTCATTGATAATAAAAAGACAGCTTAAATGACGTTTCATACAAAAAAATAAAAAAATTCAACTCTCTTACTAATTTCTCGTATTGGTGATGGCTTCCGGGACAAACTCACAGTGTTCAGATATCGCGAGTAGTTCATTGTGTCTTAGTCACTTGTAGCTGTAATACAAAAAATACATTACTATCATGTGTCTGTAAGCTGCATCAATACAAAGCCTAATAAAACAATAAGCATTTGAAAAATGTTGGGCACATTCACCACTGTGAGCCGCCATTACATTGCCATTCACCAGGTGTCACTACTGTCGCATGCCAGCTATACATGTAGCTATAGCGCAGGCGGCGTGCGATGTCCACGACGACAACGACAACAACAACGACAATGCATGACAGAGGGGACCACTATGGCCCCATGGAATGGGCCCAATAATTTAGCAAAATGCCAACAAGTTGTAACTAACAATCGCAGTGAACGGCAGCACTATATGTATTCGTCTCCTATACTCCTGTGGACCTAGTAATAAGCCCTGTTATTTAGGCCATGTTAAAAATATTGATGATGATATCTTCTGAAGTATGGTATTAGAAAGATTCAAACAGCAAAAGTTACCTTTAGGCTCACTCAAGGTCACTGGTATTTTTGCTATTTAGTAAGCTATATGTGATTTCCCAGGAGTTTTCCATGTGTTTTTATCTTGCATTGTTTCTGATATGTTATTAGTACTAATTTCCCAAAATTTAAAGAGGTCACTTGACGTTGACCATGCCACGAGACACTTTGTTATTCCAAAGCAAATACTTAACAGTGCTAACCAGTGTACAAAATTTCAAGTGTCTAGGTTCAGCCATTTCAGAGATATTGTAGGGGGGGCTAAAAATTTACAATTGGTCATGTGACTATAACCTTGCCCATTTTGGAGGTGTATGTCATATTACTGTTAACACTTGATGTAGCCTATCTGTAGCAAACACATTTGATGAATTGAGGATTAGCCACTCCAGACCGGGGCTCCACAAATTTTTAATGGGTTACATTATGTGACTATGCACCTTTTAGAGATGGTTCAGTCAATCAATCAAAATTTAATTTCTGAGCAACAGGAAAATATTACAGTGTATTACAGTGCATACTAGTGCTCAAAAGGCTGCCAGAGAAGCATTACGCTCATTAAATTGGCCGCCTAAACAAACAAAAGAACACAAATATGAATACAAATAGGAAGGGGGAAAAGACAGTGTCTTGGTTTGTTATCTGTAGGCTGGGTCTATAAGTTCACGTACTACAAGGAACAAGGATACGAAAGGCAATGCAAAATGTATAAATAGTGGTGCTTTGAAGTGGTTAAGGGTCACTCAAGGTCACTAGCAGCACAACCATTTGACAGAGATCACACAACTTCTTATTCAACTTAAATAAACACTACTATGCATCATCAGTCGTCAATTTTAACCGCCTGCATTTGGCACCCCTCTAAGGGTGAACCCATTCAAATTAATTTTTCACCAAGACCTTCAGTATCGGAAAACCAGAGTCCCCAGGTTATTGTGTAGCACTATTTGCATGATCCTATGTTTAGCCGTTTCAGTATAACACTTGATGGACAGACAGACGAACACATGATGAAAGCATATACGGTGCCAGCATAGTATAGCAGAAGAAAAACTGCAATACAAGCTATTGTAAAAGCCAACAGCCAAAGTAAAGACAGCTGTATCAGCTAGATTTGCTAGATTGTGCAGCAAAAGTGACAATGTCGGTCAGATGTAAGATGCTATGTTGATGTGCACTAAGTGCACAAGTAGACATAGTTTGTACTGGATACATTGTTCAATGGGCAGCCAGTGTAGCTGCCTTAATGTTACATGGTCGAATGGTCCTAGGCCGACAACACTAAGCCGTTTGTTCCCAAAAAAAAATTTCTGTTCCTGAAATATTAAAAATTTAAAACCAAAATGCATGAGTTTACTCTTCTTCTTCCAGAAAATGTGCCAACTCAACACTGACCAGCATCGCACCATGAGCAGAAAACAATTGCGTGTCGTGAAAATGTGCAGTAAAGAAACAGGTTGAACTGGAACCAGATAAAAACAGTGCTTGTGAAGTATGATAAAAAACCGGAGACACTAGACAAACTGGATGGCACTCAGATGAGCCTCGAAGCTGTCAGGTGACAGCTGGCAGACATCAACAGCAGAGTGTTCCACAGATTGATTGTGTGAGGAAAGAAGGATTGACTGTAGGTATGGTATTAGTATTGCACTGGATCTGCATGTACTTAGCTTCAAATCCTCTAGTGCAAGTAGGTACTGTGCACCACTGAACTGCCTCAATCTAGTTGATATTTCATTTCACCTTGTTATCCCATACAGACAAAGCATACTCAAGCTGTGGTCACACCAGTGTCTTGTACTACTGCTCACAAATGTGGCTTGAAGAAGTCAAAAATTCTTCCTGAGAAAGTTCAGGATCTGTGAGGCTTTCTTTGTTGTGATTTTGATGTGGTCGTTCCATGATAGTTTGTTGTTGAGGTGTACTCCAAGGTATTTTGCTGAAAGGACAGTTGTTAGCACCTCATTGTGAAGTTTATATTCTTCCTTCACCGGCTTTGTTTTCTTTGTGATGGTGATGGCCTCACATCTGGATGGGTTGAACTGCACTGACCAGTCTTGTTCCCATCTTTGGAGACTGTCCAGATCAGCTTGTAGTATTCTGGTGTTGTGTTCGTCACGAATTTCACGACACACAAGGCAGTCGTCAGCAAACATCCGTACTGTTGACTACCCTTAATAATGGTCTTGCGTTACTGACGAGTATCCGTAGTATACATCTACGTAGTGATACCGGCCGATTGTTTGGCTAACTGTGGACTAACTGGACCTGACCAGATCGTTGACTAAGAACAGTAGGGGGAGGCAAGAACAGTACCCTGTATTGAATAATAATGCATCGATCCAGATAAAGAAACAACTCTAATCGGCTAATTGAACATAATCTTCCCACTACTTAAAGATTCGTATACTTAGATAGCCTATAAAAAGCCTAAAAAGTCAAACATATTGCTCAACACTCAGCAGGATACACTATCCAAATCGGAAATGCACGTTTCCAATTTCCATCATCTTTATTTAGGAGCTTTCTGGACGTAGGAAGCAGATATTGTAGTGTAGATTAAATTGACTAATAAAGACAAAATACTTGTAATACGTTTCAAAAATCGCCACATTATCATTTTCACTATCCAATCCATCATGATTTCACTCATTAACAGTTATCATCATCATCGTGTGGCTTGTACGATGATGGACGTTGCCCACTTGCCATATTTTTAGCGCGAGATGTAATATATACATCTCGCGCTAAAAATATGGC
>Ga0209782_1001676_pt1 | contig 11809 bp, 9 predicted proteins | sample WorMetmaBAHAMAS1_FD_187390 | JGI IMG/M metagenome (GOLD analysis project Ga0209782, IMG submission 187390) | Marine gutless worms symbiont microbial communities from Max Planck institute for Marine Microbiology, Germany - Inanidrilus... | ecosystem: Host-associated > Annelida > Digestive system >... | reverse complement strand
GTTCAGCTGTGGGCATCGGCACTTCTTAAAGGTTCACTTTTCTTGCTTACTGTTTTATGCACTAATTAGTTTACAGAGCATTTTGATGTCTATCGTTAATTTTCTCATCTTTATTGACATTTGTAAATTTTGCCGCAGTGCTTTGATAGTTCATTATAGTAGTTGATCTATTGATTGATAGGTTTATCGAGTGATTCTCCTTTGTGAAATATGGATGTGCAGAGCAGGTGACGTAAATTCACTGATAAAGCGTTGAAATTGTCCAGATGTGAGCGTCGACGGCGGCGGCGTATACAGTTGTAACTTGAGTTGCAGCATGTCTGTAAGAAAGAAGTTAATGATGGAGTCGCGTTGTTGCTGCTGCTGAGACTGGCTGGCTGGCAAGTGATGAATGAACGTCGTTGTGTGATGTGTGCAGATCTCTACCATGCACTCGGCAATCCACAAGGTGAGGCAGAAAGTTACCGCATGCACGACAGCTTCTCTCAGATGCTGCTCAAAGACCACTTTCAGTCGACGCAGCTGTCTGAACATCAGCTTATTCAGGTGCCTACGTCTGTTCTAGTGACACCTCCGTGCTGGATATTCCAGACATTTTCTGTTACCAGCCACTTGTGCTGAGTGGTGAATATAGCATGAAGATTGTGTGTGACCAATGACGACTCTAAGGTAAGGTAAGGTAAGGAAGCGTATAGCAGTTTGTGCTACAAGCACCACACCGCTACGGGAACTCACGTGCCATATGGGATCACACAGTGTTACCGGCAGAGGTGACATTCCCGCCTTTACCCCTGCAGCCAACCGGGTTGTCAGGCTAATTGGTTACTGGAGCCTATCATCGTTTCTACATTCTCACTCTGTCCACTGCCACAACTCATAGCTCTTCTTGTTAACAACGTGTAATGCAATACAATATGTAATTACAGTACGTAATAAAAACAACTAAAACTAAACAACAATCATAGAAAGGTGATATTATCCACCATCACATTGCCTAAATATTAATTTGATGCTGAGTAATATCACTTTTTATGATTTTTGCAGTTTTTGATCCATCACTGTTAACATTATGGATAAACAGTGGTTTTTTATATTTATATTTGCTGTGTTATTGCCATGAGGAGACTAGACGTCTGCTGCATGCACAGTCGGTGATTATTACAATACATTTGTAATTGTATATCAGTGGACTGGCGGCCCATGTCCATTCTTCATATTCAACGCTCCTTCAATCAACTCGTCGTCAGACTGTATGGCGGCGGCGGCGGCGGCGGCGTCTCAGTGGAGCTCGGCTACGGCAGCGGCCGCTACTGCATCCAGTCACCAGGTCCTCTGAGTCCTCGCTGTCCATTGTCACCGCCATTCATGTGTGAGAAACGTCAGTTCTGAAGCTGATGTCACATCAGGGAAACAATGACGTCGGTGAATTGCTTGTATGTACAAAATGAAACTTTATTCCACCATCAACGGTTGCACTAATGTTTTGTTCTTGCAGTTTGTGAGATATTGGCATGTATGAGATATTAATGGTGCTCAGAGACGATAGTGGATCTGCAGTGTTTGTAGTAGCGGCTGTCTGTGGACAGTGTCGAGTGTTTGTGAGTATCGTAATTGTATTCAAGGCATCAATCGTGTCACGGTCTTCACGTCTAAACCTTCACACAATTCTAGCTGAGAGTCCTCAGTGACTTGAACCGTCACAAAAATTTGACTGAAAAAATTTTTTTTTAATTTGATAGGACTTTTGGTTTGCGGTATCTTTTTTCTGAGACGCGTAAAATGCACCAAAAGCAAAGTTGGCTGGCACTTTACCCAGCCGCGCTGGGGAGCTTACGGCTGTCCACGAACCTTCTAGCTGGATTTCATGGTCCAACGAGGAAGAGGAACTGGGAAGGGTTGGAGTGACCTTCATGTTGTCTGGGGCGGATTGATGCGACTGGTTTATGTTGACGTCTGCTTGCTGTTGTGATTGTTTGATCTTGGTCATTTTGACGTAAACATACTCATTTTGCCATTCAACGTCGAGTGTAAGATGAGAGACATTCTGACTAATGAGCAGCGGAGCTAATTACATGTATGGTTGGCAACCATCAATATTGTCCTCCTCAGTAATTGCAGCCTGCCCAACACTAATGTCCAGATGGAGAGGCAAACTGGACGTCGTGATGTGGACTGGTCATGGAGACAAGTCAAGAGTGACCACATTAAATGTAAAGTGGACGTCAGTTTGTAGATTATCATCATCACAGATTCAGTGTGCCAACAGTTTTGTGTGCTGTGTAGTCACTTCATGCATGTAGTTGTACTAGTTATGTATTAACATGAAAGCAGTTTATAATGATAGGTTTGTGTCGTAAGTTGTGAGGGACGTGTGCTATTGCAACTGCATAACTGTGTTGCCCTTTAAGTGCGCACAATGTAACGTTTGAAATCCATCTTGAGTAGCACACTTACAGCAGCCTGTCGGAAAGGTTGTCCATCTGGAGGTTGTTGTTACTGTGTACAACAACCTTTCATAGCAAGTCGGTTCCTAACGTGATTTGTTGGCCGCTACGTAGCGTGTGTGTAACTGTCGTCAAGTTACGTGTGTAAATAACTGGTCTGTCCACTGCACTAAGACTCGGTCGTCTTGTTGCAACTCACTACGCATTTCTGTGTACAGTGTCATTCATTAACCATTTTCACATAAAACAGCCCCTTCCTAACATATCTCTTGATTTCCCTTATCCACTTATTCAAGGCCCGTGCAGATAGATGTAGTCTTTGTTGGTCTCAACTCACACACATCGATCATTGTACAACAACATTTGATCCACTCACCGCCGCCATCTTTGCATTCTACACCTCCAATCTGTCTGTCTGCCGTTCCACTCTACACAGTGTTGTCACCTGCAAATAACTGTGGATGTTCACTTTATTTCAATGCATGTTTTTTTAACATTTTGCACAAAGTTAGTATTTGTGGCCATGGTCATTGTTATCAAGTTACTAGGCCGCATCGCTCTGTGTCGACTGCTCCAATGTAAGTGATACAGATTGAGTTCTGTCTGTCTGTTGGTAATGACTGTGTATTTGGGAAAAATAGTAGACTCACAATTGAGATCCCGTTTGGGATTGTGGGTTTGGTGGGCCACAGAACAATGGGGGACCAAATCACCCAATGGAAAGTGGCAGATTTATTGGGGATGGTGCATTGTAATGTATAGGCAGTGCAGCCTCTTTCCAAATTACTGTGGGATTTCTCTTGTTATGGTTTGCTGCCTTAATAGCTTTGGCATAATTACAGCCCGCATAGCGAGGATGTATAGGTTTTGGCTTGTTTAGACAACTTTAAAACTACTACTGTTTTTAGTGCGAAAAATAACTTGTCACAAAATAAAACTACATTCATCACTGGATTGAGGATATCGAATGTCCTTTTGCCAACACCAGTTCAATTGCTGTGTATGCTTTTGCTAGTGACAACATTCGATATGCTCTGCTAAATTTCTGGAAATGATTTTGTTGGTTAACATTGTGTACTTCCAGCTTTTGTCAAATCAGTGAACACCACCAACTATCCAATTTCAGTTATTTTTCTAAATTATTCTGGTACAATTTATTTTCATATGTGATGAAATATTTTCCAGTTATAGGAACATCATGCTTCGCTGACTTTTGACACTGACAGAATGTGAAATGTGCGTATCATGTTTGTTTCCGAGATATTACTATTGCTGTTATAAATCATATTTATTGTATAATTTCTGTCAATTGCTGTTTTGAAACACTTCATATTGATTATGTTTTCATGTTTTGATAATTACTGGAATTATTCTGTATTAAAACTAAACCACGGTGCATATGAGGTTGTGACTTTTAAACATTAACAAAATGTTGGACAAAAATACAGCACAGCACATTGTTAAACACCAAACTGTACAAATATGTTACAACAGTGCTTTTGTTAATGCAGTTTCACACACAATTGGAGGGTCGGTCATGCACATTGCACATCCCGGTCTGTACAAGTAAAACAAGGGGCAAACAGTTGAAACAGTTGTCTGTTGCTAGTGCCTGGACAACAGCACTATTTAAAATACATACACGTAGAATGCAGTCAAATTGTGCAGATCTCCATATTAAAACATCACTGTATTTTACTATCACTAGGCCTTAGCTGCTGGGCATGAAGGAGGACATGCGGTCGGTCTTTAAGAACTTTCCTCCAGCATTTTACAGTGGTGTTTGTAGAGGTTATTGTGGACCTAGTCGCTCTGGAAAACGAGCCATTTGAGAGCTGCTAGTGGTAGCGTACTTAGTCGTAAAGAAGACAGTGTAATGATTTGCCATATACACTGTGCACCTCCAGTTATTGGTCAACCAACTCCCACAGCAAGGGACGTCCTTCCCTTTTCATTGGCTGTCCACTGCTGGTACTACCCGGTACAAAAATTATGATTCAGCAACGAGAACTTTCAGTGTGCAAGACAGGCGGCATGTGTGCAGTGGATACGGCAGCAGTTGCTGTTAGCAATCTGGAGTGGATCGGCAGCTACACAGTGCACAAGTATGGTCTGCTGATAACCAACGTGCAGGCAGCTAGTGTCTAGAAGATGACTTCATAGAGCGTTGCTTTCTTGTCTCCGGACCCGGTGATGATGTATTTGTCGTCAGACGAGATGTCACTGCACAACACTGATGATGACTCTTTTGACTACACAGCACATTCAACGACGACCACTCCATGCAGCTGCTACACACTACTGTCCCAGTATATTGTTTCAACATTTTACTTCCACAATTAAACATTCAGAAGCAGGTCTATAGATTCTACATGCTGTAACTGAACATTTGTTCTTCGACGACTACGGTGCTGCTGCGGGCGATGCTGCTATTACCTGCATGCAGGGCTTGTTTCAATAAATTCCAGCCGCACTGTTACAATAAGTGTACAGTAAGCACAGAACTGGGCATGCTCAACCAGATGTGGGATTATCCACAGCAAAGTCTCATGCAGGGTCACTCATGGCGCCACAGGAATCCACAGGTGGCGTGTCACTATGTAACGCATTATATCATGCATACAAAAGTGAAACAAAAATAATTAGCATTATGCCGGGCCCATTTGCTTGTAGTTTTTTTCTTGCAATTATGTAGATCTACTGCAATAAAATAACAGGTGCACGACGTGGTCTGTATTGTGCCTGCGATTTCTCATGCTGATTGACACACGGCAGGTTAAACGCTGCATAACAAGACATGCAATAAATAAGTGTTTTTGTAGCATTTATTTCACTGCAGCATTTTATTTTATTTCACGTGTGCAGATGGCTTTATCCAGGTATGAATGCCGACTCACCTGGAATATGCTGGCGCCATAAGGCGTGCGCCAGGCGTTGAGAAGGTTGTCTTTGCCAGTGCTGACAAACCACTTTCCACAGTAGGCAAACTTGAGTGAGAGGACACAGCTGTCATGCAAGTGAAGTTGATACTTGTCGGGCTTGGAGTGATGCAATACCTCGACATTGCTGTTCTCCATTCTGAAACACAAACACGACAAAACTAGCATGAAGCATTCAAACAACATTGTCAACAAACATAAGAACTGGTTAAAAATACACACATGGTTAAGGTCGTGTGCATCAGCTGTAGAAGTTGATAAATGATTCCACTCTGACACATCCAGTCATAGCAACGCTATTCCAAACCACCAAAGTATGCAACCTTCTCGTATGTCCAGTCAGCAACAAGAAATGATCCTCAACACAAACTTTGAAACGTGCTTGAGTTAATTTACTCATCTTCCGGTTAAACATTTAGTTCACTCCAGTTTTAGCTGACTGGAGTCATTCTCACCTGATGTTGTTTCACCCAGGTGTAATCAGCCTAGTAACAGTTGATTTCACTAATGATAGGAAAGTGACCAGGTATACATCATCATCTACCTGGCCTGTATCACGTATGACTACTTGCCCAGTATTTCAGTTTGAATTTACTGTTCAGCTTCAATTCTATTTCTTTTTATGGTTTATTGTTAATGCTTTCTAATCCTATTTTCACGCAATTTATAGAAATTGGAAGACTAGTCAGTGGATAAATGAAACTGTGTTGTACGTTAATAAACTGTTGTCTGGTTTTGATATTGACTTAAAGTAACAGCAAAACTCTGTTTCGTTTAAACAGTTTGCAGTATGAATGATTGTGTGCCTGTATAATCCAGCCTTTGGGTTGCCATATATCAATAAAGTGATTTCATTTGAAACATTAGCTATATGACACTTTGTTTAACTACCTCATTTGTCTGAAGTTGTCCACAAAACATACCTTTTCGATTATTCAAGCAGGTCTCTTATTGGCCAGATATCCTTCCTGTCATTCAACTAACAGTGTCAGAGCACTGAAGGAATATCATTATTAGTTAGTGAGAAACTGATAACTGTATGCTTGTAAACTTAAACTCCACTTTAGTACTTTAGTTTTATGTGTGTTGCAGTTTTTTACTGTGTGAACTATGTAATATGTCAGTGGACAGCTGTTTTTTTTTCTGTAACTAGCATAAGTAGATAAGAACACTAAAGTAAAGTAGAGGTATACGTATAGATTATTTTAAATGAGTTGCAGTACAACAGCGACTTTTGTTATTCCACGTTTTGAAACGATTGAGATATCTTGATACGTTTTGCCTTCATTATGTGTCCAAGCCAGCAAAGATGTTGTACAAACTGCGGCACAGTGCTCACCCAACAGCCAACCACTCGCCGGTTGGACAGTATCCAAGTGAGAAGATCTGTGATGTGAAATCGTGCTGCTGAAGTTGACGACCTTCGCGCAGATCCCACGACCTCACCGTGTTGTCGAGTCCTCCCGTCCACAGCTTGGAGCCGTCGGGTGAGATGTCTATACAGCTGGCGCCGTCAGTGTGCCCTTGGAACTGTCTGCAAATGAATGTCATCATTTCATCATTAACTGCTGAGTGACAGCATGTCAACCACATGGATGTTACTGCAATGCACTGCTACTGTTCATTCTACACCGATACACTTGGTGTATATTTCTGCAGTACGCAAACTCTCATAAGCTGTTATAGCCTGACTGACCACTGCTGTCAGACTGTCACAGTAAAAGCTCATCATCATCGTCATTATTATTACACTATATAATTTTCAAACTTCGCGAAAACAAAGGGAAGATATAAACTTGACATTGTATTGGGACAGATCTGCAGGATACTGAACATCCATAGGCAGCTGAACCATCTCACTGTCTCACTACACTTAGCCTGGCCATCCCCTGTGAGTAGCTGCAGTGCACCGTCCGCATCTGTATTCTGTATCGAGTATACTCCAGGCTGGACTGGCTCTGCCAAGAAGAAAACCATTTGGATAATACGACAAGGTTTTACAGGCTGAATGTCAACCTGTCACCTAGCCAACAGTGACACCAAAGTTGGCGTAATAAGTATCTAAAGAAACGCAAGCAAGATAACAAGTCAGTAAAGAGACAACATTGGTGGGTTGTTGGTCACTGGTATGTGATTGCTGCATGTCAATTGTTTTGCCGTTCACAAGACCGGGCCACATCCTATATGCCCGGCTGACTTTATTGGACCACCCTGTAGATCGACAGTGGAAAATGACCCATATTAACACACAGCAGTTCTTCTTGATTTCCAACAGTAACTATTTTACTGGAGCAATATTTGACTGTTTTCACAGGGTTACATGGATTTAAACTGTGTAGGTTAGAGACATCTGTGGCCTACAGTCTACAGCTTCCTTTAGAACCAGCTTCCTCCTTCACTCCAGCAACCTCATCCAACCTTGAACTCTTTCTGCTTCCCTCACTTCTACTTCCTCATCTGCATCTCCTCTCTCATCATCTATAACTCCCTCTTACTTTCACTCCCATCGTAAAACCTATCTTTTTCACAAAGATTTCCCAGATTTTTTCTCTTTCCTCAGGACTGACTCCAGTTTTCCGACTGCTTCCGAAACTTCTTCATTTTTGTCTTTAGTTTCTTGCCATTATCTTTTCAGTTTATGGCACAGTGTGGTAGATTAAGCTGACTGTTGCAGCTTTTGAATGCACTATAAATATATCGTTATCGTTACCATACAGATGTCAAATGCTTACGTACCTGACTAGTGTCTGATTGTGCAGATCCCAGACTGCAATGTTTCCGTCGCTGCAGCAGCTGAAGCAAACCTTGGAGTCTGGACTGATGGCAAGAGCGTAGCACGCCGGAGCGCTGGATGTTAGCTCGGCTTTCATACGCGGCGTCGACTGCAAAACGACGATGATGCGATATTACAGCAACTGTCTTCATATGCTACTAACTTACAGGTAGCCTGCTTAACATATCAGATTAAATAATTCAACTAATAATAACTAATTAATACCGCAGCAAGATCCCAGATGGAGATGGTGCTGGCCTCACCACCAACAATAAGTGTACGGCCGTCCTGCAGCAACTTGACCGAGCGAATGTAGTTATCGCGCTGCTGGTAACATCACACAATGTACACAATCATTGTTAATTGATAGATTAACTGCGTTACGGTTTAAAGACCCACTCAACTGTAAATAGGTCATATTGGAGATGCTTGTCCCAGCCAATCTCTTGGCTAGTACAGAGAGAATCACAGTTAAAGCCGGGGGTAAAGACTAACAACGTAAGATAAACCTAGGCTAACACTAAACTAAACCTAGACGCTAAATCAACAAAATACAAATGATCAAACACAAAACATTAAACAACAAAAATGAACAGAGACAAATTATAACCCAGGTTAGTCGCCTTCTACGTCAACTGGCCTGGAAACGGAGTGGGGCTACATTCGTTGTTAGCCACTTGCCATGATCAGTGATCAGTCATGACAAAATGACAAAAAAACTATAGAATCGTTAATGGCAACGGTAAACAGGTTTTATCCAGTGCCGACACTGTGGCGACATCTTGTACAAGTACAAGTTGACCCCTGAGTTAAGATTCAATGTCCCACTGAACACAAAACAGGTCATGTTTGGAATGTTCTCTCCAGCCAACATTGACTGAGAGAAACAAGTAGACAGAGGTGTGTGAGTATGAAACTGACAGTGGTCAGTCGCTCATCACTTCCAAATGCAAACAAGAAATGCATCTCTTTGGATACTTGTGTATTTTCAATGCAAAGTCTTAATCTACATACTCAAACTCATAAGGCTCACTGCCTCCATGACAGCTGGTACTCAAGTTCACTGCCATTACTGTAATTAACAACTTGTTACTACTGCTACTAACTGTTAGTTTTACCATTACTGAGGTAATTAAATCCGTGAAAAGGTGAAGAGTTCTAACCAGGCAATCCAACTGTGAGACGGGAGTCTTTGGCGACTGATCGCGGATGTCCCAGACTTTCACACAACCCTACAATCAAACAAACGTCCAACCTCAGCAACTGACTTACTGCAACAGCTAAGTGCTGCAGAAATCAGTAACAACCATTGCCTGGACACTGTTTTCTATTCTGACTTGTCTTTAACTGACTACATAAGTGACCTTTTTCTGCATTAAATACAGATTATCATCTCTAAGAATACCGATAATAGACAGTGTTAGTGATGAACAATCATTTTCCCAGGCCTTTTACCACAAGTTACATGTGTAACAGTTATGAGTGAAAATTAATGATAAATGTCCAGTGTTCACAACTTGCTACCAGAAAGGAAAGTCGTCAATAGTGACAACTAGCTGACAGACATCACAGCCACTGAATGTAAACTATAAAATGTTAACAGTATAAAGTTGTATCCTTCGACAGGATCCACATGCAGTACAGTTATCTAGCACATGGGTTTTATAAAGGATGTTTCTCTACCCCAAACTCAATGAACGTTGTAACAACAATCTGTTACAACGGACTTCACATGGGGCTAGCCTATTAAGTCTTCTTGAAGCAATGCCATCTCACAATGCACCTGCTTCAACTAAGTCAGTGGTCTTTTGTAGCCATGAGGCTAGATTGGCTACATATAAAATATAAATACTACTACTACTACAGACAAATGCAAATATTAACACAAATACAAGTAAGTGAATATTGCAATAATGAAAACAAAGGAAGCAGGTAATATTAAGTATATGCAACATAAAATAATGCTACTACAAACATAAGACAATTGTCACTGGTAGAGCAGAGTTGATGGAAGTAGTACTAGCTGTGTTGGAACGGTAACTGTATAGTGCTGCTGCTGCAGTTGGACATAAAGACAAGGCTCACAGTCAGATGATAGCTTTCATCGACCAGTTTTCTTACTTAATCGACAAGCGCAGAACTGACCTTGCCGCCGGTGTAGACGTGTCGACTAGGGTTGCTGATGGTGACAGCACAGACCACCTCGCCATGGTTGAGAACACACAGTTGTCTTGCATGACGTGGGATTCCCGACCCAACCAGTGCATCCGCTGGGAACGGCACTGGTTGCATTTGACCGTCGGCACTCACGTGGAATGAGTACGCACTAGTACCGTCACACACACACAGATACACAGTCACACACGTTGTAACTAACACAGACAACTCATTGTACAGGCAGGCACCGCCAGTTGCACCAGTCAGCATCTCTAGAGCAAAGTAGTGCAGTTTTATTGACAAATGTCCTTGCTGGCATCAACCAGTCAATTCACAGTTCTACTACACATACTTTACACTTTCAGTTTTTGTTAAAATGGCTTTCTTTTGGAGAAAATCAGGATGCGCTGAGTGGCCATGAATATTCCACGGTAAAATGGTGCATTTTGCAACCACAACGAACCTTCTTAACTTTGAACATTTTATATTTAGACACATTTTTTCAAATTGTAAGGCAAAATAATGCCAAAAAACAGCACATAAATGCTACTCACGGTTTTCCACCAGCGATGCTTGTTAGGCGTGGATCAAATCCAGGCGGCTGCAACAGAACAGTTCACTAGCGATTATTTATCATTCATTAGGCATGCCGCGAAGCATAAATAACTTCATCAACAAGTGGCACAACATACTGATATCTTCCACATCCAACAAAAATACAATAAAATGTGAAACTGATGTTTAAAAAAATTAATGTCTGCTCTCTATTATATCTTTCGGAAAATAAATTGTTTCACGTGTGATTAAAAATTCATTATTAAATTGTGTAAAAACAAAACATTATGTATGCCATTAAATCAGTAATAAAAAATGCATGGGATAAAAGCGATGTATCCTTCGACAGGATCCACATGCAGCACAGTTATCTAGCACATGGGTTTTATAAAGGATGTTTCTCTACCCCAAACTGAATGAACATTGTAACAACAATCTGTTACAACGGACTTCACATGGGGCTATTAAGTCTTCTTCACACAAGGCCGTTCATCTCAACACTGGAGGAGATACAGCACTAGTGACACACAGCATTGGTCGCTTCAGTCTGTGTACTCAGTGCTTAACATAGCGATCCTCTCTGTCACGCGTTGTCGTTGTCGTCGACATTGGACATCGATGCGCAGGCGGCGTGCGACGCGACAGTAGCGACACCTGGTGAATGGCAATGCGGCGTGCAGTGGCTCGCAGTGGCGAATGGGCCCAACATTTTTCAAATGCTTCTTGTTGTTTCCTTGCTTACTAGTTAAAGACACAAGTAACAAGCGGTTTCATCAAAAACACACCAATACACATAATGAACTTAGCCGCCGTCTGTGCTGCCTGTGAGTGACACAATGTTACTACCGACTGACTGAGTAATGATGCATCTAAGTCCACTAGTTATTTGTAGTTAATAATTTCTCAGAACAGAAGACTTGTATGCCTTCAGGTTCCAGTTA
>Ga0209782_1001675_pt1 | contig 11810 bp, 9 predicted proteins | sample WorMetmaBAHAMAS1_FD_187390 | JGI IMG/M metagenome (GOLD analysis project Ga0209782, IMG submission 187390) | Marine gutless worms symbiont microbial communities from Max Planck institute for Marine Microbiology, Germany - Inanidrilus... | ecosystem: Host-associated > Annelida > Digestive system >... | reverse complement strand
CCGGACAAACGGACATGCCTGAATGGGTCCAAACCCTCCTCCCTAGGTGAATGAAAAAATGTGATGTAGTGATGAAATTATCAGTTTTTGGCACCCGGACAGATACACACACACACAAGGCAAAACCTATACATCCTCGCTATGCGGGCTGTAAAACTAGGTCATTTTGGATATGCCCTTCCCAGCCAGTACTGAAGAAGCTGAAACTAACACAACAAAAGCAACCATTCATCAGGAATACAACGGTACTTTAACAAAAACGCAACAAAATTAAAACCAGGTTTGGTCGCATCTTGTCATGTGGCCTGTAAACAGAAAAGACTCTTACAGTTCCCACGGCTCATACAGGGTTTTTTGGGAATAGAATCTTTGGTGACAAGTTGCTCAATACCCAAGCACTGTAGAAAACTCAAAGACACTAAAGCTTCGTTATTTCTTTTTCCACCATCAGACTCCAAAGGAAGCGGCACTGCTGTCTGTAAACAAGCTCTCCAATGCCAGTAGCCTTGGTTAAGTAGAAAAGAGTTCTACAACTAGCCTTCATGATGTTGACCATGTCTGCGAGTGGAGCGAGGGATGTGGCAGACTCGACGTCATTGTCGGAAAAACTGTCCAGCATGTGACAACTAATGATCAGAGAACCAGCAGACATCGGCTCTCCACTGTTAACCAACTGACATACACAACACAGTACTGGCCGACATGTTTATCACAGTAGAAACTAACAATACCAACTATAAAATCATTCCCAAATCTAGTAGGAAACCGGAACTGCTCGACTTCCAACATATTTCAGTCCACCCACAACTTTCTGAGAACCCTTACAAACAGGAAGATTGGTGAGTGCAATTAACCTCGCAAACTACTCAACTTACATAGATATATATTACGAAAAACTAGCAATAGCCTAAAGTGTGTACATACCATATGCTACAAAAATAGCACAATCATAGCATACCGTGTCTCCAGATGAAGAAGAAATGACTAATGCATACCAAGTGGCTAACGTTACACAACTTAATTAATTGACGTTGAACTATCTACCTCACCAGTAAAAGCATGGCCATTTTCCAAATAATAAACTACCATATCTAGAAACTATCATTCAACTTAACTGCTACTTTGAGCTAGCAATTATACTGTGTTACAGACAGCTTTTAGAGTTAATTACAAGACTTCAAATGTACCATGGAGGATGACGGATGCCGTTCAATAATAGCAGATCGAAGTTGTGCAGCTGTGTTAGTGTCAGCATTCAACAGACAAACTGTTGTCAGTTGGTCATGGCCATAGCAGAAACACATCTGAAGGCACTGTGCAAGATGTGACATTACTGTAGCTCTTGACGGCAGCTGACAACACTAAAAAATTGCAAACAACTTGGATTTAAATACATTTCACCAAAGTCATTCAAAACAGGTGTGCTGACTGACAGGTGTGTCAACTCAATTCATAGGAGTGACTCCACTCCATAATGTCGAAATACTAATAAACTCACTCATCAACATTTTTATTAAGCATAATGCAATACATTACAATATGAAATGTACGATACAACACAAAATTAAGGCATGTCTTTATAAATAATGCTCATATGAATGAAAAAAATAAAAATAAAAAATAGGACCTCTATGTTTCGTAGAAATTCACAGTAACTGGAAAGTAAAGTTTTGCTGCAGAAAGGCGATGAGTGTATTTCAGTCAACGGCTTGCCACACTCAATGTTCCACTGACAAATGTTGTCATCCATAACAAATGTGCCCTGTACAGTAATCAACCATAAACTACAGAAATACAGATGTTTAATGTTGCTTATTAACCATGAACTGCAGTATATGCCATGTACTGCCAGTTCCATGTACTACATGGAATGGACAACCATATCAGATATCAGAAAAGCTTCAGTAAACTTCTTAATACATCAGTATCTTTTTTCACGTTTTACTAAATTTTGGCAACATTACTGGCAGAGGTTAAATGATGAGGATGTGTTTTTAAACAGATGTGCCGAAAATGTATGAATATAATATTCATATGAATGAATTTTAATAAATTTTTGAAACAAAAGGTGACCATGGAGTTAAGACTATGCTAAATTTATTTAGTTACTTAAGCTTGTAGCAAAATATCAATAATCAATCTGCTCTTACAGCCATTTTCCAGGTAAATGTGGCTTAGCTGACTGCCTCTTTATTTCTCTTATTTGTTCTGGACAATGCTGCATTAATTGGGACAAACCAAAACCTTTCACATTTATGGCAACGCAATCCATCAAGGTTCTGTGTTACTATATACAGTCTGATTATTGAATAACATAATAACTACAGATGTGTGCCCAACTGTAGTGTCGTGAGATCACGGTGCAAATAATTTCTTCTGAATACAGGAATTTCACCCAAGCTTCCCTGAGGTAAGTGGTGTCTGAATGTGTTCTAAAGTGATCATAATGCGAAAAATAGATGAAGAACAAACCTCGAAGCCAGACAAGTTAGAGATGCCATCAACCGGCATTGGTTCCATTTGCAGGACTCGGAGTTTCCATGGAACAGCAAGTTGGGACTGTCGGTCGACTAGAGCACCTGTGTAACGCCGTTTCACTGGTACTGCACCGGCATTAGAATCAGCCCGCTGTCAGTTATGTACACAGACTTACAGGTAGTTGAAGTCCACTTCTATCACTCAGTGCAGCCTCAAGCTAACTAGGTGACAGTCCTAAGGGCATTCCAGTGACACTGCATGAGCTTGGCCTGTAAGGCATTTTTACTGTGAGCATCAACTTCGACCTAAAATCTACACTTGCTGTATGAAGCAACCCTCACCATGCCGACATAACGCACTAGTGACTCAACACAAAGTTTAGACCCAATACTTGCCACGATAATTAATGTTTCATATTAATAGTACTAATAGCATTCGTTTGTGTACCAGTATAGCACTATAAGCATACAATATAATAATTCAACAGCAATTTCATAACATAGTATGTGAAGTACTTTGAAAAATCGTAACCAAAAACAACTAACAGTGAATAAATATGTGCTTCATACGAACGCTCAAGTCCTGCCGACTGTCTGCAGCACGTACAAGTCGTTGAGTGTCGTCAATTGCTCGTAAACAAAACCGGCTGATGTAGGCGACGGCATGATACTGCCTCAACTGCCTGCGATGTGCCACAGTGGCAGCATCCGCAGGCACCTGAAACGTGGCAATGTTTGAGATGATAGTGGCAGTTTGCCAGTTCATGAACTGGCGACAGCAGTCACGGTGTTGCTCAATAAAAGATTGTGGAATGTCATCAGCAGACAACATCGGATGGCTTGTATCACATTCCCCTGATGGCAACACACAGTTATACTAGTTGTAACAGCAGCAACAATAACATTAACCATGAAGCAGTGTCTAAATTCTGCCACATATAAAATAATCTGCTGCCCGACATGTGAAAATTCAGACGAAACAACATGGATAACTTTGCATTTTAAAAAACTGCTGTTAAAATTATCATTTAAAATAAATACTGCAACGACTGAATAGCTTAGAAAAACAACATTATAGGTCACAACAAACCTATGTGGCTCTTTAACACTGAAAGACACTGATCATCGAGTGTTTTGAAGTTCTCGGCAACGATATATACTTCGGAGTTTCCAGGTTTGCTCGTGACTGGCTTGAACACATGCACCTTCATGTATTCCACAAACACAGAAAGATGAACATATGGTAAAGAATTTTGTTTGCCATGGTTCACTGAATGCTTAATAAATTGTATGCAGACTAAGAATTTTATGATTCATAATAACAAAGTATTTCCAATAACATAAAAATTGGGATAAATAAAGCTGAGGTGCTGATAAGTATCAGTATCATCACAATCATCATACCAATCATCTAGAGTTTTTGCAATAATAAATTCTGACACTGTTCTTTTTCTTGTTCCAGTCTAATGATGCGATTTCATTTCTTAGATTCCAACACAGAACATTCACCATTTCCATCTTTGGCAAATCTCTGCTAACAGCTCTGGTTCCAAACACCTGTACTGTTACAATTAAACAATTTAAACTCCATTTCATTCAAAACATATCCTCTGAAGAAAATCAAGTTGTTACTTACGAACAGTCATCATCACATAACTTAAATGTTCCTGGATGTTATAAACTAAAACTTATTAGTAACCAGCAAACACTGATGAACAGAAGATGAATTATAACAAGTCCTAAGTTATGAGTTAGTCTTATAGATGTCAGAGCTAGCTGTACCTGTTCAAATGTACAACAGAGAAGAAAAAGTAGACATATCGAAGTCTGTTCAAAAAGAGTAAACATCTTGAGTACGAGACTTCCGCAGGGCTGCAGCAGACTTAATGCCGTAACGGCCTCAGTATAAACCAGTGAAGCAACTATCACTTCTTGTTCACCAGGTTCATTGGCACAGTCAAAGCTGCCATCAGCTGTGACCTAACCAGTGACACACATCGCTATTACATACATGAAAACAACACAGCAAACAAAACACAACTTCTCTTTATGAGCTCCATTACATGGAAAGAACTACCACACTATCCTCAAGCATCAGACCATTTAAATCAAACAATTATTTCATGTACCAAAACTAGCAAGTATACAACATACTTGGCAGCAAGCATTGAGATACAACTTCCACTGCCTTATATTTACATTCGAGGTGGGCGCCTCAGCTGCCAATACTGTAACCAAATTATAGCTTAGACCAGTATATATCCCTCCTACCTATATTAAGTAAGTAAGTAATCTTTCTATTGAGTGTGACAAACGCACACATACACTGTTAAAGTATTATGATAAAGGAATGTATAGCAATAATATACAACACAATATGACAGAATGTACAAAACAGCAGCACACAACAAACAAAGAAATAAAAAAATATAAAATCAAACATAAAACCGTAAGTGTTAAGAACTATAGTTTAGAATTCATTATATGAAGTTGTACAGAGAACGCACTATGAAAGATTTCTTATGGGCACTGGTACTACACTCAGGCAAATTATAAACATGACCACGGACTCTCAAATTATCGACTATCCGAATAGGTGGAAGTACATGGTGTAAACAGTGTTTAGGCCGACACATGTTGCTAAACAGATCGCAGTCAGCCTTGTCTAACAAGCCTGATAGTGTAAGGTTATCATTTATGTAACCATATCTCCTGAGCCTCTTAAACATTACATAACAACTACTTATGCATTTGACCTAAGTGAAAAAAAACTTTAAGATCAATTATGGCAATAGTTCTAGACAACAATATCTGGGTAATATTGGTGAAACAAATATGATCTTAGTTTTTGCCAAAATATTGTCAATAATGAGGCAAACTGATAAATTTCAAGTGCAACTGGTATCAAGACATATTATTTCTGTAACACTAGTAACCACGATAAACACAACATGGTGGGAGATATGCCAGCCTTTAGTTGGCACCGCTGATGCCACTGCTACACCAATAATACTGTCACTCCTGCAAATACATAACAGTAGGTTGGTTGGTTAAGGTTTAACGGCACTTTCAACACAAATGAGGTCATATCGTGCCTTTAAGATATGTTTTAAATTAAGATTTAAGTATAACTGAACTTGTATATAAGTACAAGTGTATAAAAAAAGAAAAAAAAAAAACATAACAGTAGAAATAGGTGTATAGTACTACTACGAAGACTGCAGCAATACACACCAGATGGACACCGGTCAGGCCTTTCTTGGTACACTCGCATGTAAGAGATTCTATGAAGTTGGAACTGAAGATATCACCGGTGTTGTCAGCTCCAAAACACCAGTGATCTGACGTCTCTGCAATGAATCTATCATCTTCAATCATGTAATTCAAACTATTGCCTTCATAGTATGGATTTAGAGATGACGCCAGCCAATGCCAATCATACGAATTATCTTCTGGTAACAATAAAAACAGTAAAATAAGCAGATGCAAGTCATACAAATAGTGCTATACAGCAACAGTATTTAATTTCAAATGGCACAGGTGAACACCGAAATGGCACAAATTATATTCAGTTAATACAACAATTATTATTGTTTTACAGCCATTATGCAGGACAACCTGAAGCAGAGCAGCACACACCGTGTTAGAGCACAGTTATACTGCCCCGATGCTCTTACAGCATGGAGCATATTTGCAGTAGAGAGAAGATGCCAAGTGTTCCTCTCAGCAGCATTAATTGCACCATCTCTGTACTGCATATTTCCTCTGCAACTGTAGTTTTGTATACTTACCAAAAAAAACATTATGCCAAGAAAAACATGACCAGTGTATAGTATCAAAATATTCTGAAATAAGAAATATTCCCAAGAAAACAAAAAGTCACGATATAAGTTTAAAAACAAAAGAGGAACCTCTGCAGACGAGAAAGTGGTTGAGACTGGTAATAAAGGCTCCAGGAGCTTCACACAGATGTACAGTGTTCAACTCTCTGGTAGCAGACAGCTGAGCAATGTTGGGAAACGTCCCTAGAATCTCATGAAACTTGCACCATGCCTGGGTACACATTTCTGGTTTTCTCGTACGCTTCACACATCTTGCGATCAAGCCACCAAGATGCATCGCCTGTTAAAAATTCCAATCAAAAAGAACTACGACACGACCATAAGCAAAGAAATAGTACGGTAAAACATCAATAATGTATAAATTCAATGCATACATCAACACATTTTTAATTCAACTAAAACAATTTTCAACACAGCTAAAGTAAAATGCTACCATATATCTGTGTTGCTTAAATGTTGTCATTTACATAACAAAATATGGCATGTATTACAACAGGAATACATCAAACCGATGCAACATAATGTCCGGTGAACTAATTACAGGTAATTAAGTAGGTCTACTTATCATTTGTTGGTGAAAACAAAGGAAAAAGCGCCGTGGGACAAGGCTGCAAACTGCATTTATCACTGAAACATGCATAGCGCTTGTTATGCACCAGTTGGTTTTATATCACAAAAGCGAAAATTACACGTTCCCACTGTTGACAATTGCATTTTAATTACTTAATTGATAATTACAAAGCTATTAGTCTTAGCTTTTGCCTGCAGTTGCTGGCTTAGGCTATGCTCAGCAGTGGCCTCTCAGGCCCTCATCCAAACGTATAAAATTCATTTGCACCAGGCACATATCCAGGGGGTCAAACGACCCCTCCTCACCCATCTCCCCTCCAAAAAAATATGCAAACAGGCCCACTTTTTAAGGTTCACATTTTTGTCAGTTAGTGAATGGCTTCATTAGCGCAGCAGTGTAGTAATTCAGCTGCGCGAGTAACGTAAATCTGTTACATTGCTCTACTGCACTGACACTAAAACTGTTCTTACGAGATGTCAAATTTTACCTTCAAAATGCACAATTTTGTAATATGATTCTCAGGAAAATCATTAAATTTGTTGCCACCGAACGTCAGATTTTAAGGCTACCCAACTTTTACAGACCGGACACTCTCTGTGATGCCCATGCAGCGAATAGTCATATCGCAAGGCCAGGATGTTTCATGATAGTGGCGTGATATGGGGCTGGAGTTTGAGAGTGGTCCTAGGTCCCTGCCCAATATGGCAGGTAGTCTGGGGGCTTTGCCCCCCCCCCAAAAAAAAAATTATATGATGTTCAAATCTGTAGATTTGGGTGCATTCTAACAACTATCAAGAGCTTAGTACTTGCATGGCATAATTACTCTCCCTTCAGCCCTCCAAATGCCGACTGTAAACCAGCCCTGACACCTTCAAGACCTATTATTTCCAGCAGGCCCTCCAACCCACTTAGCGCCTTTCTCTTGCGCCTCAGATTTGGCTGCGGCTGATCATTGTCTGCATTTACAAATTATAGGCCTATTTAATTACTTACTTACTGAGTGTATCTGGGGGATAGCCAATAATTTCTCATCTATTTTGTGTGAATCCCATGGGTGGCCCTGAAAGCAGGTGGAGTTCAAATCCACTAACTCCCATGCCTTGGCCTCACCGCTGAAATAACTGAGTCCTTGGCTTTGGCGATCACTTCTGGCCTTGATTTGCTCAAATTACCTGGAGATTTTAGGCAGCCGGGACAGTGGGGTGACATTATGACACAACAATTGTGAACTATAGTGTGGTATCTGGGGGAGAACTTTAGTGAAATGCAGAGTTAAAATGGTAGTCAAAGAGTCATTCTCCATGCAGTTGAGTGCGTTTAGCATCTAGACGTCAAAAAGCTGAATGTACAGGTACAGGTAAGACGCCCATATGACAACTCGGTGCGATATTGCTCAATATTGAGATGGCACCTTTTCCGGAAGAAGAACTCAAAAATTAGCATTTGCACAAATGCATAAACAGCCCTTCATACTATATGCAAAACTAAGTATAACTATAACAGCATTGTGTTTGCTCAATTTTTTTTTTATATCTGCAAGTTACTATTATAGAGAATAACAGCACACCTGCGTATGATTCTGCCACGTCACAATATCAACACTGCTCAGGCGTCCTTTAACATCATTAAGACGTGACTTCAAGGCCATAAGCTCATCATCCTGCCACGCTAAAGAATCTTTGCGGAAGAAATGAGTGGGTAACGGCAGCTGCCATGAACCATCCATGCGATGATAGTCATAACGGCGATTGAATGAGTCGTCGAGAGTACGAATAATATCATCTGTAGGAAACAGCAACTCTGAATTATCGCCACACGTATCAACACGTTTAAAGTTTGTGTTTCGTATGCAACTGCGACGATTTTTTCTACCCATAAGCAGCATTTCACATTATAATACACTTTAAAAAATGTTTACACACATTTGTTTACATTGATCAAAGAATACTTAAATCATGCATTTTCATGTTACTAGGGGTGTGCAAATTAAAATTCGTATAATCGACATCCGTATCACAGTATAGCACAGTTATGCTGTCAGTATTTTCAACAAGTCATCTTGTCCAGCAAATAGTGTTCTTTTAAAACAACATTGTTACGGAAGATCTGCTAGCCAATTGACGGCTTCAAATGCTTCTGCTGTTGTAATTAGACGTAAGAAGTCTAGAGAATATTTTTTGAAAAGTCTGGATCTTATATGGATCTTGATTGAGCTTTAATGTATAGAATGATTGGCGTATACAATCGTAGGTGCAAACATCAAACTTCACCGTCGACGGTACTGTTGACCTCACTTAAAGGCGCATGCAAAACTTGAGTCACGTAAGCCCAATCACGTCCCCTTTGGTGGTGATTAGTCATCCCTTAGGCAAGACTTGATAAAGCTTCCCTGTATACAAAATTTAACAACTCAAGCTTTAGCCATTCTTTGAGATGTAACTGGGACCCAAAAAAATTAAAAACGGGCTAGTGACGGATTCGCCCCCCTTTCAGCGATGGTTTCCGGGACTTGATTCGAATTTTGTTGATATCTTTGGCATCAGAAAAGGAGATACCCTGGGGCTATCATGCATCGTACCTTGCGTGAGCTTAGTTTTAGCCTTGATACCTGGTACAATAGCAGGACTGACAAGACACACACGATGACAGTATATAATGCACTAGCGTAGAGTCTCACAGCAAAAATGTTACTTGAGCAGTTTCGGCTTATAATTTATGACATTTTAGTGACCAAGTTAAGGTTCAACGTCGCATTCAACACACAACAGGGTGAACAGGTCATATCGGAGACGCTCTTTTGCAGCCAATCTGCAAAAAAATGAGATCTATAACTAAAAATAAAACGCAAAACTAAACCTATCACTACTAAATCGACCAAATGTAACGCATTAAACAGAAAAATACAATGCAAAATTGGACCAAAAAACCTATAATCCACATTTAGTCGCCTTCAACGACATCCAGTCTGGAAACGGAGCGGGGCTATTCTGAAGGAAAAGATACAGGAGAAGTGAATAAGAAAGGAAAATATAAGAAAGAAAAAAAGGAAGCAAATAATAAGGGAAACACATAAACAATCTACATAGCGCCTTATTTACAATGTCTTCTAGGGCGCATTAGGCCCCAGCGCCCGCACGGGGTAAAGCCGGTAGAAAAAAAACCATAACAATATAATCAACCTAGGCTAACACAATACTCAATATAAATCTACTACATCAACAATATACAAATCATCAAACAGAAAAAACCACGTTGTAACATAAAATTAATGGTAATACATTATAACACAGGTTATGTCATCTCTTACATCCTGGCTCAAAACGGATCAGGCCTACTCTCAAAGCAAACATGAAGAAGTAAATAAGAAAGAAAAATACAAGTACGACAAAAACGAATCAAATTAAAAAAAGTAAAAGAAAGCAAGTGATAAGTTGCACAAACATACAATATATAGCACCATAAACTACAATTTTTCTAGGGTGTACTATAGGCGCATTAGACACCAGCACCTGCATGGGATATTAAATTTTAGTGATACTTCCACTGCGATCAAAATTGATTGAGTTAAGATTTCGGTTACATTGGGGACTGACTTCCCAGCTAGTATTGAGAAGATAAAATCAAAAGTGGGTGAAACAACAACAAACAAGAATTCATAAGCAATACAGAAATAAATCTACAACTAACTATAAAATACAAATCATCAAACCGAAATATACCACAACATAAAATAAACCCAAACAAACTATAACCTAGGTAGTCGCCTCTTACGACATCCAGTCTAGGAACGAAGTGGACCTATTCTCAAGGAAAAGACAAAGAAGAAGCAAACAAGAAAAAAAGCAAGGAAGCACTTTACAAGAACAAAAAAGCCAGTGATTAAGTAAGCAAACACACAAATATCTACAGGGTTCCAATATCAATAATGTGCTGTATCTACGACATCTGGCTCCCAAGCCAACATGAGGCACTGTTAGCAAAAATTCTGTAATATGTGCAAGCATTGTGCATCATAGTAACTATGGTTATGGTGACATTGTTAAAAGTGACTGAATTTGAAATTACTGACATTCCATGGCTTTTTTGCAGTAACTATGTAAACTGTACACAAATTTTCAGTCATTCATCCACAAATGCTTTACGATGTGAGTCTACTACATGCTAAACCAGTTCTCATAAATTAGTGTTGTTTATACACAGCTCACCTATGTTCAAGATGAATAGACAGACACGCTATGTGTCACAATGTTGCATCAGGCTACATCCATGCATGGCTTACTTTCAATAAGGCCTTATAATACGTCATTTCCTTCTAAGACAGTTAGATGTTATTTGAACGAAGTTAACTGTATTAAATTTTAGCACCAAATGCAGTCAAGTACTGTATAAAATTCAAGCAGTCATATCAGATATATAAACAAGAGGGCCTAGCAGTGGCTAGCATAGCACAAGATGACCCCTCCCCTCTTCCACCAGAAATCCCGGCATCATCCCATCCGACGATCCAGGTAAGGCGTTGTCAGTAAGTAGCAAAGACATCCATCTATCCAAGCATGCAAAGGTATCCGGGATCCATTGCACTTTGTGACCACAATGCACAAACGTCACAGACAGACGGACACTGACATCGTAGCATAAGCGCGAGATGCATATATTACATCTCGCACTAACAAAACCTTTTCCAAGACCAAGACCAAAACTAGGACTATATGTAAGGCATGGAAAATGGGGATCAATAAACATAAATTTCAATGTGTCAGAAATGTAAAAAAACAATTAAAAATTGCAGTCGTCTAAATCAGACACTGCAGAAGGTTTCAAGACAGTCAAATCACCAGTGCTGCAGATGCTACCACCGGTTTTCATTCAGCAACGCACCTGCACCACTGCACACACACACACACACACACACACGCACAT
>Ga0209782_1001674_pt1 | contig 11810 bp, 10 predicted proteins | sample WorMetmaBAHAMAS1_FD_187390 | JGI IMG/M metagenome (GOLD analysis project Ga0209782, IMG submission 187390) | Marine gutless worms symbiont microbial communities from Max Planck institute for Marine Microbiology, Germany - Inanidrilus... | ecosystem: Host-associated > Annelida > Digestive system... | reverse complement strand
TGAGTGGATCCGTGAGTTAACACTACGTTATACCACGCCAGACATACATTGTAGACATAGGAGGCACGAGTGCGACGGTGGAATAATATATAATATTTGGCAAATAAATTTTCTTTCTGTCTCTCCCACGCCATGGCTGGCGCTAAAGCAGATTGAAGTCATGGTCGAGAGTTGATTAGTCGGCTGAAACGTGCTGCTACCTGACTTGACACGCAGCTGGCGCATTCTCGGCGGACCAAGTCGATATCCACACATGTCGGCCAGATAATTCCGATCATAGTCGCTCGTCTGGTCTTCATTGTAGTCTTGAGTGTAGTAGAGGTTGGGCAGCAGCACGTCATTCGCCCACTCATACAAGCCTTCCCGTACGTAATCCTGCAAAAAGATAACAAGGTAAAGTAGTAGTACCGCGTCATCGGCTTAACACCTATGGCGGTCGAGCTTTCGCAGTCGCTGGCCCAACAGTCTGGAACAATCTCCCGGATTTCATCAGGGACCCGTCAATCAGCACTGACTCTTTCAGGCGTTTACTGAAGACGTATCTGTTTGCGCGATACTAGTGCATGCAGCGCATTAGAGGTTGATAACTTTATGCGCTATATAAATCTACTTACTTACTTACTAAAGTTCTCCCGTACTCGTTTCCGAGCGTTGGGCCCGGAGCTGATCCCAGTGTACAGGCAGTCAGCCTGCAGGTGACTTTAAGCCATCCACTCGGCGGTAGGCTGCCATTACTTTCCACCAGGCCTGTGGTAACTTTCCCAGCCAAAGAGCGTCACCGCCCATCGGCCGGTACCAAATTATACTGCTTGGTGTCAGAGGCACATGCGTGTGAGCAGCTTGCCCAAGGATGTTACCTGGAAGCGGACCGGCCAAAATTCGAACCCGCGACCTTTCGGGTCGCAAATAAACACTCTACCGTTACGCCACACAGGCCACTTCGTAATCCTGTAGCCACAGTTTAATTGACCAATCAGGACAGTTGTTCAACTTGCATTGACTCGAGATAAACAGACATCTTGAACCAATTTTTGAAGGTGTGATCCATGAGCATGTGATTTTTCGTGTTGACACCTACGTCCAGAATATGCCCTATGACCTCACCAATCAGGTGCAACCGCTCACGGCAAGTTACCTGGAGTGTAATCTGGTGAACTACCTGGCGAGTTACCTGGTGAGTGATATAAACTATCATCAGAACAGAGCGTTACTGACGTCTTTGTTGAGGTACTTGTTGAACGTGTTGATGATGTTGGTGTTCTGGAGGAAAGAATCGACGTCATGTTGACCGTTGATGACAACTAGCAGCAGGAACAGCAACACGACGTAGAACAGAACTTCACGAATCATCGCTTTCATCTTGTCATCCATACCACCCCAACACACGAGAGAACTACATCATCAGATAACACAATGGGTAGGTAAAACTCAACAGGTAAGTCGTCAGGTACCTTTTCCGGTATCTCACCAGGTAAGTCTTGCCCGGTAACTCACCAACATCACAGGTAACATCAACTAACTAGTAGGTGACTAGGTAATTCATCACGTAACTTCCAGGTATCTCACCGGGTACCTTCCCAGGTACTCACCAGGTAAGTCATTAGATAGATATTTCACCAGGTATATACACGAGACACTTGCTAGGTGACTAACCAAAAGATCGCCAGTATCTCACAGGTAACTCACCAGGTATCTTTCATCTTGTCGTCCATATCCGCCTTGTGCTTGGCCTCTGCCATCTCGTCCGCTGTCATATAATCCATGTCGTCGCCTACAGCACAGTCAAATCAAATCAAATCAAATTTGTTTGCGACCAAAAATACAAAAAACATACGTTTCTTAAGAAGGTAAAGAGTACAATGCTCCCGGAATACAGTTACTCTTGCGTATTTTGCTTGCCGGTTCCGTGTCCTTCCGTCTGTCTGTCCCATCATCTTGCGTATACTCAAACTGACTCGCCAGGGGACAGCACCTGTCTGCCTTTCTCACCACGGCATGTGGTGTATATTCAAAATGATTTACCAGGTACGTTACCTTGTCTCACAAAATGGAGATCATATCGTGACCACAAAATACTGTGACTATGTATTTGTCTTGAAAATACTCTTATTATTTCCTTATTTACTTACTTACCGGTACTGAATATAAACATCTCTGATACCCAGGGTGTTGCTATCAACAGTGCTACTTCCCACAGTCTCTGTGTACAGCAGCAAATCTTGGTGGTTTGATAATCAGAACAACGTGGAAAATTGTCACGCGCCTTTCATGTTGATGTCGTCAACGGTTTTCATCTTTCCGAAGGCATCTTCGTAGTCGATGACTTCAGAATCTCGTTTGATGATGAAAGACAAAACCAAAGCCATGACAATGACCTGCAACATCAGTTCATCAATACGTCAGCATCATACGAACATCATTCAATGATGTTGTCAAACGTACCCTGCAGCTTGCATACCTACTTAGCTAAAAAATATACGTGTTAATGGATTTTCTTACTTTGGTAACTGTAATAGTATTTCCAGTAATTTCTACTCAGGTAAAAAGTAAAAATTGCTCATTTTAAAAAGTACTTTCAAATAACAAGTACAAGTACTGATTGCTGCTGTTATTGATCAGTGTTCGTTAATTGATTCCTATATGTAGCCTATGATCTTATGCAACGTCATAATAACAAGTAATGCTAATGCAATGTTAATGTTATAAGACTCAAAAGTTTATGGCGCATATATAAACAGAAGTATCCAGACATGGATTAATAAAGATATACATAAAAGTAAAGATAAAGTTCTCCAATACTCGTTACCAAGCGTTGGGCCTGGAGCAGCTGATCCTGGTGTATAGGCAGTCAGCCCGCAGGTGACTTTAAGCCATCCACCCAGCGGTAGGCTGCCAATTACTTTCCTTTACATGTACATAAATCGGTAAAATAAGGGAGAAAATAGTGCAATTTCACCTTGAGAGGCTGAATAAGAACAACAGATTCGGCGAACGACAACAGGAAAGCTTTCAGCCAGTCGATAGACTTTTCACGACCCCACTCAAAACTGTAGAACATGAAGCCACAGCTTGTCCATTCAATGGCTTCACTGTCAGGCTGGTCCAGCCAATGACAATCAGTCCCAGCCAGAGGTACACGCAGGGGAACAAGATGACCTTAGTCATGGCCCTCCTGTGCACTCAAAACTGTAGAGGATGGTGAAGAAGGCTGAGACGAGAATGGAGAAAGCGACGAGGAACCATCCAATGTAGATGAACCAGTATGGCAGCATCGGATTGCACGGAGTTCTCTTCTTTCTCTCGCCGACATCGTCTTCACCTACTCACCAGGTAACTCAACAGGTGTATTTTACCAGGTATCTTTCCAGGTATCTCATTAGGTAACTAGTGAGGTACTTTCCAGGTAATCAGCATGGCAACTCGTCACTTACCAAGTAACCCGCTAAGTAATTAATCAATATCTCGCTGGGTAATTTGCCAAATAACTCCTCCGGTCAGGTACTCACCAGGTAACTAACTAGGTAACTCACCAGGTAACTGGCCAGGTAACTCGCTCACCTGGTCTGGTCTTTCTCTCGCCGGCGCGGGCTCCGCCAGTCTTGGGCTCCGACTTGGAGAAGAAATACGCGATAAGCAGCACTGGTGGAAAGACTATCAGACTGGCAAAAAGACTGCTGCTAATCTCCTGTGGAGTGATGGACACCCCTCCCATCGTGATGGTCCTCAGCCCGAATAGCCTACGCCGCTGCTAGCTTCCCATTCTCGACCTGGCCGCTCTTTACCATCCTCTACAGTTTTGAGTAGAGTCAGGGTCAACCAAAGTCCCTACTTTTAGTGGAACTGACCGCATTTCACCTATCCTAACCCAATTCTGTGCCTCACAGTTCTGAGTAAAATTAAAGGCTGCGACTGAGGGTGGGGGGTTATTCCAAACTCCCTAGCTTGTCCCTACAGTCTACAGTTTTGAGTGGGGGAGGGGTCGTGATGGTGTTCTGGTGAACCCATCGTGATGGTCTCTGAGTTATACGTCAGCTCGTCGTCACCTCTGTAGAACATACAGTTGGTGATCATGGCGAGGAAGACGGTAGCCATGCATGTACAGACTCAACATGTGCCGAACGCCGTCCGCCAAACGCTAGGCTTGTCATGAACCTGCTCGAAACTGTGGGCTACAGGATCAGGTTAGCGGCAAAGTAAAACCCTGATCATAACCATCAAAGCCAGCAGTTGGTGATGCGTTAAGTTGTTAAAAGTCCACGACGACGTTCCCTCTCTACTCGAGACCACAATACTGGATCAGTGAAACCCCAAACTCTCCAAAAAAACTTCGTTACAGGATCGGGTTAGGGGCAAAATGTGAGCGTGACGTTGGGGGCCGTCGAAGCGATGAGTTGGTGCACATGGCGAGGAAGAGAGTGGCCATACAGGTGCCAAGGCGCTGTATGTATACATGTATACATACAGGTGCCAAGGCGCTGTGCACGGGTGAATGGTGAAGGCTTCGCTCTCATGCCGACTGATATCCACATGTGATCGTCCACGGCACGATGAAACAGCTTCTACCTCAACCCCGCCACAGTCGGCAGTCAAGTTGAGCACCAGCATTACACTCTATTATCTTCACAATTTGATTGTTCCGAGGGCTGACGGCATTATCATTTGCGCCTTCCCTGATACTACAGCTTGGGGTTTGGAGTAAAGTTGAAGGCAGGCCGTGATAAGGATTATTGTCTTTAGAGTTTGTTGGTCGACGGCACGATGAAACATGTTACTGCGGACCAGTTGCGACGAGTTGTTGGCCGCACATATCTCAAAAACCGGACATAAGCCTTCACCAAATTTATGTGCATGCTGCCGGTGACCGTGACAAGATCATGGTCTTGCGTCGTTGCCCTGATACGTTATGTACTTCCGTATGCTGGGCTCTATGGCGGCCTGGTGCTACCCCAGCAGCTAAGACGAGTTGTTGGCCGCAGTGAAGGCATTTGAAGGCTTGAGCGAGCGTCGAATAAAGCCGTCTGACTTATCCGTTGACAGCCAATCATCACACAGAAACATGTACCTGACAATGAGCAACGACAAACTCTCATTACTCACGCAGTTGCAGTAACAGCGACAGTAGTTTTTAATAGTTAAAGAAGAGTGTCAATAAGTAAGTAAATAAGTACACAACTTTAGCACCTTTTAAAAACAAGATATAACGATTTTTAACGTTATAAACGTTTCGGACGTTCCAAAAAACGTTTTTAAAAACGCTTCTAAACGTAATAACGTTCTGAAACGTTTTTAACCGTTTTTATTTTCGAGGAAAACGCTTTTTAGCGTTTTACTGCAAAGAACATTCTGGACAACAGTCAGTAAAAGTAGCGAACAGACCATCGTTTCTGTTGTAGGTCGATTAGTACGATCTTTCCAAGGTACCAACCGGCCTCCTTCCCACCACTGTTGTCATGCCAGATCTGTACCGACAGTGGAGTGCCAAGTTCCTCAGGACACTTCATCAGGCATGAGGTGATCTCACCACAGTTACCCACGGTTACCTTCCCAACCATGGGGTACTCAGTTCTTCGGGACACTTCATCAGAAACGAGCTGATTTCACCGCGACCGAAGTTCTGCCGTCAACCACACCACAATGTTCATCACTCTTGTTCAGTTGTGTGGACACAGTTCAATGCATGCTATAAAAGAAGCTCAGCAGATGCTGAGATAACGCGAGATGCGAGCAGTTGGATGCCGCCGATGAGTAAAACTCCACTTCTTTTCATACCCAACTATCACAGGATACCACGACTCAGGTGGGACCCTCAACACCGAACGTTTGTGGTGTTACTAATTGGCGCATCGGACTAGCGGCCGCTACCGGCCTATCGGGCCCCTACTAGCGGACAACTAACCCTAACCCTACTAACCCTGACTCTTTTTGCACGGAAACTAAGTCGCTCGCAACCGTAAATGAACGTAGAGCAGATGACGTAAAATGTTTAGGAAGTAACTGATTTCCTATATTTTATGAGCGCCGATAGGCCGATAGCAAACAGACAGTCGTGCGCCGATTTCCACTTTCTCGTTGCTCTATGTGATCACAATCCAACGACGTTACAGACAGACGGACGGACGTCATGCTCGTAGCATCAGTAGGACACGCTATAATATGGCATGTCCCGCTAACGAGACACACATAGAGAACTTATGCAAAACGAAACGTGTATAAGCATGTCTGAGTGATCAGACTGTATAAGTCGTCCACATAATGTATAATGTCTGCCACAGACACTAGCATGAATGGACCACAAACAGTCTATCAGTATAATGCCTCGGACAGACAGACAGACAGACAGACAGACCAGCTGATAGCAATACTTGGCACCACTGCCGGGGGTGAAGCAATCACACACCTCTCTGAATCCGTCGTCCATCTTGCGAACACCCGTCTCCGCCATGTCGCCGTTCACCCTGAAGAACACCTTCGACTTGGTACCAGCAGACATCTTGAATCCAGTCTGAACTGGTTCCGGCTGACATCTTGAACCCGGTGTGAACGTGGATCACGTAATGAAACTCATCCTCGTCGTAGTCGTCCAAAGACCGTCGCTAGTAGTGATATACGGCCGGTTTAAACTCAACTATTTCCAGTTCCGGTCACGTGATATGTACATAGAATATTTAATAGCCCTATATCCCTACCATCGCTTGTTTATCACGTTGACACTCGTCGTCCTCGTCGTAGTTGTCGACCAGCGGCTGCACGGTCCACTGCACAGACAACAAGGAAATCGTATATGACAGACTTTGCTCCCCCCGTTGTACAACTGACGCCACACAACTACTGGCCAAGTGTGTGTTTGTAAACATTCATCAGGTTGGATTAGATAAATTATGATAATTACGTTCATAATACTCGACCAGTATACACAAAAAGGACCTATACCTAAATGCGACGTTTCGTTGGCCAACGGCAAAGTTCCTGCCAACTCTGCTCGGAAGTAGAGATAGCAAACCGAAACCCAAAATGCCGTTGGATATTTTGAATTTTTAGGTCGAATTTTCGTGAGGGTGCAAGCCATTGAGGACAGTAACGACCGAAACTTTCCGCGGATCCTGGCCGTGGGATCTCGTGCGATCTACGCCACACAAACTGGTACCTTGAGTGCGTCTCTTTTGTCCATACGTCTTGCGAGTACGGCGAATGGAATGTAGATGATCATGAAAGCAAGCATGGTAGACCAGACGGCGACGACCATCGACTACAAGTGGTTAAAACCTCACAGTGATCGTTGGGAGGTTGCTGTGAACGTTTGTATAAGTCTTTGTAGCGTGGATAGTTGTTAAAACGTCGCAGTGGTTGTTAAGAGTTCTGGCAATGGTTGTTAAGACGTTCTACCAGTTGATTAAGACGTCGAAACGATGACAACCAACTAGGACTGGTCATGAAGATGTCGTAGCGACAACTGGCGACTACGACTGGTCCTTAAAGACGTCATAGTTAGGCCTATGTTAAAACATTTCCGTATTGATCGACAACTAAGACAAAACCGGTTGTTTAATACTTCGTAGCGACTACGAACGACTACGACAGATCCTTAAAGACGTCGTAGTGGTTGTTAAGACGTCGCGATAATTGTAAAATATCGTAGTTAACACACTGTTTGAGACTGTTATAAGGACAATCAAAGACTACGACTGGTTGTTAGGACGTCGCAGTGGTCGGCCGTTGAATGCTGGGCAGTGACAACGAACTCCATCCAACATGGTAGACCAGACGGCGGCACTGTCAATCATCTTCTGGCCGATGTCGTCAAACACCGTCGACCAGTTGATGGTGTTCACCGGAGTGACGAATCCGGCGCCAAAACCGCCCAACAAGTTGCTGTGAAACTCGGCCGTCTCCGGCGTCGCAGTGTCCGTCTACCATCAACGCAACAGCGCCGTTTTTTCACTTTCATTCGCCAGGTGGCGCCTCGCTGTGGCGACGACACCGCGTGAAACAGGTGGCTCAGGGTAGGGGGCATTAAGTGAAGCTGAGATCACAGAAAGGTGCATTTTAGGGCTGTGGTTACTACAGCACACTAACAGGAAACCTATTAGGCAACCTTGGGAAAGCCAAACAACCTCAAATGACTCCAACAGCCGCCAATCTGGAGCGCATATTTTGTTGTCGCAGCCTCAGTTAAATAAATAAATAAATGCATAAATAAATAAAACTAGGCTACACTGGGACAGATATCGGGCACAATGGAGTCCATAAAAATTGACAACAAAAACTTATTGTCTTTGTCCGGACCGGATGTAAAAAAACTAACGGAGTAAACAAATTTAACCATTGGAACAAAGTGCATATTTCGCGGCGGGCGGCTCTCATGGCAATGCTACCGGACAATTGCCACCTGTCCATAGTTGTTCGTCTCTTGTACAATCGACAACAAATCGAACTGATTGAATATGCATTTTATTCCAACAGTTAAATTTCTCTTCTTTTTGTAATTTTAACTATGGACACTTTGTCTGAAATAAACTTGATGGATGGATGGATGGATGGATATGAGCATTAGCCAGTATTATCCTGTAGAGAAGCAAAGCTGAGAGTAGTCTAACCTCACAATAGTCTGCTAGCCAGTCTTGTCCGTCGTATCTGCTGCAGGTGACTTCACGAAAATAGACAAAGTACAGCAACGTGTCGCATTCTGTACCGTTGCCACAACCTGACACAGGCCAGTTCACAACGGCATTAAGCTTAAACTCCACGGAAGCAGGTACCTCGTAGCATCCTCCTAGCATCCTTGTTAGATCATCGCGAGGATGTCCGCAACAAGTCGTGCGTGTCGGGCTCGTGAAATTCACGGAACGACACGACACATGGACAAATGGGCAGCACTATACACCGCAGCAGACCGCCGGCCGACCAATCAGGTAAGCGCGCGTGTGGCAAGCTGAACGGGTAATCGCCCGACACGCCCGACATCCTCGCGAGGATGTCTCGCGTGTCGGGCGGGTCGGCAAGTATGTCACGCTACCAGGAAATTGTTCCCGTGTAATTCCAGCTTTACACGGACGAAATCACCACTTCATCGGCACAAACATCGATACTAACAAGCGTATCCCAAGTTATTTAGTAAAAGGCTGCATCGCCGATCACTGCGGCTGCCACACGCGTAGAGCAATCATTTCATACGTCCTGTCACCCATCGCGGCCGTACGCGCTGGAAACGCTAACAGTGAACAGCGCCTGCGCAGGACGAGTGCAAGCAGTCATCTGCAGGTAGATTACAATCGGCTGGCATATGTCACCCCCAAAAGTGCCCATTTCTGTCTGGATATGGACCCCATCTAATAAAAAGTTCCTTGGGTTCACACCAGTTTGCTTCTTCTTCACAGAAAACTCCTGTGCTCAACACATAGTCCTAGTTTCCAATGCGGCAATAATATCATTTTGTAATATATACATATTTGGCAACAAAAATTACTACTATCTACAAACTACTGCAATAAAACTTGGTCAGTCCGATAACAGCAGTGACAGACAAACCTTTCGGAGACCGGACTCCAACGTACAACTGAGTCGCGTCTTTGAAAAGGTCGGCTTCCAGGAAGAGCGTGTAGTTGTCGGCGTTGTTCCACGAACTCAGATACCAGTCATAGTCGGTGGTAGTCGCTAGAAGTCTTAAACAACCATTAGGACAACTTATGAACCAAGTACGACGACTTAAAGGACCAGTCGTAGTCGGTGATTGTCTCTTAAACAACCAGTATGATGGAGTCTCGCATCAGAACGCCGTATCTCCATCTACTTCCTGTGTGTCCTCATGTGAGACAGACGAGGCCAATTCTTGCAGTGAATTGTTGGCCAAAACAACCAGTGTGACATCTTGACAACCGCTGCATGACGTCTTATTTAAACCAACAGTCTGTATAATCATCGTGTGAAATCTTACAGACCAGTCGTAGTCGGTGGTGGTCGCTAGAAATCTTAAACAGCCATTACGACAACTTTCAACCAAGTACGACGTCATGGAGACCATGCAGTCGTAGTCGGTGGTGGTCGGTATGCTGTCTCGTTTCAGGAAGACATCGACCCTGCTTGGATCATCGGGAGTGATTCGTATGACAACGGGGTCACTGCCGGGCGACGTCAAATTGAACTGACTGAACGCGATCCCGTCGTCCTCCAGTCGTGGCGTCACGTTCGCGAACTGTCCCAGAGTGGTCAGCGGAATGTTGATGTAGCACAGACTTAAACTCATCAGATTTCGCGTCGTATTGGTTGTTAAAACTCCGTGGCGACGATAACCGACCACGACCAACTCATAGGACTTTCTACTGGTTGATTAAACTCTCGTAGCGATGAAAGACTACTAAAACTCGTTGTTAGGACGTCGTAATGGTTGTTATAACGTCTTAGCGACGTCCAACAACTACGACTAGTTGCTAGTAGTTCGTAGTGGTTGTTAGGACTCTGTAGCAACAACTATTGGCTACAACTGTTTGACAAGACGTCCGATTGTTTGCTACGACATCCTAGCGACGTCCATCAACTATGATTGTTGCATAAGACGTCGTATTGGTTGTTACGATTTCTCAGTGACGTCGTGAACTAGTTGTAAGACGTCACAGCGACAACCAACGACTTCATGCCGGTTGACAAGACATCCCAGAGACGTCCTATGCTGCTTCTAACACTTCGCAATAATGACCACCGACTCTTAGCGACTACCAACGACTACAACTGTTTCTTAGGACGTCGTATTGGTTGTTAAGACCGTCGTACTCTTTCTTAAGACTGTCGTAGCGACCATGACGACGGACGACTTGGTGGAATGTTGATGTTGGTGTGACTTGTGGACCCTGAACTAAGACCCACAGCGGTAACACTTCGACGTCGGCGCCGCCTGCTTGCCTCGCAATGATCCACCTCCATCGCAACGACCGACTTTAAACGACCAGTCGTATATAGTCGTAGACTGTTGCTAAGATGGTTGCTGCACAGTCGTAGGTGGTCGTTGTGAAGTTTTAGCAGCCACTACTAAGTCTTAACAACAAGTCTCAGGTGGTCGTAACAAAGTTTTAGCGACTACGACCAGTCGTCTATAGTCGTAGTCGTTGATTGTTGCTACAAAGGTCTTAACAACCACATGTATGAAGTAGAAGGTTTTGGCAACTACTACGACGCCTCAACAACCACTTGTAGTCTCTGGTAGTCGCCATGAAGTTTTAACAACAACTACGAGAACTCAGGAACCAGTGTGACCTCTTAAGAACCAGTCGCAGTCGTTGATGGTCGCTACAACCGGTCGTATAAAGTCGGTGGTAGTCGTTGTGAAGTTTTATCAACCACTACGACGTCTCAAAGACCAGTCGAGAGGCAATCACCTCCATCGCAACGACCGGAGTGTTGACTGTAAGAGTTGACGAGTTACTGAAGAATGGATTGACCGTCGACATCATCGTCTAAAACAGCGCGGTATTAGCTGTGGGTCTGTGTCTGTCTGTCTGTCACAAGTCGGTGTTCTATTGAAACGGCTGCATAAATCGAGCTGTGTGTTTGCGTATACGGTCTTCCCTCCATCTATTGTAAACTATCTTTGAATCAAATTTGGGTATCTCCAAAAATGAAGATACTTCCCTCAGTAACAGTGAAACGCTGGACTTAGAGAAAAAATTTGCCACGGTTTAGTTAGCATACTGTAGGCCTACAATAAATAACTGTATTTTTTTATGAAATTCGACATTTGTCCACATAATACAGTAGGTCACCACCACCATCATCATCATCATATTTATTTGCCTTAAAATAGATGAAAAACAATATAGATA
>Ga0209782_1001673_pt1 | contig 11811 bp, 6 predicted proteins | sample WorMetmaBAHAMAS1_FD_187390 | JGI IMG/M metagenome (GOLD analysis project Ga0209782, IMG submission 187390) | Marine gutless worms symbiont microbial communities from Max Planck institute for Marine Microbiology, Germany - Inanidrilus... | ecosystem: Host-associated > Annelida > Digestive system >... | reverse complement strand
TGCCTACCCATACCCCTTCCCCCCGGCGTCGGCGGGCTGTGCAATCCAGCCTTGAGCTGATTCTAGTTTGTTGAAATCTTAATACACAAACTGAATTCTGAATGGAGCAATGACAGTGCTGTAATGCAAAATAGAATTTGCAAAGCACCAGTTGTCATTTAGATAGGTTTTATCTAGGTTTTATCTTAGTAAAACATTTCTTTAAGGTGGACAGATGATGCAGACTTTATAATATAAATTAAACTAACCTGTCTAATAGCCATGAAATGATTATGTGTATGTGTGTTGTTGCTTCAGTCTGGTTGTTTATTACAGAGTGACTCTATTAGTCAAGGTTATCACCTTTCCAGTAAGGATTGCAGTGATGGGCAAAAGTTAACTAAAATGTTACTATATAATCTGTTTTTAGAAGGCAGATGATTAATATGATCCAGTCAGGATGGGCAAACTTGCTGACTGTTAGTCAAACTATTTTTTAAGTTAACTAAAAATTTTTATAAAGTCAGCAAATTACTAAATAAGCTAGTGTTAACTGTTGTAAATTTGTAGTTTTCGTCCATCAACCTGGAAAGAGGATGCGCCATGGAAGTATGTGAAGGAGGATGAAGTTCGTCGGGTTCGTATTTTCGAACGAATCAGCAGATGTTGATAATACTAATGGTAGTAATGTAATATTTTGCAGTCTTGGTAATAGTTGTATTGTTTGAGTTGCTGCTAATGATTGCAGTAGGCATGTTGTATGTTGTGTCGTCAGCTGGTGAAATTCCACAAGCCAATTCCCAAAGTCGACCCGGCAATTATTGAGCTGAGGAGGGAGATCGGCAGTTTCAAGGGTTAGAGCTCCACTTCATATTCGACCCAATGTCAACCAGTTAACATGTTGCTCCAGAAAAGGCACAGGTGGTGGCTTCATCATTTTGCTGTGGTAGAACTAACCTTTAGTGGCATAGTTTGGTTATTGCCTGAGATGAAGAATCGACTCTAGTATGTAGTCAGAATGTTGCATAATGATATTGGTTTACTAGTTACTACTGTGATTTGTATGTACAGGATGCGCCAATAAAAAAACAATCCCTTAGGAAAAATTGATTATCTCTGTTGCTGAAACAGATTTTTTCAACAGATTCACAGCTTTCACTGCAGAGGATTTGCACCACATACAAATTTCGTCACAATATTTGCTGTGGTTTAAAATTTACAACCATTTGAACTTAAAAGTAGTAACTTAGAACCAGTAACTAAACTGCAATTCTGATGTAAAAATAACAAAAAATGCACAATATAGATGTGCCAGTTGGATTATCATGTGTGAGGTACTATGCTGGAACACTATCAAAGACACACGCCAAAGCTGGCCAATGTAATGACAAGATAAAAGACCGTTTTGTCGATGATACAGAATGATTTGCTTCACGAGTTCATTGATAAGGCACTTGTATCATTTTGCAACAGATTTCGATCGTGTGTTGCTGCAACTGGTGAGCACTAACATTGAGAACAGTCTGTTTAAATACAGAGGGAGCTATAGGCATCTGACATTCATGATTGAAACAATTGAACTGTTGATGAAAAGCGGTGAAAAATTTGAATTTTATATGTGCATATTCAATGTGCAACTAACTGCATGTTCATTTGAAAAAGTGAAATTTAAAGTTTAAATTGCAGTACCTGAGGAACTATATTAGTTATTTTAATAAAATTCGCAGGATATGTTGTGTGAATACTCACGTACAGTCTGAAAGTTTTGCTCAGATCCATACTACCATGGCTGAAATACAGCATTTTTCTAGGGGATTGTTTTTTTATTGGCGCAACCTGTAGTATGAGCACTATACCATATAGATATCTAATTTCCTTGTGACCAGCTCAATTTGTAGAGCTTATAAGGCAGTGTTCTTAACTTGGACCATTTGCCAGTAAATGTCGTGACATCTGTTGTGTCAGTTACTACAGTATTACATTTTAAATTCTACATACCAAAGAACAGACCTGTTTTTAAAGTGCATTAGAAATTGCCATATTATTACTGTTATTACACTGTGTACTAATTTTGAGATTGTGCTGGCAATTATGACAAGGCAATTTTGGGTTCATTTAACTCAGAGGGATACTTGTGAACAAAGATAAAGAACCCATACTTCAAACCTTACAGTGAAGCTTCTGGTTAATTACAGGAATTGCTGTTGCTCATCTAGATGAGAGGATAGTTGTGCCATGGGTGTTCCGGTTAGTGCTCCAAGGCTTTTATTTGAGTTGCTTTCTTGTATTATAAATGCAAAATAAAGTGAATTTATGCAGCATCAAATTGCACATATCAGGCAGTAGACAACGAGATTTTAGTATGAACAGTTTGATTGATTGATAACTTAGTCATGATGTGAATTTGAACCTGAACTAAACTACCTCATATTCTTTGCTGTCATTTTTATGGCCGTGCCAATTCTGGTGACATAGATGAATAATCACTGATTAATATCATCATTTTTTGTATTCAATGCTTTGACACTGTTGGTTGGGCAGCAGTAAGGGTATCCGGTCTATAAAAAAAACTTGAGTGATTGGGTGCTGGCATTGTTATATATTTGGTGCAAAGTGCAGATTTGCATATGGTCCAGATGATGCCACTGCCACGCACTGTCTCTTGCTTCAGTAAAATTCGTATTGGTTTTACCTTTCCGGTACTGGCCCACCCGGGTAGTGTCATTAAACAGGTGTTGTTGTTGTGATATGTTTAATTTTTCTCTATTCATGCGACAAAATGTTGGCACATTGTGTAGCAGCTTGGTGTGAAAATTGGGTTTGTTTTATATAGAGCACTCTATATGGTTCTGTTGAATAACAGCCACTTGTGGCAAGTTTAAATACTGTCAGTTGACAGATGTCTGCAGTGATGGTAATAATAATAGTAATTGTATGCATGCTAGTGTGCCATAATGTCATAATTTCAGAGATTTCCTGTGTTACTAGCACAGTTTGCAGCTTCAAGTCTTAGATATGAGCTTCCTGTTAATTGTAGTTTTTGCACTGCACAAACAGTACATTCTTAGTTATTAATAGCTGTGTTTTTTAGTTCAGCATTTTTCTATACAGTGCTTTGAGGCATAATAATTCGTAATGAAACTCATTATGTAAACTGAAGTGCCATACCACCATCAATGACAGTGTAGTCCATGCTATACTCATATTTACAGTAATGTTTGCATAGTCATTATATGCCATAATGTTGTCCAGTGTTCAGATTTTTAATGGCTGATTCTGTACTGAGAACTGACACATATTAGTCGATTTTTGAAGTGATCAGTTTCTAGTGTACCGCTGCTCTAGCATCTGTTCTTTTGCTTTTTATATAGATATATTCATAGCATTTATTATATTCAATTATCGCTTTTATTAATTTCTATAATGTTGCACATACACAAACATTATTAACACTGTAGTTATTAACAGAGACTATTTTACTGTTTATGACATTATCGTTTGCAAAATATTTAGATAGTCCGCTTTATTATTGTATTAGCTGTGATTATTATGTCGGTTTTCTGTGGCAGAACACAGGGTAATGGATAACTGTCTGTTTTTAGCTATGCATGATACTGAACAAAGTTTTAAGTTTCATTGTTGCTGTCATGTAGTTCAATTAATAAACTTTGCTGTGTTGTTTGCAGTTAGATATATTTCCTCAAATGTGTGGACTGGCCCGATAGAACTCTGTATACACAGAAATGTAATTTTGAGACTTTGAGATTCCTCAACTACAAGCGAAGTGGTCTTGGTCTTGAAGAATAACTGTTGACATTTTCAAGACTGATAAATGATAATACACATCATTAAGTTATATTTGTAACTGTAAAACTTAAATTTTTACTTGAATTTCAGCACAATTTCTGTGATACTCTGTCAAACTAATGCTTGCATGCAATGCTATTGGTTTGTTAGAGCATTTTATTGTGCTGATGGCAGATGAGCAATTACAACTTTAGTGTAGCAATAAGATGATAGTTACTGTTATTGTTGTATTTAAACAAATTTTAAAAATCAAAAGATCAGTGATGGCAGACAAAGGCAGAGTGAAAAAAAGTTAAATTGCATCTGAAATTAAAATGATTAATATATTAAAAGTTAAACCAAGACTATTAACCAAATACTACTGGTTTGCATTCTTCTTAAAAATACCTTATAGTTTGTACTTGTGACAATATGCTGCTGTTATTGGTTTAATGATTTAACCTGTTTAGCAAGGTGCATTGTTCTTAACTGTCTTCAACAAAATGAGCTGACAGTGTGCGAAAATCTTGGTCTTGCTATTGTTCTCGGAAAATTTTAAAAGCTTTGGTCTTGAAAAAGTCCCTGTTTATATCTCTGCACACAACTTATGGTATGATGCTTGGAAATATTGCTTTTGTAAAAGACATACTCAACACTTAAATATTTACTTGAGTTAGGTTAATGTTCTTCATGAGGCACTATTTTTTAAAGCTAATATCACAGCACAGCAAAAGTCCAGGTAAAAAAACAGCAGAAGTGCTTTAGTCATTTACTCCAACTGTTTTGCTGTGCATAAAATGTACTCATAATAAAAAAAATTAAGTGCTTGTCATAAACAACATTACTAAAATGGACAAACTGCTACATTATTCTGTGGTTTCACGTGCAATTATTGCACGCAAATGTTGGAATGCCTGCAATTATTGCAGCATGTTGCATGCAGTAACTACACATGAAACCACATCTTCAGTGTTAGCGATAGCCCACATTGCTGCCGGTTTTGATAGTTCAGTTATATGCGTCAAATGGCACCCATCTAATACATGGTTCCGTCGGCCTCGTGCCAGGGTGGCCAGCACGATGGGCGAAAGCCTTATCTGGCAACCCGCCATTTATTTGGCTAATAAATTCTCTCTCTCGTCCACATGAGTCTGCCCACAAATGGCATTTCTTTCGACAGGGCTCACTAGTTTGACCAATGTACAGACAGACCAAGCCATGGCAAGCAGGGGCAGCTATTTCACCTCCACCTTGGGGGTCTCCACACTGACTGATTAAGGTTTAGCATCCAACTCGACACTAAACAGGTAATGATCAGAGACGCTCTTCCCAGCCAATCTCTTGGCTAGTAATAGCCCAGATAAAAAACCATGGCAATACAATAAACTTAGGCTAACACTTTTAAATCAATAAAATACAAATCATCAAACAGAAAAATACAACAACAAAATGAAGTGAGAAATTATAACCCAGGTTAGTCGCATTTTTCGTCATGTAGCCTGGAAATGGAGCGGGCCTCTCAAAGGAGAGATAATGGAAAAATAAATAAGAAGGTAAATATAAGCAAGAGAAATAGGAAGCAAGTTATAAGAAGCAAAAGGAAGCAAGTGACAGTGACCAAATGCACAATCTATAGTGCCAAAATCTACAATGTTTCTAGTGCACATTATGACCTGGCGATAGTTCCTGTAGGCTGGTCGCCACAAATTTTTTTTTGGTTATATGTCCAAATATGCAGTTTTTGACATAAAACCAACATATCACTAATTTTTCATAAAACCAACGTGGCCCTCTCAGAACTGCCCCTAATGACAAGACATCTATAGCAACAACCTGCATCTATGCACTGCATGATATGCAGGCTAAAAACTAAGCTGTGAGATTGAGTGTTTACCAGACGATTTCAGAGCATGACACCATAGAAAAATTACACCCAAATGAGATGAATACAGTGCGTATAAAGATAACACACAACATTAATATGACACGTGAAAGACTGCTGTGACTGACTGACTACTGAAGTTCTCTGACAGTCTTCCATATACACAAACTGTGCTGCCAAGGTTCTTAACGGTTCCAGAAAATTTTTCTGGAAAAGTTGAATAAGCTTGTCATGTACGTTAACTGGGTTATTCCTGTAGTCAAAACCAGATTACGGTTAGGGTTAGTAGGGTTAAGTTAATTAAAATAATAGCCCAATGTCAAATTTGGCTTCTAAGTTCTACTTCAGTACTAATCAGGTTTTGACTACAGGAATAAGACTAAAGCCAATGGAACAGGTGGTCTATAGACAGGTCTACAGCAATGAGACAACAGCTGGGTACAGGGTTGTTAGCACTAGTAATAAAATTATTGCAATAATTTCTGCTATACTTTGTGGAAAAAAGTACTACAATGCATTTTGCTGTCTGCACATGTGAAACCAAACTCCACAATCGTTTATTAGGTCAACATTCAGTGCAGTTCTCAACATCAATTTCACGAGATGCCAAAATTCATGTCAAGACTTGATAAGAAAAAAATTTGAAATGTTCTGCAATTGGTTTAGTAAATTATAGCAAAATATATTATTGCATGAGAACCTCTCCACAAAAAAACATCACACTATATATTGCAATACTGAAAAAGTATTGCAATAAGTACTGAAATACTTGCAGTAAGCTTATTAACAACCTTGGCTGGGTGAAAATGGTCAAAATTTGAATAGGACACAAATGCATAAGTTACACAAAAAGCTTAGTCTACCACTTGAAAGTATAGCAGACAAATAGCAAAAAAGTAAAAATAATACATGAAAAAAATCAACCTGTGCCTGAAATGGAGAAAAAACTGGTTTGTGTAAAGTATGGATATGAGAATGCAGATAAAATGGGTTGGCATTAACAACACTTTCAACAGTTTCATGCTTGTAGTTGAAGGATTTGTCAAACTTGCAACTAATAAGCAATGAAATGAAAGCACAACCACTTCACGTGTACTTAATGAAGAGGACTAGAACAACTACTAAGTGGACTGGCATCAATCTGTCCCAAACATCGTCAAGGTCCAACTCTTCCAAGTTCTTCCTACTTTCCCTCCCATTCTCCACCACAAAGCAGTCCCCCCCCTGAGCAGTGGTGGACTAACCGTACAATGGGCCCTAGGCACAAAACAATCATCCTGCAGGTCCCGTAATGTCCATACACTTGGCACCAAACCTCGATGCCAAAGGCGGTGAGGATGCCAAAACTGACGTGAAGTGATCGAGATACAGATCTCATTTGGAAATCATCACCCCTTGCAGTGCAGCATATTGTCATAATTCTTTGACCACTTGTTTGCAACACAATGACGTTAGTCCACCAGTGCCCCTGAGATCCAGATAGAAGGTCTGTGGTAGTGCTGTAAGCTCCATAGTACTTTGGGTGCATATTATTAGCTTCTCAAAAGCAGAGACTGTAAACCCCAAATACCCAACATCATATTCATTTTAAAAAATTTAAGGCAAAATTTTGCTTTGCTCTGCGATGGTTCAGACGTGGGGACCCTCATGATGTCTATGAATAAGCAAGTATATGAATCTCATATTCCATTTGACTTACAGTAGGTCATATCAGAGACTGGAGTCTTTCTACGCGTACTGACAGACTCGCAGCAACCAAAGAAGCGTGCCAGAAACAAAATATACAAAAATTACAAAGGAACACAGGTGTGTGAACTGGATAATGTGGATATGCTAGCAATCATACATCGATGTATCAGCATAAAATGCATGTACTTTATGGAGCACAAAATAGCTCTGGACAGTTACTTCACTGTTAATATGTGGATAATTCTTGCAGTTCGTTGCAGATCAGTGTCAACAGTCACATTATTGTGGACTAGTCACGTACTACTACCACTACTAGGACCGCTGCTACTTTTGTTTTTTTAGGACTTTCCAGCCTGGTTTTCTAGAGTTCAGTACTTAACTTCGTTCTGATGAGGCTGGCTCTGGTACTAGAGAACCTTTGGAATTCATGCTCTTCGACGCTGGATGCCCTTCTAACTCACGGCCTCAAAGCACTGAAGTGAATCATCATTGATGTAGCTGTATTTATTATTGTTTGTATATCAGCTGATAAATGCTACCACAGTAGTGGGGACGACTTGGTAGTGTTTCATGATGTTATTTAACAGATGAAATTTTTGATGTCCTTGCAAAACTGTTAAAAAATATTTAGGTAATTAGTAACTACAAGGATTCAGTTAACAGATTCATGAAAATCGCTAGCAAATTCACAATATCACTACCAGCAGAGAAAACACCATACAGTACAAAATATAAATAAATGTACACATCTGGCAAGACAAAAATACAAAATTATTCGTATCTACCCGCTATATGTCGATCGTTACATCCATGCACAGATCCACACACAGTTAAGCAATCGATTATAATATGAATTTAATACACGGTGCAGCAAGTTCACAGGGGTGTGTGCAGCAAGAATGCACAATGAAAGTTATGACTCAGGGCTAGCCTTGACTGTATTCTACTTGTATACTGCAGATCTGACACCATTGTGCTCAAGCTTCATAACATATTTGCCATTTCCTTTGCAATTCTGACAAAATATAGTAAACCTAAAAAAGACGTATAATGTGTCTATATAAATAATAAGATTTTAAAACATATCTTTGACCATTTTCAGAATTTTTTGAGCAAATTACCAAGGCACTTTTGTACATGCATGTTATAGAGATTTTCACCTGATCGATCTTAAATGCGTTATTACACTTGAAAGTTAGAATTTCTACCAATTTCAGTCACAAATTTGCATGTAGGACTTCAGAATGCACCTTGCAAGTTATTTGCCGCTTTGCCTGGATCTGCAGTATTTTTGCTAAGACAACTTGGCATCAAAGTAGTGACTGAGAGGTATATCAAATGTCAGTAACGATTGCCAAACAAGTTGCAAATAAGGTGAACTCATGCTGTAATTTGACTCGGTTTCCTGACTGGTCAAAAATAAACCATTCATCTTTACACACAGAGTTTCTTCCAGCACATTAACTGAAATTAAACTTGGTTAGCGAAACTAGATCAAAAGAAGCATAAAAGAGCAGTAAATTTGCTAAATGACATCTGTACAAAGTTCTCCATTCTTCCAACCTACTTATTACTTTGTTTCTGAAAATCCGATTCTAATAATTTCGTTTTCTAACTTCTTTTAGGCCAATTCACAATGTCATTTTCCTAAATTCGGTAATTTCCTGTACCAATTTCAATTTCAAGATGTATCTTCACTTTAGAGGTCCCCCAATAAAATTTGCACAGTGTACTCAGGTAGTGTGATGGATGAATATTTCCAGTTTTTCAAAACAAAATAACATTGTTGATTCCTGCTGCTTCATGAATCACGATGTTGTGCACTGCTACACTTTCTTGCTTCCCTACAATGTAAAAAAAACATCGGGTTTACATCCTGAATTAACAATAAGAATAACAGTCACAATTAAGTAACACAGGCCGATGAACAATGCTACGGTTTGTTTTCTCACTGACCTGAGCTGTAAGATCTCTGAATGCTCAGATATCATTTTAAGTGATGGTTTCTTATTTCAAAAATATAAAAAAAAAACAAGAGCCTAGCAGTGGCTAGCCTAGCATGGGAAGCTCTAGCACATACCGTTCTTCAGATATAATGCATTAGATTATAAAATCAAATTAAAAATCAACATCGTTCACAACATTGTTCATATGTAAACAATAACAAAAATGTCAGGTGATGCCAGACTCTCAGTAAGTAAATTAAGTGATATTGCTACAATTGCCAATTTTTCCATAACCTCCCTTTTCCACCAGAAATCCTGGCATCATCCCATCTGACGATCCGGGTGAGGCATTGTCAGTAAGTAGCAAAGAAATCCATCTATCCAAGCATGCAAAGATATCCGGGATCCATTGCACCCTGTGACAACAATGCACAAATGTCACAGACAGACGGACACTGGCATCATAGCATAAGCGCGAGATGTATATATTACATCTCGCGCTAAAAACAATGTTTATCTATTATATTAAGTTAACATAATATATAAAAAACTGCAAATATCATATAAAGGTGATATTACCCACCATCATATCATCTAAATGTCAACGTGATTCTGAGGAATATCACCTTTTTATGATATTTGCAAAATTGGGGTTTTGAGGCGAGCGGTCTGATCTGTAGATGAGTCACTTATAAAAGGTATAAATAAAAATGTCTGGTTATATTTCACCTGTGTGCCCAAAAGCCCCCATGGACTGATTTCCACCAAATTTTGCACAGCAGTATAAGACGTGACCATAATCACCTATGACAAAATTTTTATCGATCGTTATGGGACGCTGATTCTGTGGGGGTGAAAATGGGCTGTTCTCATTGACTAGGCCAGTCGCTGTTAATACAGGGCTGCGCAACTGCACCAACCATGATGGATCAGTGTGCTTACACAATACTAACAAAATCTTATTCCACAGCACTTTTCCAACTTGGATCAACAAGCTGCCATTCCAACATGCTCTTAATTTTTAACCCTGGGGATCTTTACTACCTGGGGTCGAAAAAAAGAGTAATTATAAACTTAACAATACTGACTGTTAGCACATTTGCAGAGAACAAAATAAATGTTCTCAGATGTGCCAATCCACTTTTAATCTCTTGATTTTCCAGGTAAGTGGCAAGCCTATTCATAGTGGTAATATGCCTAACTTCTGTATGTAGGTTCACTGGACCAAATTCCACTGGGGAATGTATAGTACTTTCATCACAAAAGCCCTTGGCTCACAATATACCTTTTTAATGAAAGTCAACTCGGTCTTTTACCATGTTAGGCACGTACCACAATGCAGACAGTTTACCTCTAAACCAAGCAAACAAGCATGTAAATTCTCAAATTATTTAGGTACTTGTGTGTGTGTGGGGGGGGGGGCACATGTTTCAGTAAGAAGGTAAACAGTTAGCACGTCTCTGAGCATTTCTTTGTACGGCAATATGCAGTAAATAGTAAAACAACCATACATTAAGTGGTAAACAAAACCATCAACAAAGACGACAGCTCTCCACATAAGCCGCACAAGTTCAGAGCATGCAAGCAAACTGCAAAAGCATTAAGAGCATGTGCCAGATTCAAATTTATGATTTATTCAGGGTGGCCCAAAAAATTGGCACACTGTTGTTTGTACAATAACTTTATCAAATATTAACCGATTGTTGAAATTGTTTCACTGTCAGAGTTAGTATAAAATTTGCAATAATACTATCACTAAAGATCCCACCACACCTCAAGTGTGTTGCTACACTACCTTGTGAAATGTCACTGAGTGTGGCAAACTGTCGCAGCATTTCATTGATCATGCCATTGGCCACTGGCGTCGCCAGCTTAGGTGCGTCATCCAGCAGCAATGTGGATGCATTGAACATTTGATTAAAAACTGCAGGATGCGACAGTTACTGAGACACAAAACACGTGAATTCCCTTTGTTAATTTCTTAAAATATAACATTAGTTTTGTTTTCAACTGTTGCTTTTAAGACACTTGACACTTCACAAAGTAGTGTAGCAACACACTTAAGGTTTGGTGGGATTTTTTGTGACAGTACTATTACAAATACTCTTCTGATTCTGACAGTGAAAATTTTGTAAATCGGTTAATATTTGATAAAGTTAAAGCATACAAAAAATTGTCAGTTTTTTGGGGGCCATCCTGTATGTATAAACAGAAAGCACAGATTCAAAAAAAAGTGAAAAGCAGGTAGAGTGCAAAAAGCACAGCAAATGAATGCAATTTATTTTTCACTGTTAAAATGGTCAGCAGTACAACTACCACCATTTCAATTTGCTGTTTCTCTTGTCTAGATGCCAGAATTACTCCATGTTGAATTAGGTTTTGTAAAAGTATATTTAAGTATAATTTAAATTTTTGAATATGCCTCTGTTGAGTTGTGCTGAAATTGATTGTGCTATTTCTTGTTTGTGCACTGATTAGTTTATCTTTCTTGTTTTTTCACTCTTTATTTGTACATTTTTTGTACGATTT
>Ga0209782_1001672_pt1 | contig 11811 bp, 8 predicted proteins | sample WorMetmaBAHAMAS1_FD_187390 | JGI IMG/M metagenome (GOLD analysis project Ga0209782, IMG submission 187390) | Marine gutless worms symbiont microbial communities from Max Planck institute for Marine Microbiology, Germany - Inanidrilus... | ecosystem: Host-associated > Annelida > Digestive system >... | reverse complement strand
CTGAAGTGGTAATGAAACATATGTTAATGTTAGTGACATTTGCATACATCGTTGGCATGGGTAATGACATATACAGAGCAGCAGACTTTAAATGCAGAGCAAGGGAGAGAACTGGAAGGATACCTGTATCACTGCTAGCAGCTGCCGAAGCCACAGCAACATCACTGTCGGCACTCACATCCTCACCGGCTCCTTTGTTCTCTAGACGCAGTGAGCCGCCACCCTCGCCACTCTCAGTACTAGCCACAACTTCACACTTATGCATCGGCGGCCTGCAGCCACACACGCTCAGATTACCCATCTACATACTAAGCCAGGTCAGCATGGGTCTAAGAGACAAACATCAGTGAGGTGTCGAATGACCATAGTGACAATGTCGCTGTGTGGGTTTGCACTAGGTCGAAGACAAGGAGATAATCCGGCATTGGTGTACGTTAAATGTTGTGACAGCCACTTCTGTACGTGACTGCTGCCTCACTGTAAGCCACACAGCTACAACGACAACTGATAAGAACTACACGTCATCTGCAGAAGTCATTTAAGGCTATGTGAACAAAAAAGACAGATATTGCAAATAACGGTCGACAAGTGAAGACACAAGTCAACTTGCAAGTCAGCAGAGTGACCTGAATAACAGACCGGCAATGCATCAGCATGTCCTCCACCTTGGTATATGACCCTGGCAAGGTCATTCTTGACATGACCCCAGCAAGGTTATTCTTAAGATGACCTGGGCAAGTCTTTCTTGAGATGACCCTAGCAAGGTCATTGTTGACACGCTGAAGATTGTTATAGGTCACCTCAACGTTGCACTTAATCAAGTCTATAAGCAACGATACTGCACACGACCATCTTAGTGACACTGCTGGTCAGTAGACTGTGTATGCAGGACATAAACATTGCAGCTGCAAGTCTGAGCAAACTATGACTACCATCCTCAGAGTGCGATATTTAAAACAAAAATGAAAAAGTGAGTATATCAGAATTTTGCTGACACTTTAAAGAGGAAGTCGCCAGAACGCTGTGTCATGTCGACTGAAACCTTCAACAGCGAGTTGTCCTGTCGACTTCTGTTGTTGTATCCGTCGAGCAGATAGCACTGAGTTGCATGCTTGGCACCCGCAAACTCGGCCAAGTTGATGTCGGCGTAGCCCAGCTTCTGATATGAACGACCTCCTTTCATCTCCTGTGAATCAGAGTCAGAAAACATACTACAAGACTACTGATACTGATCACATTTAAATAAATAAGCAGCAACAACAGCATATGATTAATTAACAACACTACCCATGCCCATTATAATTTGGGAAAAGGCTGTATCGCCACCCACTCACAGCTGCCGTGCACAATTATTCAACTGTATTTTCCAGGTGATGCCAATGTGCATGCCCATATAAAACACAATTTCTTAGACCCACATCATTCACCATTCCAAATAGCAGGTCAGCTCAGCTGGTTTTGCATGGCAATGCCACATTCACTCCATATATTACATTACTCTAACCCTTTCCCCCCCCCCCAAAAAAAAATTGCCACAGACTAAATGTGTCAGTTAGTGGTTAGAAGTGAGATTTAAAAATAGCTACAGTATCATAGCTTAGACAGTGACAGTGATTTCATTCCGTATCCTGAGTCAACAGCAGCTGAAGGAATGTTGACCAAACTCATAACTTATTCACGTATTGGATTTCTAAGGCTGCACAGTGTGAGATATGCAAGCACTGCTGTAAAGACAACAAGTAGGCTAACATGTTGCCAAGACTTCATAATTCAGTTTTTTTTTGAAGCTGGCAGTGGCAGCCAATGGAGATGAATTAATTGTAAATATGCAGACAAACAGTCATGGTAACAAGATAATGTGTTCAAAACGTGCAAAGAATAATCATTCATCAGAGGTGTGAGAAAACGTCATGCAGCAAAACTACATGGTACTCTACTGTTTCAACATCTTGCATGGCTACACTTAACGATCAGGAAGATTTTATCTACACTTCACCGCAATGCTGTACATTATCTTGGAAAATGTTAATGATAAACATGGCTGGCAGAGGTTTTCCACATGCGTAGTTAGTGGGCAAGTCGTGTGTGCAACAAACTACCAGTAGTTAACAGTCAACTAGCATGATCAGCATGTGTAATATGACACTATTTCCTTTAGATACAGCTTGGCTCACATTATCTCTAGTTATGCAATTAATATGCCACGCTTAAATTAATAAACAACATTCAGTTATTAAACGCTGATATGCATGCCTACCTTTCGTACAGAAACACGGCACGTGCAAGGTTCTAATACAGCAGTTACAGAATTTGCCATCATTGTGCATTCAAAACAAAACTTCTTCCGCCAGCGTACCTTGTGATCAATAATTTCCTCTCTGCATTCAACCAAAACTGTATTGCTTCAACTGGACAAACTTGTATTAATCAATCATATTCCAGTACAACTCAGCATCATGTGTATACTCTAGCACAACAACGTGCAAGCTACAGCAACGTGCCTGTTATGTTATAAATATATCCTGATATTTATTCAATACCTCAGTCACTTTTCTCAAATTTGTTTATTCTGCTATGATTAGTGTAGCAATGAACTGGCTAATAGTTTAAAATGTTAAAGAATTAACATCTCGATCAAATTAATTTTAAAATTATCATCCGCATCAGAGTCGCGTAGCCAGTGAGTGCTGTCGCATCACTCCATCACGGTGACCATGGTAAACAGCACTCCTCCATAGATCTCCAAGTGTGTTGTAGGGGGGGGAGTCCCGTAATTCATCTGACCACTTGATGCGGGGACGACCCGGGCGACAATGCCATGAAAGTCAATCGAGTGATATGTCAACACAACAATGAACAGCCATGTGTGCCGGGGTAGACTCATCCAGCCAGGCAACATGTCTGAAGAGGGTATCCCGAGTCTCTAACTAAGACATTTCTCATGTGTGTCCTCCAGGCAATGGACATCTATGCCAGACAGGCTCCATGTCTCCGAGACATACATTAGCATATACAAAATATATACGGACCTTGTTGAGTACAGACAATCGCTTATCATCCCAAATTTGTGAACGTAATATCATTACGGAGTAAACAATGTTGATACAGCATTTTGCATAGAGTGTGTTTACTTTACTGTATGTTTTTATATGTGTATATGTATGTAATAGTATTAGGGCAAGTGTAAGTGGTCTTCTAGACCCTTCTTGTCCTGTGGTTTCTTTTAACCATTAAATCTTCATTCAACCATCAAAGTCTGGTGTATGATGGGTGAAATATTAATGACATTCAACTGTGAACATAGTTTAATAATATTTATGATACAACAGTCACCTATGCTACAAATAACTTTCTTTATGCATGTATTATTTGTACATCTAAATTTCAGCTGTTTTACTGCATAACAAGCAGCAAGACATTACGTATTTGTGTAGTCCTTAAACGAGCCACAATTCATCAGTCGAATTTTAGCAAACAGCGCACCACTGACAAACGACACCATCGTCAACTCGTCCACTTCAAAGGTGACATCAAACTTGAACCGTTTCTTCTTCATCATGATCGTGTTAGCACCACTGACACTAGCCGGCTCACACAATCAATCCCTTATTAGTTATGTCGACATTCATTGCCACCTGTCACAACAACATATATACATGACTTCCACATTCATATTACGAAGTCTGTTTCCTGGAGTGAAAACCATGTTAGGGTTAATTATATTAGTAAGTAAATTTCTAGACAGGTTTCTACTTTAATACACTTCAGGCTTCTCCAGGACAAAAAGACTTCACCATAAAAGTTGTATAAATTCTGTAAAAGAAGTAACACTATTTTAAGAATAAGCTGTTCAACATTCACATTGAGTTGCTGTCTTAGGAATGGACAATACAAGACACTAGACACGTGTACTGTTCAGATAAAACTGAAGAAATCTAGATTAAAGTGCACAAGACTGTATTTTCTAAAACAACTTAAAAGATGCGGTTTGTCTAACACTCACTTATTTCATTTCTATATAACAGTAATAAGACCTGTACTTGAACATTGTGTGCCAGTATGACACTATGCATCAACAAAAGCCCAGTCTGAGATTATAGAGACTGTCCAAAAGTGTGTCATCCATATTATTTACAACTCAACCCGCGGAATGCCATATCTATCCATGCTGTTTTATGCAAATCTCAATTCGCTGGCTTCTCGTAGAGAAAATTTGTCTCGTTTTTTTCTGCAATATCATGGATCCTGCCTCTTGTCTCGACAGTCTCCCTCCTCCACCCAGATCCCGTAGCGCCTTGTATTTATCTATTCTGCTTTTACATTGTATAGCTGCGTGTTTATTAAACTTACTTACTTACATTTGGCCTCGCCCCTACTGATAGACTGTGAAAGCATGCTATGTACGCGTACGTGTGACTGGCACATTTAGCACATCAAATCTACCAAAACATGCTGCTTTTTACTAAAAGATTAAAAAAAAATTTCTGGGGAGGGGGCATAGCCTCCTCGGCGACCCTCGCCACTGTTCTTGTTGAAGTTGAATCCTACTGCTAACCCTAAACATATCGCCGGCCGTGTGTACAAACACTCTGTTTTGGAGATCACCTTCATTGGGGATAGATCTATCGATATCGAAACATTTAATGCAATAAAACAAAGCTCCTTTAGAACAAACAAAATAAACAAACATGGACTGGATACCACGGCCATAACAACCAGCCAGTGGCAGCGAGTTATTTTTAGCAACTCAAACCGTGAACCAACCTCATGCCCCGCTTGGGTTTGTCCAGTGAGCCATGGGACGTCGTGGGTTTTTCCCGTGGGCGTTGGCGGCTTCTGATTAGCTGAGCGACTCCGGCTAGCAGGACGTTCGAGAACCAGTTTCAACGTACGCATGCGCGGTGCAGCCTACTATGCTATATATAAACAGGGTTTTTCCAGGAAAAACTCACAATTCAGTGGAAACTCCGAAATCTATTTATAGAGAGCACGAGGCTAGCTACATTATTTGCCGTCAATACTTGGCCTGTGATTGGCTGAGGAGCCACTCTCGCTTCTAGTCCCGTGTATGATTTATACAGTCCGTGATAACAACAGTCACGTTTAGAGCGTGAGTTATAACTTTAAGCAAGTGGTTGGTATAGAATTTGTAACTTGTTAATGGCTGCGATAGCTTCATTATTTTCAGTAGGTTTAGTACTTATACATATATAAGTAACTAAACTACTGAAAATTAAAACTGTCCTCGATGGAGGATCGAGGTCCCGCCGACCGCGTTTCGAACTGACACGTAATCGTTACCATAAGGGCATTTTCACACTTGAAATTTTTATTTTGAAATTTTATTTTGAAAGACAAATCACGTGATTATTTCACAATATAGAATATGTTCTATTTTGAGAATTCACTTTTGACATACGGGTCCACACTAGCCATACAAGTACAGCTGCGATTCAGAATAACATTCAGAATCTCGTCACAAGTGAGCACAGTCATAACAAAGCCACTGCTGCTGCCGGACAGGTTGCAAATCCCAGAAACAGTGCTCATCGTGGATGGCGTAATTACCACCTGCAGGCAGATAACGACATATGGGGGGCATTCATGCAATTTGACGAAGCAGACAGACTGCCATGACATAGTACAGTCAAGTTGTCACAACTCTCTCTAACAGCTTGGTCAACTCGTCACATTAAAGGTGGGCCAAAAAGTGGGGCCATTACCTTTGAAGACCCACATTTTCTGCTTACATCTTCAAAACATATCAACTAATTTTTATGATATTTGCCACATTACAACACCATTTATATGGCCCTGTTTTTTTTGCCCACCGTGTAGTATCAGGTGTGTCGAGTTGACTGGTAGCCTCAGCCACCTATCAGAACCTACCAAAGTCATTTGCTATACCAGAATACCTAGTTGACATACCAAACACCCAACAACCTGTTGGGTGTTCAAGAACGACTTTTAGTTGCATTTGTTGTTATATTATCAGTTAGTTATATGGCTTGAACTTGAACTTAAAGGAATAATGGACTTGTAAAGCAGAGCTCTTTAGTAGTACAGATAAATCTGCGGTGATTTTGTGACACAGCCTGGAAGAATGTATCATATGAAAAAGCTGTATGCAATCATTCTGGCAGCATTGCTTGTTGCTAATTTTGCTGCAGAAGAAGACGAAGACTCGAAGTCAAAAAAGGACAGTGTTGGAACAGTCATTGGCATTGATTTGGGTACAACGTATTCATGGTAAGTATTGCAGCATCTGTTATTTGCTTTGATCTGTATCTCTTCATCGTCATTTAAACTTCATTTTGCTTTTTGATGTTTTTTGAAGTACTTTGGTGCAGTATCTTATTGCCTTCATATAGTGAATATGAATTAACTTAAGGCCTTACTAGTTTGCTTGCTTTTAAAATTAGGGATGCAGTGCATTGAAATTTTCCAGCAGTACATCTAGTTTTTCTGTCTGTATGCTAGGACTTATTATGATCTGTCTCTGTGTGAAATTTGAAATACCTATTTTTACCTGTTATGACAACACGTGAGCAGTGTAAAATATATAAGAAGGGTGATTATGGTGGTTAGAGGTCACTCAAGGTCGTCAGCATTAGATAGAGTGCCTCCTCATGCATATCTGCCTTTAACAAACTATGCATATATTGTATGTGTATTTATTTCACCAGGATCATTCATATATAAAACTAAAGAGTCTACAGACTGTCGTACTATGTTGTTTGCATGATCCCACGTTTAACCATTTTTGCGCAATACATTCTTGTGACAGGCCCACAGACACAGGGCCATAGATATCACCGCAAAAAGAAAGGTATGTTTCCATTAAGTTTTATGTGTTTAAAACATTGCTCACACACTTTACCAATCAGTACGATTTGTGATTTGTAGCGTTGGAGTTTTCAAGAGTGGCCGTGTGGAGATAATTGCCAATGACCAGGGTAACCGCATCACACCGTCGTACGTGGCATTTACTCCTGAGGGTGAACGGCTCATCGGTGATGCTGCAAAGAACCAGCTGACAACAAACCCAGAAAACACAGTGTTCGACATAAAGCGTCTGATTGGACGGCGATGGGAGGAACCGTCCGTTCAGAGCGACATTAAGTTCTATCCATTTACTGTTGTGAACAAAGCCAACAGACCCAATGTGCAGGTCGAAATGAGATACCAAAATTTTGATTTTTTTTGTATCTGTCTTTAGCAATGTAATTATTTGTATTCTCCCGTGTAAATTGAACTGCATACGCAACAAAAATGTTCAACCGTCGGCTGAAGCTGACTGATGAAAGAAAGATGTTGTTAATGCAACATGCACACAGACAGATATGTGCTGATATGTTGTATATTGTAATCATAATATTTACTGCAATTAATTTTGGTAAAGGTTTACATATTAAATATACTGATATATTTTGTAACTAAAAGACTATAACTAAATAATAACTAAAATGATTGTTTTTTAGTTAACTTCAACTGAATAACATAAAATGAAAACTAACTAAAACAAAACAAATGATTTTTATAACTAAAAATATCACAGGTGGCAAGGATCTTTGTGCTAAAGACCCTGTGAGGATTCTGATGTAGACAACCTATTGTTCAATCGTAGTGATGTATATTCTAGTTTGCAAACTAAACTGAACTATTTTACTGACTGCATAAATATATTGCACTGACTAAGATGATTTGCTGCACTTTTAGTAATAATAATAATAATACACATATTTGTATAGCGCCTTATGGTCGTAACTTGAGAGGCGCTAAACAGTATCTCTTAAGTGTCACAGTGCTGCAGTTGTTCTGGTTATGTTTAATGTGATTTTTATGTAAGGCTGCACGTAGATGCTTCACATTGAAATGCATAAATACCAAAGAAATGGAGCCATCTTTTTTACATGCAGAATGACTACAAAAAATATACTTAAATAGCCTAACTGTAGCCAGACTATTTAGCTACTTGACTGTTTAGATCTGTATTGTCCAACCATGGTTTGGTGCAGAAATTTGGTTATAATTTATAGAAGAACAATGACTTTTAATGGATCAGTTGATACTTGTTGTACCGATACTTCAGGTTAATGTAGGATCAGAAATGAAGACGTTTACTCCCGAGGAGATATCGGCAATGATTCTAATAAAGATGAAGGAAACGGCCGAGGCGTATCTGGGCAAGAAAGTGACACACGCCGTGGTGACTGTCCCAGCGTACTTCAACGATGCACAGCGACAGGCGACCAAGGATGCCGGCACCATTGCTGGCCTCAATGTCATGCGAATTATTAATGAACCGTGAGAGTACATTTCTATTATTATTGACACTGTCACTGTACTTAGTCTTGTTTACATGAAATGTATTTCATGTGAATGAGATATTTTATACTAATAAGATGATATTGAATACGTTGCACTGTGTATTAAGTTGTGAGGCTATACAAGTATATTTTTTAATGTAATTCTGCATATAAAACAACATGTCTCCATTTGTTTGGTCATGTGGCATGTTCGGATCCAAAGCAAGATCATCGTTAAGCTATCAGTGCATTGCTTCGACCACCAGGAGGCGACTGGAGGAGACCTCGAGGGCGCCGCCCACGTACCACCTGGCTGAGCAGGATTGATGCTGATGTACAGTTATCCACTCAGCGTGGAGGCAGGCCAACGATCGATCGTGTGCTCTGACGACGTGTCATTAAACGGCAACACTCACTTAGGGCGGCGTGTCACTGAAGAAGAAGAAGATTCTGCAAATCTGCTTTGTTAACTAATGCTCTGTGTCAGATGGAAACTAACGGAAGTCCCATGCTGAGTTTGTGACAAGCTACATGCATGACTGTGCTCGCGTGTGTTCAGTAATGTGGACTAGAATGAACTCCGGGCTTGACATTACATGTCGAGAATGTGCCTTGTCATACAGAGCATGACTGGAGAATCTGTCTTTTTTGTAGCTTTTATTTTAAGCGTTGTGTTTTCCTGTTTAATGCATCTGAAATTTTAAAGAAATTTTCGATACTCTCGTCTTTCACTGATGGCTTGTACTTTGGAACATGCTCACACATACTAATACATATTTATAATAGCCATTGCTGGCTGTTTGCTAATACGGCTGATATGAATTCTGTAGAACTGCGGCAGCCATTGCGTATGGACTTGACAAGAAAGAAGGCGAGAAGAACATTCTTGTGTTTGATCTCGGCGGCGGAACGTTCGACGTCACATTGTTGACAATTGACAACGGTGTCTTTGAGGTGCTTTCAACCAACGGAGACACTCATCTTGGTTACTGGCTACTTGTACCATTGAATGTGATTAAAACATTTTATCACTGTAGTGGTACATTTTCACAGCTCGATAATAGCTGGTGTATAGTGTTTGAAAGATGCGATATGCCTAACTGCATTGCATCATACAAAACATTTGGTGATATTATATATGGAAACTTTTTGATATTTAAAGAATTAACTATTGAATGTGATTAATTTTTTTAGTACATTACTGCCTTCAGTTTATATTTAAACAACAGCTATACCAGAGTTAATTTAAGATTGAGCTTTGAGGGTAATTGTGAACGTTATGAGTCAGACTGTGTGCGTGTGTGTGCGTGCGTGCGTGTGTGCGTGTGCGTGCGTGTGTGTGTAGGTGGTGAGGACTTTGACCAGCGAGTGATGGATCACTTCATCAAGCTGTACAAGAAGAAGAGTGGACGAGACATCCGTGGCAACAACCGAGCGGTGCAGAAGCTTCGTCGCGAGGTGGAGAAGGCAAAGAGAGCTCTGTCGTCGCAGCACCAAGCTCGCATTGAGATCGAGTCGTTCTTCGAGGGTGAAGACTTTTCAGAGACGTTGACGCGGGCAAAGTTTGAAGAGCTGAACATGGTCAGTTCTGATGCTCATTTGTCATACTTCATGTCTGGTACTTTTGTACTGTTGAATCTTCGGCCACATTGCAGTGTCGGCTATATAGCGAAAGCGGCCTGTTGATTCCGGTTGATTACCATGTTTGTTCTGTTGGTCTTCTGTTCATTGGTCTGTTCATTGGTAACGAGCGTGTATTGTGGAAAAATGGCTGACACTGATTCACTCTCAGTGTTGAATTGTGTCACAGTGTCCGAGTGGATATCATATAACAACAACGTATAATGAATTTTGTCTAATATAGTTTTCAGTTTCATGATATGTTCCTTCACATACAAGTGATATAACACAACATGCCAACACACATGGTATCCAGTCGACTTCTGCTGTCTTGACTCACTGACTGACTGTCTGACCACCTCGGCAATCTACCCAGACTACGACTATTATCTGCTACAGCTAGCATGACAAGACGTCTGCATATCACACCTTTTGATGCCAAATTGGACTATAGGCTGTATAGGCATGCACTGAGCCGGTGTGATTTCACACAGCCAAAAGAAAAGAATAATATAGCGACGTGACAAATTCTGCTCGTTGTTTGTAGGACTTGTTCCGGTCGACCGTGAAGCCGGTGCAGAAAGTCCTCGAGGATGCCGATCTCAAGAAGGATGATGTTGATGAGATTGTGCTTGTCGGCGGCTCAACACGTATTCTGAAGATTCAGCAGTTGGTACGAGACTACTTCAACGGAAAGGTGCACACGTCATTTTCTCGCTTTTCTTGTATTTTGTTTTTTGTTATCATAGGAGAAGTCTGGGTTTGGTAGTGATGACAATAAACATTTGCTGAGACTTAGCTGTTTGTCTGTTATAACTAATATTGTGCAGAAATAGTTTTACTTAGCACTTGAGCTTTAATCAAGCCCTGGAATGAAATTGCAAGGTGTCGTAATCTGTTGTTGTTTTCTATCTATAAAATAAATGAAGAATCTAAAGCGGCTGTCAATGACACCACACTAATAATTGCCAATAAACACTGCCACTTTAATGTTTCTATGTGCTTAGTGCGGCATCGTTTTCTGCAGTTTAAGGACAATGCAAAATAAATATCTATCTGACTGTACTGCTGCTATTTTACGTTGTTATGTATCAATTCAAGGAGTGAAGTTAGTTGCATTAATGAACCTAGTGACAGAATTAGTTTAGCTTAAAATGTAGAAGAATTGTAACAATCCTATGAATTTTTTTTTTATATCCCAGCAAGCTGTTACTGATATCAAGCTTGATAACAATGTGAGCTTAGCAAATTTGGTAATCACTCGCTGATTGTTGGTGAGTGCGATATAAACAAGTGACGGCTGTTAGTCTGTTATTGACAACACGTGGCAACGTCAGTGGACGTGACAGATGCTGGCTGCATCGATCGTCAGCTGTTGATCACACTCACCGTCCATCTCTCTACTCTATAGTACTATGGTCGATTTGCGGGATCTTTGTCATCAGCTGATACCGGTGTTGTTCGGTGGTAGAACTTGACTCTATGCAGTAATTACTCGGCATTCAAGATGAATGTTGCTGCAACTGTTAGGAGCCGAGTCGAGGCATCAACCCCGACGAGGCGGTGGCGTACGGTGCCGCGGTCCAAGCCGGCGTGCTCGGAGGTGAAGAAGACACCGGCGATCTCGTGCTTCTTGACGTCAACCCTCTGACGTTGGGCATCGAGACCGTCGGTGGCGTCATGACTAAACTTATTTCACGCAACACCGTCATTCCAACGAAAAAGTCGCAGGTTTTTTCAACTGCCGCAGACAACCAGCCAACTGTAACTATCCAGGTATTATACTCATTTTGTTGGTTTTTATTTTCTTAATCATTTAATTGTAATACATTGTATGTGCACAAACTGTTGTAACAGTTGCTGAATGTGACATATATGGCGC
>Ga0209782_1001671_pt1 | contig 11813 bp, 6 predicted proteins | sample WorMetmaBAHAMAS1_FD_187390 | JGI IMG/M metagenome (GOLD analysis project Ga0209782, IMG submission 187390) | Marine gutless worms symbiont microbial communities from Max Planck institute for Marine Microbiology, Germany - Inanidrilus... | ecosystem: Host-associated > Annelida > Digestive system >... | reverse complement strand
CTAATGTTGGCAACATGCTTGTCAAGACTCAGGTCTGACGAGATCGTAACACCGAGGACCCGAACCTCGTCACTCGCAGCTACAGTGTTCGCTCCAAGTGGTAGAGACGGACCACGGCTACCAAGTGCTCTTCTTGGGGTACAATACAGTGTGAAGTCGGTGCTGCATGTTGTCGTTTCAGCTCGTACGCCAGTAATGCCGCGGAGGAGCAGTTTCAGACGGCAGGATATATGATAAGACCACGTGGACCGAGACCAGGCGGAGACGTACACCAGCAGCAGCAGCAGCAGCAGCAGTTCCCGCAGCACACACTACAGGCTCGTCCTGGTCCGGCAATGATGCCCCAGCACACACTACCAGCTCCAGCTCCAAGTCCTGCGGTAATGCCGCAGGCTTTCCACGGTGCAGCTGCCCCCGCGATGCGTGACCATGGTGCACAGGAGAGGTTTCTGAGAGAGATACAACGGAACCCGTCAAGGTGCCTGTTTCATGTGTTCTCTGTTTCAGAAGTTCGCTTAAGTGATGCTGTAAACTTCCCGGCTCCTATTACAACATTTTAAGATTCCAGTTAATCAGAGATATCAGCAGACATTTGGTTATTGTAGTGTCTGTGATGACTCCGCAATTACGGCTAAAACTACAAAAAAATGGCTAATTTTAAGCAGTAGCAGACAGGTACCACAGAGCGTTAAATTCACAGATGTAACAGATGCGGTTGCTATGGTGACTGTCGAGTTGAGCAGTAGGTATGTAAATTTCTAAGCATCACCACATGTTGTGCTCATCTTATCAACAAATAAGTCATCTTGTCCTCTGGTGATAAATTACCCAGGTTGTCCTGGCTGATTAAGCATTTGGATGAGTGATTTGTTTGTTCTAAATCTACTGACAAGTTCGGTCCCGTTTATAATGTCAGAAGGCGAGTTTCAGACAGTCGATGCATTACCGCAGAAAGCTGTTGTTGACTGATTTGCGGTTCAACGAATGTGTTGATAACGTGATGACGGCTGATTTTTCAGAGTCTTCCAAGTGACAAAGGGACACGAAGCCCGCAATCGCAGTGAACTGACTGTCATTCCTGGAGACATCTTAGAGGTGTGCAGATTCGTCTATTCACAGTGCTAGTAATTTCTTAAATTTAGTTACGTTTTTCATCAGTTATGCTGCTAAATATAGTAATAGATGGAAAGGGATTGTGGTCTTACAGAGCTTCCATAACTGTTTGATTTTGGTGGTTTATAATTGACAGACAGTTGCTGATGTCCTGGCTTGGTGTTAGAATGCACTCAGTGCACACTGCGCCTACTCAGTTAATGACAGGGTCTTCGTATTAGTCCCTCGACTGAAATATAACTTATATTTATTATGTCAGGAACACCAATGCCGTTGTAGGGTAAGCAGGGGGGATTTGTCAGTGTCTTCTGTAACTATTCTGTGACCACTATAACTGAACTAATTTCCGGTTTTTATGCCACTATACATTTCTTTTGTAGCTACACTGTTAAGTTTCCCCGTGCTGCAATGTTGGGTGATGGTGGAGGTGGAGGTGGAGCATTTCCAGTATGTCAGCATGGTCACGTGATTTGTTGCAGTGGGTGGTAGGCTTGCAGCAGTGTAGGCTGTTCATGTGGCAGGCAGAGTTCCAGCATAATGTGCCCAGTGACCTAATGCCAGTCTGTGGTATGAATACATGTCTCTGTAGTTCATACTGATAACTCTTTGGCTGCGGCAGCGAAGAAATACATGTATGTATCTGTAGAATTCTACAATGAGGTGACAGTATGCTTAGAAGGAGAGGGAAACGTAGTACTTCAGATGCTTTTGATTGGCTGTTGTATTGTATGGTTATTACTCGACTGCTCCAGTGCGGGAGTGGAGTATTGTGATCAGCATTTCTGTGGAACATCTGTCTGTCTGTCTGCACGCAGATCTCAGAAACCACACATCCAAACCTCGCCAAATTTTCTGCACATGTTGCCTATGGATCGGTCCATTTCTGGTGGCGATGCAATAAGTTACATACTTGTGGTTTTGTGGATGACGTTATGTTTTCCTGTAATGGGCCCTATGGTGTAGTGATGCAGTGAGGTCTTAAACTCAAAGTGACCCATGAGATGGAAGCAAGGATCTGACACCGTGGTGTATACTTAAACTGACTCACCAGGGCCGGCAGTGGAGACCGGGGGGAAGAGTCTGATGTCTACAATTGCCTCGTTTGTCGTTAGGTGCTGGATAGCAGTCGCAACTGGTGGCGAGCACGCAACTACCGCGGTGAAATTGGTCACGTGCCGTACACATTGCTTCAGCCGTTCTCCGCCGTCCGTCCTCCGCCTTAGCCCAGCACTTTTTTCCACCGACTGTTAACGAATATCTGCCCTTCTCTGGATGAGATAATTCATTGCCAGTAATGTTCATGGGAAGTATTCAGTTAGCTGAATCCAGTTTTGGATTTGTAGTGAAAGAAGTTTAATATTCAGTGAAAAAGCCCACTGTTGTTTGTTTACTACGGATTGCATTGGGTGACTATCTTTCGGATTAAACAGAGTTTTAGACTTAAGCTTTAGACAAAACTCTAAACTGTATGCCAGAATCCGGTTTTAGACTGAAGTTCAGATTAACTTCGGTTTTAGACTTGGTCTAAAACTTTTTCTAAAACCTTTTCTAAAACGGAGTTTTAACCAAGTGTAAAACCGAAAATTATATGTCAAAAAAACCGATTATTAACGTGCCATTAATGTCACATTATTAACGAATGTGCAGTCAACATTTGCGATTTTTGAAGTTAACTTGTTTGTAAATACTTGATAAATATTAATCGTTTTTCGTTCAGAATTCCAGTGTTCGGCATTCCGCTCTGCGCCCAGCCTCGTTCGCTTGTTTACATGATTATGTCATCCATGATGCTAAATCCGAAAAGTAAAGTGAATTCTTTCTCAAACCAAAGAGTTTAAGCAGATCTGCCTATAGAAATGCATTAGGTAAGTTCGGTTTAAAACTGGATTGTTCAGATTAACTTTGGTCTCTAAAACCGTACTTAAGAGGAAAGTTCAGTTTTAGAATTGGTTTTAGACTGAAGTTAAGACCGAATTCATTGTCACTTGCTAATTAGGTTTTAGACCAGACTTCGGTCTTAAACCAAGTCTTAAGCAGAAATATAGTCACCCAGTAGTGACTGCTACTAAAGGAAATTCAGTTTGCCAAGTGAATCTGAAACTGGTTTCACTGTGAAACAGAATCCAGATTTGTAAATCGAATACCGCCGTAGTTTAATATATTACTAGATTTGTCGGTTGATATCATGAATGGACATAGCTAGCCAGGACGGGTCCAGGTGTCTGGACACCTAGCCCCAACAAGGTGATCTATGAAATTCTCCCAAATCCAGTGAGAGAGTACTAAGTAGTGGGTACCCGTCGCCGATCACAGTGGTCTGCTTGAGCCGTGGTGAAAAGTAAGTAGTATGTTTTGGACCCACCTGGACAAAAATTCCGATCTACATCCGTGGTGATACGTGTCTCTTCAGCGACTGTTAAATGTGTGTTATTTTCACCATGATGTCTCCTTAGTTTTATACTGCATGGCAGGGTATCTTAAGTGCCTGCATACACCATTTACACAAAAAACACCACCTGCATTGTTTGAGATATACTACAAAACAATAGGGCATTTTTTCCTAAACAGAGTGTATATGATCAAAGGAGACTTAACTTCTTTCTATGCTAGATATATGGAAGTAAGACTGTGTCGTGATGTACATAACATCACTGTTGAATAGTATTATTGGTTCTAATGTTGATCCATTATCAGCAGTCATGGTGATTGGGTTACTTACTAATATACTAACATTAGTCATGCAGAAATGTCATACAAAGTGTCATGTAGCATTTAAGTTAATTTTCTTAAACAATATTAAACTGTAATTCATCAAAGTAGTGTTATCCATATACAGCCAACTGTAGTTCAGTAATTAGTCCTAGAGTCCTTTTTACAAGTTTAAAAGCACTATTTTCAAAAATGTTAAAGTACAACTGTCTACATTAAACTATTATTAAAATGTGGAACTTGTGTTGAAAGGACTTTTAAATTTCAGTCAACTAATCAAGTCAATTAATACTCATTGTGGTATGGTACTTTGGAACATATGTTGCAATTTTTGAATAACATTTTCTAATATTCTAATTTGTGGTTCTAATATTGATCATGTAAAGAGTCCAGTCAAGTGTGATAGGATTATGTGTATACTTGTGTATGCAACTACACTTTAAAGAAATATTAGTATATTTATTTTTCACAATTTACATCGAGTATTTGTGTGTGGATAAAACACGGTCATTGCCAATATCTGTAGTTGTTTTCAACAGCAAAGCATCTAACAGTTCTTCAGAACAAAATTATATAATAGCCTAATTTTTCAGTGTCACAGTTATCAGAATTACGTTTTCAGTACTTATGTGATTAGTAAGTGCCACTGAGGTAGTTTTACTCAGCTTTTACTTTATTTTACAATCCAATTATGTGAATGAACTTGATACTGATATTGACATATTTTTTATAGATTTGTTTGTACAGTGAATATTTTATGGACTATCGATTTCTGACAATCTTGAATTTTCCATTTTCTACAATATGTGTCCTGCTATTTTGCTGGACTGTTGTCAAGATGTTTGTTGTGGGATTTGGTCTGATATTGCACTAATTTGATACATTTGTGCTTTTGCTTGCATTGATCTACAGGGTGCACCAATAAAAAACAGTCCCATAAAAAAATCATTATCTCTCTTACCGTAACAGATTTTTTTCACCAAATTTACAGCATTTACAGAGAGGATTCAGGCCACACATGCAGCAAATTTCATTACAGTATTTGCTGCGTTTTATAAATTACAACTATCGGAATGTAAAAGAACATTTTTCTAAGTAAACCAGTAACCAAGCTGTGATTCTGATGTAAAACTAATAGCAATGCACCATATAGATATGCCAATCGATTATCATGTAGGGTGCTATGGTGGAATGCTATCAAACACATGCCAAGCTGACCAACATCATGCCGAGCTGAAAAACCATTTTGTCGACGATACTGAATAATTTGCTTCACAAGTTCATTGATAAGGCAAAAATTGTATCATTATTTTAGCAACATACTTTGATCATTTGTTGCAGCAACTGGTGGAAAATCACACTGTGAACATTCTGTTCAATTCAGAGCAAGCTATTGGCAGCTGATATTCATCATTGAAACATTTGAACTGTTGATGAAAAGCTGTGCAAATTTTTTTTATTCATGAATATTTAATGTGCAATTGCATGTTCACTTCAAAAAGTGAACTCCAAAGTTTAAACTGTGGTATCTGTTGAACCACATTAATTATTGGAATAAAATTTGCAGGATATGTTGTGTGAATACCCACATTATACAAAGTCTGAAAGTTTGTCTCAAATGTGTACTACCATGGCTAAAATACGATTTTTTTTCTAGGGGATTGTTTTTATTGGCGCACCCTGTATATTCATTTAAACTATTTGTATATGTTGGTTCTTGTGTGTGGAACCTCAGTTCACAGATAATTATTTTTGTACCAGTTTTATTTTGTTTAATTTTATTGATCAGATTTATAGACAATGTCGCTGTGGTTTCAAACATACATGTGATACTGGTATATTTAACTGCAGAGAACTTCACTGCAGCCTTTGAGTTACGTTGGGTGTTATTTGTGTGTTACGATGACATGTTGTATTAATTAGTGTTGCCCTGTTATATACTTATTAGTATATACTCTGCTATGTTCTTGTCTGATGCATGTGATTTGCTGCCCACATTTATTTGCTGTTATTAATTAGTTAGTAAGTACAAAAAGGTTGTGGCTGCACAGATGTATATTTTATGATGCTGTGCAAAGTGTGATACTTATATAGTGGCATAGCATTCTGAGCGGGCTGTCGATGCACCAGTATGGCTGTAATTTCTATCCAGTTACTTGAGTCTACTGGACGAAATGCCAAACACGCCAACCCCAGATGCTGAAGGCATCGAGGGGAATAAGAAAAGAGTGCCCCTGTAGTTGGGTCCAAAATTATTTTCACATATTTTTATGGCCTGAAAATAGATCTAGTGATGCTGTATTCTAATGAATTTTATGACCATTAATATGACGCTTAGCACAGCAGCATTGATATTAGCAATTGATTGAACTACTGCTAGTGTTACTGCTGAAAAAAAGTTGCAGTTCCAGTCAACGATCTTGGTTATTACTACAGCCAATAATGCCTAATTGGTAATTGCCATGAATAGACATGAACAAAAAATTTTGATGTGTGAAGTGCCCCAATCTGACTGTGCAGCCCATTGCCACCAGCATGAAAATAATACAACTGCCCATCTTAAATACTATTTCAGATAACTCTCATGCATCTTGTTTGATAGTCTGTTTAATCAGAACTATGGACACATCACTGACTGCCCTAATTCACTGTTCAGTTACTTAATCTTCACAGCTATCAGATGCTAGATTCTAGCTCTTAGAAACAGTCTGACAGCCCCAGTGATAGTGTTTCTTGCACATCAGGGCATTTCATTACAAACTCGACTCAGTTTTGCATGTTTAGGGATGATGCTGGATGTCCTACCAGAACGTGGTTCTTTGGAGAGCAAGTTGATGGTGTCATTACAAACAGCCGAATGATATAGCCGAACTGCCTTGCTAGGTGACATCTATCACTGTCTATAACTGTCATACACGTCCTTCCCTGACTGGACTTTGCAATAGTAGCCTCAGTCTGATCAGCCGCATGCCCCACGGCGAGGTATTCGGAATATTCCACCCCGGCAGTATTGAACAAATCACTCCGAGGGTAAACAACCGAGTGCACATTGCGGACTGCTCCATAGCAACACGGAGAAACGACAAATGAAGCCGCCGCCATGACGCATTTAGCAAGTACGAGGTCTGTAGCAACGCCGCAGCCATGCAGACATATTCCAATGTCGAACGGCGCATGGAATCGGCCGAGATTACACTGTACAACCGTGATATTGTTGGCACCGGAGGAAACAATCCGCTCCATTGCTCTGCGCACTGATTCCTCCTTGTTTTCCACCAGTATCACCTATCCATCATTACCACCAAACAACTAGCATTCAATTACGTTACATAAATAAATATACTAATACTGTACTACTAAGGCATAATGTTTTAATTAGCCTACTTCTCTGCAATTATTCCAGACAAGGCCAGATGCCCTGAAAGTTCTCAAAATTGTTATGCCCTTACTGTCACACAAACAACTATATGACAACTATATCTAACATATGAGCAGTAGTTATGCTCAGCTAATTGTCGATTAATCACAAACTGTTTAAAAAATCTGACAAAAGAAGGAAATGTTTAATAACTTAAGACCATTTAAGGGCTCAACACAAGGCTCATTTTACGTTATTCTGGATGCCTAAAAACACAAGCTACAATGTAGGTGCTGTTCTTGTTCATGGTTACTTATCTATATAATATTGCTGTCTACTAAGACGTCAAAATTAAAAGAATACCAACCTTACAATTTGAAAATAGGTAGGCCAGTAAGATTCCAACATGACCACTACCAGAACAGAAATCGACAATTACATGTGATTGTGAATCGGTGAATCTTTTAGACACAAGTTCTTTGACTGCAGCGGCAATGTTCTCTAACTGCTGGAGTTTTCTTGTTGCTCTCTTGTCTGGTACACCACCAACACCACATGGCAGAACCCAGCTTGGATACTGTTCCCACGGCAACTGTAAACAACTACCATTACTTAGAGGTAGCACCTCTGTCAGCAATCCCATTTCTGTTACCTTTGCAATACCTGTATTGATTAACTCTTGAGAAGCCCGGAACTTACTTTTCACAGTGTTCTGAACACAGCTTTGGTCATCTACAGTAGGTGCTGTACGTACAGATTCTGAAGTTGAATAAGTCGACTTACAACCATCAGAACTACACAACAATCTGTGTTTATCTTCAGCCAATTCCAAAGTTTTATCAGCTGTGGACGCGGTAGACGGTGATGGAGAACCGATTAGGCCTACACTGCATTGGATACTGCTGTATGCTGCACATTCAAGCAAGCCTCCAGAAATGACTGCATTACTGACACTTGGCACTGCAGCCATGCGCTGATACCAGGATACAAGTCTACGCAGATGGGAACACCACTGTTCAGTGCCTTTTATAGCAAACAGCAGTCGAATGCAAACAAATAAGACTAGATCGGTCAGCTGAACACTATTTCCTTCAACAAATGGTCTTTTGCAAATTCTGTCTGCACTGTTGGCAACCTGAAGATTATGTAATCCCTCCAGTACATTCTTGCTTTTGTCATGTCTTAAACTTTCAGAAAACAAATCTTTATTTCTTTTGTTTTCAACTATGCTTTCCTCAACAACAACTGGAGTGGCTAATGAATGCCCAGCCTTGGACTGTTTCTGATTTTTGTGACAATTAGGCTCAACGGGAAGCTTAGCCAGTTGATTCTCAAGCTGTAATAACTCTGCAGGAGGATTAGATCCAATGATATCAGACTCATTCAGAAGTCTTTCCACCAGCTGCGGTAAAGTCACCTCTGTGTATAAAGTCCACTCGGAAACTTCAGCACAAGCTCGGAGACAGTTCTGTCGCAGTCCTAGCAGATTCTTCAGACAGTTGGCCAAATCATGGTCCTCTATGCATGCTACACCCTGCTGAGCAGTGCAAACTATATATCTGAGGACAGAACAAAGTCCCGATATAATCAACTGTCCTTCACTGCACACAATGACTGGCAGCTCACAGCTTTGCACCAAGTTCGGTAATTCCTTATGATTAATCCAGCTAGTATCACAACTCACTTTTACATAAAACCTTTCTGGTGATGGATACTGAAAACATACAATATACAGCATGTAACAGTAATGCAGATGCAGTAAATGAATATTTTAATCACTGCACAGGTATACTGTCCGACACACACGATAAGTCATATCAGTCAAGATACGTTTTGGTCAAAGCATCCATTGGCAGCAGTTCGTGGATCACTGCATGTTTGTAAAGTAAACAGAGTATAGCAGTTTTTAACCACCCTTATCCCAGCCAATTAAAGTTAATACTCGATTTAGTGACTGCAGAGGGCTGCAAGGTTAAGATGACCTTGTTGGCTGGTTACATACCGAGGTGATATACCCACCCGAATATAGTCAACCATCCCAGTACTAATTGAACTCGACATAAAGTAACTTCGCTGATGCGATGAATGACGTTACCACTATGCCAAACTGCTGAAATTTACTGTTTTTAGTGTTAATAACTGTCAGATTTTTAACTGTATCAACAAAGACAAATGTACAAAAGAACATGCGTTATGAATGCGTACCGTCACGAAATAGGGCGTTAAGTGTTGATTAACCTGGCAGAACCGGTATACAAACAGTGTTACTGCGCTGTAAAGGGACATGCGACAGCAATTATCAATTTCTGTGTTACCATCGAGATACAAGTCGCCCATTTTACGACTCGTTGTTAATATTTTCTGATTAAGTATACTTGAACGTTACACACGAACAGATCCAAGTCAGATATACTATTGAAAATGGGTTGAGAGTTAATAACTTAAACCAGCTTAAACTATAAACCGCAAGCATCGCCGAGCCGCAGCAAAACCGGCAGCATGCTCGTATCCATTCCTCCACCTTCCAGTCCCAGACAAATAAACAGGAAGCAGGGAAGGATAGAGAGGACAAAAAAATTAAAGGATGGGAATCGAAGAGCAATGAGAAGATATTATAGAAAAGAAAGATCTCCGCAGGGAACTGAGAAGAGATGAGAGATAGGTATGGACAAAGAATGAAAAGAGTAAGGAAGAATTTGAGAAAATGGAAAGAAAATGGCAAACGAGCAAACGGCTGGGAGACGAAAAAGGGAAAAAGAAGGGCGAACAAGTACAAAACTATAGAATTCTGTAACGAACTTAAATTTTACAATGCTCAATTTTCAAATTTATGCCTCAAGCAACCTCCCCCTCAAATCTATGGGAATAATTTCGTATGCGTGAATGCTCTATGACCACCCAAAATGATGTGGGCAGGTCGAGCGTCCTCGTTTGGTCGATCGCTTCCTTTTCACATCTGGTCTTTCGATCGGAATTAAGACAGGGATAAATTAAACTATCTTAATTGCTGTCCTGGATTGGGGTGATTTATGGGTACGTCGCGCCGTCACGTACGTACGATCGTCGGACGGACGGAGAGCTGGGATGAAAATTGGGTCTGTGGAGTCGCTTGATTCTCCCCTTACACACAAAATAACGAGTAAAAGTTAATTGGCGTGTAAACGACCGATCGATGCCAGGTTAGTGGCTGCCTGCCAAAGTTATCGGTTAATCGCAAGCCCGACTTTAAGAGATTGATGACGTGTAACATCGACACACATCGATCGGTCATGTAGGCCTATGTCGTGTTTTACACGCCATATTTATAGCGCTGGACCAACTGTTGATACAATGCTATAAATAATTGCTGTTGTACATGTAAGGCGTGGTTGCTTGGCTTGCTTCCAAATGCGAGTGTTAATTAGCTAGCCACGTATAGGCCGCCGTGGCTTTGGCTGTGCAGACTGCAAAATGTTCGATCAAAAAGCCTGCCAGCTTTTCAAAAATGGAGTATTTTACAACAGCAGGATATATCCACTTGTCCTCGAAAGTCCTTCAAAAGTCCCGGAATATGTTTCATTGGGTTTGGAAATTTTTTGCAGAGTGATTTGATCGAATTGCCTGCCGCATTGGCTTCTTGGCATTGTGATCAGTTTTGGCAGAGGACCTGCCCGGATCCAGCTGTGAAAGCTTTTACAACACTCTTCCAGTTCCTTTAGCTGTTGTACGTAGAAAGGTCCTGGAAAATCCGTGGATAGGTCCTTTAATTCTAAAGTCACAGAAGAGAATACCCGGTTAATTTAGACTAAAGTCGATAATTGGACTAAAATCGAGTAGCCTAACGTGGCGCATGCAGAGGCCTAAATAAGGGGACAACTCTAAACGTTTTTATAAATTATTTCTGCAAGAAATAAGTTTCTATAAGGAATCCACAAAAACTAATAGGCCTAATCGCAAAATCTATTCAATCGCCCATCACTACGGAGGAGATGTTGGGGGAGGGATCGAGGAGGTAGAAGACGTTGATTATTGCTATACGTAGGCCTATAACGAAATAGGCCCTACTCGTGGTAGACTAGTCATTTTAACTGAGTAAAGCAGAACACTAGTAGACAACTATATAGTATAGCCTATCTGGTTATTTTCATCATCGTCCAGCAACAATCTGTAAGTTACATTGTAACTGGGTAACTGGGTTGAATGAAAGAATTTGATAAGCTTTAGACCTAACCCCATATTTTTCATACAAGGCTTTAAGGAGGTTGGGGTCCCTAATATAAATTTCTTTGGGTGCTTCTCAGTTCAGTCTGGTGGCCTTTAAATATTATTTGTCCAATATTTCAATCTGCAATTTTCAGCGAGTGTTATAGTCTTTATTTTGCAAGAAAAGTTTTCAGTTTTAAATTGAAATGTGCATGCATGACAGGATGAATACAACAACTGGCGACCATGCAAATATCTGACTTTGACGTCAATGCTGCAGACGACAAGGTGTCTTCTCTGTCAACCAATGGCATCTCAGCGACGACGAAACCGAAACAAGCTGGGGAATCCCCTGTCGACGTCTCGTCGGTTGTAAAGAAAACAGCAAAAGCGAAGAGAACGCATGCGCAGTGCGCGGGACTTGGTTCGGCTTTCACGAGGTCGCCGGAAC
>Ga0209782_1001670_pt1 | contig 11815 bp, 9 predicted proteins | sample WorMetmaBAHAMAS1_FD_187390 | JGI IMG/M metagenome (GOLD analysis project Ga0209782, IMG submission 187390) | Marine gutless worms symbiont microbial communities from Max Planck institute for Marine Microbiology, Germany - Inanidrilus... | ecosystem: Host-associated > Annelida > Digestive system >... | reverse complement strand
GTAGAAGTGGTCAGTGAGAGCTTTCTAGTTTATAGTATCAGCTGTCTGATGTTCTTTTGTGTCTTGATGTAGGTCCGTCTCAGAATTCTGCTTCTATGCAGCGATATTTCGACGACCGTGAAGCACAGTCGTCGTCGTCGTCACATCAGCCTTCGTCTGGGGCGCAGTCTTCATTTGGATTGTTTAGCCAGCTGAAGGAAGGCGCTGCCAGCATCGTAAAAAATGTGAAAGATGCGTCAGCGAAAGTTGTTGAAACTGTTTCGTAAGTTCACGTGCATGTTATGCCGTCGACATTGGTACCGCTTCTGTGTCTAGTTCAGATAATATGATGCTGCAATATTTGTTGTTGTTGTAGCACTGCTGTGTAACTATTTTTGGTTTTTGTTTAACTGGCCTGGTTTTCCAGAGTATCTCCACGTTAGGCACGGTTTGTCAACAGTGAACCATTGGATTTTTAAAATTATGTTTTATGTCAGATGACTTATGATGGCTACAGCCTTTCTCTTACCAAATCAACAGCTTCAAAGTTCTGAAAGCATACTTTTTTGTCCAGTGATATTTTCTGAAGAGTTGTATTTGTAAAAAAAAATCTGAAGGTTTGCTTCAACAAATTTTTCTCCAGTGTGGTTGCTGACGTTAATGTATTTAAATTTCTTTAACTGTCTATTCTCTAGTTATTATTTGTTTGACCACCTTACTTTATATGCCAGTGTTCTTAATAACAGTGTTGGCACTCTATACCTCAGTATGCATTGGCTACTCATTTCCTTAGGATAATTGGACCAATGATAATACTCGAGACCATAATTTTTTGGTTCAGATTGGGAGGATTCAACAACATACCAAACATTTTTAAAATGTCATAACACGGATTTATATTAAATACTTGGATGATGCATGTTAATTGCTTTAACATTATAACTGTTACTTTAATGCTGTGTATATTAAGCAGTACCTATATGCCAGTGCTTGCTTAATTATTAGTATGATGTTTGCATTGCGGATATCAATTTTGAGCTGGACTTGGACTGGGTGAACTTGACTACATCACTTATCATTTGTATACACAGTGAGTATCATCTGCTGCTAAAGAGATTATAAGGGGCATTTGTTGTATCTGCTGAAGACACAATTTGTACATTCATTGAGTTTGTACAGTAATTGTGTTGTTTGGTATTTGTTGTTGCTAGTTCCATGAACAGAGGCGAGTTGGATGTTTCATACATTACCAGTCGGCTCATAGTCATGTCGTACCCTGCCGAAGGTGTTGAGTCGGCAATCAAGAATCACATCGACGATGTTCGCGAGTTCTTGGAAACTAATCATTCTGACTCATATGCAATCTACAACTTGTCAAATCGCTCCTACAGGACTGCTAAATTTCAGAACAGGGTATCCGTTGCTACTTGTTCAACCAAACGTCATGAATCGGTTAAACCGATATTTTCGTAATTGCCAAGTTTTAGAGTTGACATTAATGCTGCTGAATAGATGTGTCAATAAATGTTAGTAAATTGTTGATTATTGCTGTGTTTGATGTACACTGCTAATGCCTTCAGACTGGTGTTTTTAGCCATCCGTAGGAAGAAACGGTGATCTCTGCTTAACAGTTGTTTCTTCGACCAGAACTGCTGGCATACTCCTCTGAGTGGTGAAGGACACTGGCCATTCCGCTGACATAGTTATATGCTGAGACGAATTGGGTCTAACAACCATTGCTGACTCAAGTTAGCTCAGAAAGGGAATGTCTCTGTCATACTGGACCTCAGTCTGGGCAAATCTCTTCGTTTATTCTATAAATTTGTTATTTATAAAGTAAAATCCAGGTGATGTTTGTTCAGTAATTTGTAGATATTTTATAGATATTTTGATGTTTGTGTATGGCGGTGAATGGTGAATGCTGTTGCAGGTGTCAGAGTGTGGCTGGAAGCCGAGCAAAGCGCCAGCGTTAGACCTGCTGTTTTCTATATGCAAGAACATGGCTGCATGGCTGCGACAGTCGTCAAAGAATGTCTGTGTTGTACATTGTCAGGTTAGTGCTACTTCGTGTGTTGTCTACCAGTTGTGTTCTGCTAACAGTGATTCACGAATGATTTATTTTAAAACGTTTTAGCTGTTGTAAGATGTTGTTGCATTTTCTTGCCATTTGTTATTGTCATCATTATATAGAGGAAAAGTATTTGAATGCAACTGAGCTGTTATATTTTCTCCATAGCATTTTGTATGTTGATGTTGATATCCTACTTCTTATTACATATGTTTTTGTATATAACTTATTTTTTTGCAATTCAGGATGGCAGGGCCGTATCCGCTACAGTGGCCGCAGCGTGTCTTTGCTTCTGTCGGCTTTTTGACAGCAGTGTACCAGCTATAAGATTATTTGCTTCTAGGAGATTTCCACCTGCAGTGACAGCTTCTCAGCAGAGGTATTTTCATATTTTCAGTTTGCAAATTTGTAATTATATTAAGTAAATCAAGTGAAAAATAATGCTCCAGTTTCAGGCATACATGCTCATGTGTGTATGATATTGGTATGTGTTGAAAATTTTCATCCATTATTACCAACATCAGTGGAGGCCAGTGCATGGGTAGTGTGATTAGTGGCATCTGACTTTGTGTGTCCATGTGTGTTTGTGCTCTAAAAGTAAAACAACTTGAGCTATCAACTCTCAACATCGTAGACATACAGTATGTGGCAGTTACTCAATATGCATTGACCCTGAGGTCAAGGGTCAAGGTCATAAGGTTATCAAACGTGCTGCCGGGGTGGGTATTTATGTTGATAGGACTGCTTCGATTTTCTAGTTCAGTTTGCAGCATGGTCATAAAATTGCTGTATTTTTTTACTGACAGTCTATTATGCGTGTTGTTCGAGAAGTTTTTAATTATAAACTACTACACCCATTTAACGGCCTCTTTTCTAGGACAACCTGGGTAAGCTGGTACCAGAAAGACAGAACCATTCTGGATTTTAATGAAGGAGAGATGATGGGATGGCAGTGGCATTAGCTGAACCATTTGCACTTTGCACCACACAGATAACCCCACCAGCATCCCATCATTCAGTTATTTACAGGCCGGATGCTCTTCCTGCCACCCAACCAACAGTGCTCAAGCATTGAAGGCCTTGCACTGTTGTAAACATGTAGTGTCTAATCATCATTGATCATAGATTGACTTTGACATGTTTAACTGTGACCGATATATGTGAAGTCGTGGTACATGTTGTAGGTACGTTGAGTACATCTGTCGTATGGTGAGTGATGAGGCAATACCTCACAGTTGCCAGGTGATGTTGTCGTCACTGACAATGTCGCCAGTTCCTCTTGTCAATAGAACCAGGTACGTCGTCGTCACAGACTTACTGATTATCGTTTGTGTTTAGTGCATTCATTTTTACCTTCTGCACTGGATATTGAGTTTGTGAATATTTCTTGGAGCTACATTTGGGTCACTGATTTTTGTGGTTTGACTATTTTGATTAACTGTAAATAATTTTGAATAACCAGAAGCCTTTACATGAACATTATTATATTACTTTTATTTACACAACAGTTTGTTTGCTTGTCCATCATATGACTGACTCGAGTCATAGTACTTGACCTCTGGAATGTTTTCCAGTTTTGTCTTATGGACAAATGATACTACAATGACATGAAAAAAAACAGTTCATTTTGTAAAAATTAATATATTATTGACAACAGATAATACCTGTCACACCCAAGTAATCACAGTTGTCGACAACTGCTTGCATGTTTGTGGTTTGTTCAAGAAATGGCTGCAAACCGTTTGTTGAAGTCTACGTCGGAGAGGAACGAGTACTGACAACTTCACAGGAGTACGAGATGATGAGGTTGCTCTCCAAAATACTCTGTATTTAACTTGGACAGAAATTAACAGCACTTGTGGATTCTAGAAATTACAACAGCAATTTATTAGTAATATGATGCTTCTGCTTGACGATTGACATTGTTTGCTATTTTGCCAAATGATCACCTTCAAGATAGCAGTAGTCGCATACAAGTGGTAATCCACCGACATCTCTACTACCTTACCAGGATTACCTTCTGCCACACACTTTAGGATCGTCTACACCACAGTAATGTTTATGGTGCTGTAATTATTCATGGTAGGGCTCTTGTGAGAGTTAATTTAGTTAATTTTATGAAAGCAGGTGAAGTGCTGAATGGTTGACATTTTATAGACCAAGCCGACCAGAGTTAGAACAGATCTTGGTACTGATTCTGAATCACATTCGGTCCACTGCAGACTGAATCAGTGCAAGTCTGTTTTAGCAGATCGGCACTGGTCAAACGGTACCATTAGTTAGTGTTTTGCGGCATGTTTTCTTTGACACTGGCTCACTGTTATCAACGTTGGTGGTTGCTCTACGTGCCGAATTTGATCCATAGATGAATGATTGCCGATGCCATCAGTCACACTAGTGCATGATTGGATTACCAGCTAATTAGCACCATCGATGTTTCGTTACTTGCATGTGTGTTTATTTACAGAGGATTTGAAGTGGAAGATGGGAAGGCCTCTGTATTGCTCAATACTGCCGTCTGTGGAGATGTCACCATTGTTGTATATCATGCGAGGTCGGCGTTTGGTGGAAAAGTTCAGGGGAAGGTAAGCAGCTAGCTGTACTGTGTTGTTATTTTTGTTTTGTGACAGCTGCATTTAACAATAAAAGTGGTAGTAATAGTACCTCTGGGTATGGTAACTTAAATGTTGCTTTTCCAGTCACTGCACCCGCTTTCAAGACCGTATCATACCTTGAGTTAAAGCTGAAGTGATAGGCTTTTTAATGGTTATGTTGTTGGTGTGTGTAACAGGTGGGTTGATGACGTCAAAAAATACTATCAGTAGGTTATACCACAGCTGTATTGTGTCCAGTGGTGCATTGTAGAATACTGCTGACTAATTAGTTTATTCTGCAGTGAACAGTTAACCCATAAGTTGAGACAGAAGAAAGATAACTGGCCAGATTTTCACTAACTGGGAGATAGAACGAAACTATATGGTCATTTTTGTGTTGTTTTTTGGTGATTTCTTAATATTGTTAGAACTGTTAAGGAGGGATTTTGCAGTGGCAGCCGTTGAAATGATGTCATAACCGATGTAGCAGATGCACTGTGGTGCATCTTATTCTGTGATTAGACTAACGGCACTCGCTAAAGAAATTTGTTTGATTGATTGATCGATTTATTGATCTGTTAGTGTCCGTCTGATATGATGCAGCATATGAAGAATGTGAAACTTTTTGGATCTGCCAAAATTTGAAACATGGGTGCTCGTTTTGAGAGGCAACTCCATTGATGCAACTTTGCTTGAATGAAGTCAGAATTGTGCTTTGATTGGCTTATGTACAGTGCCTTTATCTGAAGAATTGATTCTGTCTGGTGAAAATTTGGCTAAGCGGTAATGTATTAGTATAACTCACTGTGGTTGCTGAGTCTCGTGCCTGGTTATTTTTGGATGGATTAGTGAGTACCCATAAGTTGTTGAGTAGACAGCTGGTATCAGATGATGTATGGCTGATGGTTACAGATACAGACATGAACACTGACTGCGGTCCTCTGTGGCTTTGGGAAAGACTTTTCTGTTAAGATGGTGATGTTGATGTATGTTTCATTGCAGCTCACATCCGTCAAGATGTTTCAGTTGCAGTTTCACACTGGATTTGTTGCTCACGGTTCAAGAACTGTGAAGTTTATACGGTAGTGTTCGATTCAGTTTTACGTAATTTTCCTCCGCGTGACTCTGAAACTGTAAATTTTTGTAAGAATGTGGAATAAATGTGGTGACTTAATCCCAGTTGTATTTCTGTCATCGTTTACCGTACCACTACAGTATGTGAAAAGTCAAGTGACGAGCGTGTACTGTACTTGTAGGTCGGAATTAGATCATGTTTGTTCTCCGGATATGAGCAGTGAAGAGTTTTCTGTGACGCTGGATGTGATTGTGCCTCAGAAGGAGAAGCCACCTGCTGCAGCAACGTCATGCCCGTGGCAGGGATATTCTCGTAAAGGCGTGTCTCCTAAGCTGCTGTTCAAGACAAAAGAAGAATTGCTGGCAGTGACCGCTGAGTTTGGTAAGTGTTGACAGGCATTCCGTATAATCTGTGGTCTGTAGTTACTGATTGGTTATAGATCGTGTCATCTGGACCTTCCATAGTGATTGTTGCAGTGGACGAGCTGTATTAAAAATCTTCACTTCAGTGCTTTGTCATGTGACATCAGTGCTTTGATGCTGTTGGCTGGTCAGCAGAAGGGCATCCGGCCTTTGAAAAACTGAGTGGTGGGGTGCTGGCGTGGTAATCTGTCTGGAATGAGGTGCAGAGGCCCAGCTGATGCCACTGCCAGTCACTGTCTTTTGCTTCACCTGGGTGGTCCTGGACAAAGGGCCGTTAAATGGGTGTTGTTGTGTTTAGTGCTTTGATATTGTTAGTTGCATGACAGGAACAGCGTTTGGCCTTTAAAATAACCTTTTCCAATTATCCACAAAGGTTTTGATTTTGGTGACCAGGCCAAATCTGTTACTGATAACTCCACAAAATAAACTCGATTAACCACAACATGACACAGAAGTAATGTTGTTAATTTGGTGTATTAGTGCTGGATTCTGTTTAGATTTATTTTTTATGATTTACTGGCAATTGCAGTTATTGCAGCTTGATCTATGTGCAAGTTTACAAAAACTTATGAAGAGTAGAAAATATCAGTAGTAAATATTGTTCAAGCATTAATCTGAAATTAATTTAACCTGCAATATACTGTTAGGTTTCAATTTTTATGTATGTTCACTCGCAGTTTAAACTCATCCTACTGTTGTTATTTTTAGAACTGTGTATATTATATAGATTTTACTGAAATGATTTTGCTGTTAACTGCAGCAAAGAGATTTTCTATAACGCAATATTTTGTTCTGTTGAAATGCAGTGGAATCAGCAGCTTGTTGTTGTAATTATGATTGTAGATCAGCAGGGTTGTGGTGCCGCATACACTGATGTTGGACATTCTGCGACTGGCAGTTCGGGTGAATTCAGTCCTGATGGTCACGACGTTTGGCGGCAGTCTCCAGCGACATCGCATGCCTTTACAGACAAGCCGGCTACTGACCAGACTGCAAGTTCTGAATCAAAGGTGAAGAAAGGAGGATTTTTCGATACACTGGACTGGCGAGATCCAAGTGAGCCGGTGGTTTCCACTGTTAGAACTGATCACAAGAAAACGAATCGCACTCAGCAGTTGGCGGCATTTGAGATTGCAAGTGCAAGTTTAGATGAAGAGTTTGCAGACTTCTCGTCGCAGCGGCTTTCAGGCAACGCAAACGTAGCAGACGCTTTGTCCAAGGATGGTGAGCCAGAGCATGTCAGTGATAGCAGTAATGCTGAACGTGCTACAGTTGATCTGCTTGGTGATTCTGCTTGGAAAGATGCTGAAGCACCAAAGGACCTCTTTGATGTTGGCCCACCAGAACCGACGAACTTTGATCTTCTTGTTGGGCCCGATATACTCGGTAATACAAATGGCAACTCATCATCTGGAGTTGACTTGTTGAACAGTGATCAACCGTTTGTTGCTGATTTTGGCACGCATACCGAATTGTCGAACAATCCATTTGATGTGCAGGATGCCAGTACTGTTTACGATAATTCTGCCCTCAATGACATGGCAGCCGACCTTTTTGGTACATTCGACCCATTTACAAATGCTTCTGCTGATGAAAAACCGGTATCATTTAGCAATAAGCCATCCAAATCTGATGGCCAAACTGATGACTTCTTATCATACATGGAAAGCACATCAGCAGCAAGGACTGATGCCAGGAATGATGGCCCTGACTTGATGAGTGGCTGGAACACATCAAACATTCTATCTGGTGTCAGCATCAACATGCCACGAGCATCAAGTCGACCTGATTTCGGCTCCACTCCAGCTGGAGTGCATACAGAAGTTCCTCGTGCCAGCAGTTCTCAGAATATGTCATCTAAGTCGTTTGGCGTCGCAAATGGTTCGACGAGAAGTTCAAAGGCTGTCGATCCTTTTGCTAACATTGGTTAGTGTGTATCTGAGTACTCTTAGTCATTATATATGTGGTAAATTTCTACTCATTTTGTAAATTATTCATTTTTTTAACACAGAAAAACTTTCAGGTAACAATTTTAAACTAGAAATGCGTGGCAAAACCTAGCATATAGCCTGCTTAGCGCCGCAGTGTCGCCCCCTAGCAAGCAGTAGCAAAAGATAACTGCTGCCACTTAGCAAACATATAGATAAACTAAGCCGAGTGCTGATCGACGCATATTGTACACAGTTTATTCGCATAAACTTTAGAGATACTGATCAGAAGCCCACCAAATTTATATCAGATATAGCCTGATCATTGCTGCTGTTAATGCACCCATCAGTGTAACAATATTCCGTGGCATTTCTGAATGGCAGCACGGCGAATGCAGGTGTTATGTAGATTTTCGCTTAATACAAATACATAGGTACACAAATAAACCCTGTCATCTCTGAAGTTACCAGGCAGAAGTTCAAATTTGTAGACGATGTAGCCCCATCATCTCCGCAGTTAATGCGCATAGCGAGACCATGATATTGCAATTTGTTTTCTATCACTAGTGCAGTGAATGCAAGTGGTATCAGTCGGCATTGATAACATTTTTGCAACATTATTTGGTTGCCATAGCAATGTCCCGTGAAAAATTGGAAAATAAGCTACAGATCCATTATTTGCACGTAGAGCACTTTCATATGGTGAAAAGATTGCGAAAATCCAAATGCAGTAGTTGCCATCAGCAAAAACATGCAGACAGTAAAAGTTTTACTTCAGCGGAATCCTGTAGTGCTTAAGTTGCGGTGCCATCTGACACAAGTTGACCTCTGTAGTGGCCATATAAAGTTGTTATGTGCAGATTGGTTGATTGTTACATCCAGACATATTATTACACACGTGGGTATCGCTGCTACTTAACCTGTGGTTCTTTTTGACTTCAGCATTATATAAATTATTTACTTGCTTATGTAAGCTTAAAGTAAAATCTCTGCAGGTGAGTTGTGTTGATTGATAGCTGATCTGTTACCTGGAAACAAGCAAGATAAAGCATCAGTGCAAGGTGGAAGCATGAATCGCGGCTCTCCGCTGCTTGGTGGGACTGGAGGTTCAGCGAGGCCGACGTGGCAGGGAAGTCCACACAAACAGACACAGCCTGCTGGCAGCAACAGTGAGTCATTGTCTGCAGTAACCTATGACTGCTTGTATTGTATTGTATTGAAGCTGGATATGAAGTGGTGTTAATTATTGTTGAAAATGTGTACAAAACATGGCTTCCTATTATATTGTTTATTAACCACATTGTGAAGCATGACATGCAAATTAAATGGTATGGCGTTCCTTCTGTTCCCACATTCTTTACAGTTAAGCTAGGAGATTTTCAGCAAACATTTGCCGTGACAGGATGTTAGTGACGTTTTCGGGTGCATGATGTAAATAATGAATGAGTGAGTGAGTAATAATGAAGTCTTTTCCAAATTATGTAAGTCTGTAAAGTATCCAGTTTACTACTGCAGAACAAAAAGATACCAGTGTTTGCTTAACTATGCACTGGCACATTATCGAAATTTTATGTGCATTTGTATTGTATTGCTTATTTTGCATAAGACTATTTTAGTCACTGTCATTTTGCGTGTACACATGTTTGTTGTAGTAATCCAGCTTCTTGGCTGCCAAAGTTTAATGAACACTTGTCTTGTCGTGTGAATCATATACTTAATTGTGAACCGCGAGGGCAGAAACAACTTTAAAAATATTCTACTGCATTTGATAACTGTCCGCATGACCAGTTGCACTGACAGTTGCATTGTATAAGCTGATTTAAGGCTTCTTTGTGGCTGCAGGTTTTGCCGGACAACAACCACAACAGTCTCAGTTTACAAAGCCGACAAATTCTAATACAGCATCTGGCTCAGCTTTCTCAAGTGTTATTGGTAGTCGTGAAGATCGTGGTCTGAGAAAGTCGTTTGGTAATTGTCCACATATTTGTGTTGTGAAAAATTATCCACGTTTTGCATGTCAAATCACATGTTGTTAGCAAGATATGAATGAAATGTTTTGGTCTTTCCTGGTTCACTCAGGTTACAGACAGGTGAAGTAAGAAAACATGGGTGCCACTGGCTAGCCCAGAAATCTAGTCACTTTTGTAAACTGGCACTAAAACTGCAAGTGAAGACACATTTTTTAAAACTTGGTACATTTATGTAATAACGTTACTTAATTCCACCAGCGTTTTACTTTTAAAAGGCAGCCATTCTGGAAATATCAGTGATAAATTTTAGGGGGTCATTTTTGAGGGCACCCTGTATTGTGTGTGCATGTGATGCATATGTTATAGAAATAACGGTATTTTGAGTACAGTTTCTGCAAATATTTGCAGGTCCAAGACCAAAGGTGTCTGAGAACGCGTTTGAGGACCTGCTTGGTGGACACAGCTTCAGTTGCAAGAAGGAACCGAAGACGATGAAAGAGCTGCGTAAGAGTATGGACGTCAGGGACATGGATCCCGATCAGCGAAAGGTGCTGATCAAGTGATAGCGAACTTAATTTATCACTTATAGTATTTGCCACTTTTATCTAACAGAGATCAGACATAGTTCTTTAGATGTCACCATTGTGTGCTTAAAGATGAAGCTTTGATGTCAAAATCTGTTGTGAGAATTAAATGCCAAATCATGCATGCTTTATATTCCAAACAACGTCTACATTCTATTCTCGCACTGAGAGTTGAACTGTGACCATGTTATCATGGTCTGTTATTTGCTGATGTACAGCGTAATGTTTTGTTATAAACATTTGGAACAGTTTATCACTTGACTGTCAACTTTTGCACTCTGCATTCATTCAAAAGAACTATTAAACCTGTAGATTTTTTGTGTTATTTCTTAAATGTTTTTATCCTTAATCCTGTTTACGTGTTAATAGTTTGCAAGTTGCTACATAGTACATTGGCCTAGTATGTATGCAGTGATGAAACCAAGACGATAAGTGCAAGACCAAGACAGTAGCCTACAAGACCAATACATACCAATACACTGGGTCCCAAAACCAAGATGAGACCAAGACAGTGAAAATATTGTCTTGAGACGTCTCGAGAAAAAGACAGTAAAAAGACTCCAAGTACTGGTAATCCTATTAAAACTTAAGACCTATCAGCAAAATTGAAGACACTCGTCTGTCAGGCAACATAATTTTTCATGGGTATTTTTCTTGGGAAAAAAAGTCAAATTTAGCTGCAAATTCTGTCACTTTATTAAAAAAGGTTTTTACAGGTGTGGGATTTTCCTTATTTAATGAAAAGCATCAGAGAGATGTTATTTGGCCATAACTATGTCAGATGCTGGGTGATTTTAAAAATTATTTACCAGCAGATTCAATAGTCAAATCAGCATGAAAGATACTACGTAAGCTTATGTGCATTTTTTCTACACTATCTTTGAGTAATACCTGTGCAAAGTAATACCTGTCTGTTAATGTGATGAAGTCACTGCATGCGAATCAACTTGAACAGAGACGGAGTCATCATTTTATCAGTCACCAGATGTCTTGAACCGTCTTTATCTCAAGACACAAGACAGTAAGGGCAAGACCAAGACAGTGACTGTTAAGACCAAGACAATAACCTTTAAGACCAACATGAGACCAAGACAGTGAAAATACGGACTCAAGACCAATACAATGTCTCGCAACTCCTGTCACTATATGTGTGTGTGTGTGTGTGTGTGTGTGTGTGTGTGTGTGTGTGTGTGTG
>Ga0209782_1001669_pt1 | contig 11815 bp, 8 predicted proteins | sample WorMetmaBAHAMAS1_FD_187390 | JGI IMG/M metagenome (GOLD analysis project Ga0209782, IMG submission 187390) | Marine gutless worms symbiont microbial communities from Max Planck institute for Marine Microbiology, Germany - Inanidrilus... | ecosystem: Host-associated > Annelida > Digestive system >... | reverse complement strand
CCGTGAGGGGGTCTGGGGGATGAAGTCCCACAGAAGCTGGCTTTTTTGTGAAACTACATATATTTGCATTAAAATACAACAAACAACAGTTGCTGTCACTCGAGTCCACATCCTAAACGATATCACTTCCAAAATATTGGGGGGACATTACCATGGATGTCCCCCCCTTCATAAATATTGGGGGACATGTCCCCCGTCCCAACGATCGACGCCCCTGGGTGGGGACACTGACAGGATGGTTCACGGTTTGAGCCGAAGCAAAATGCGTGCAGCACACTGACACTGATTCCATCCAACAAGCTACAGGGACCACGCTAAGAAAATCTGGGCCTGGGCGGGGTAAATCACGCAAATCAGATGAGTTAAAGCTCAAAATAACGAATTTCTTGAAGCATACAAATGCTGTTTTGGACTACACATTTTTCAATTTTGGACTCCACATTTTTCATTTTGGACTCCACTTTTTGGTTGGACTCCACGCTTAAAATAGACCCTGCTAGACCCCCATACTGCGGCGAAGCAACGCCATGCAACAGTTGGCGACATGGTCCGTTTTCAATTACTTTCCGAAATGAATTTTCAGTTTCGCATTTCTCACATTCATTTAAACTATGGGTAAGGATCATGGTTATTTGTGGCACTGTGTGCCCAATTTCGTCGTGGGTTCGCTGTGCCTATACTTTCACTATCATTCTAACCATGCTAGGCCTATTTGACAACAATGCAAGGTGCTTATAATGGAAAAAACACTCATGTCGTGTACTCGTTACTTTGTCTTTCACTCATAATCAGCAACACAGCTGTACAACCACTCTAGAATGGTGGCAGATATTCAGTGAAAAATGTGCCACCTAATGTCAAATAGGCCTAGCATGGTCAGAATGGTGACCTCTTAGTTGGATGAGGATACCCTTCCCTATTCCCCAGCCCCTGGGCCCTTTGGTGTCGCTTACATGCCCATCTCCAGACCCCACCCAATAACCCCCGCTATAGATCTCCTGACCTCGCCCCTAATTTTATGCTGTGTTTACTAGCTAGTACAACTCTCAGACTCGGTGGAAACCAAAGCAACATCACTTGAGTCAGGAGTCAGCACTGCACTGACCAGTGAACCACGTCTAATCTGAGTGTCATGTGGAAAAATATCCTACACGGGGACACTGTGAACGTTCTGGTAGTTCAGTATACCTACACCGTGCCAGGTTATGGCATCAATTAGAAACAATCACTTGCCTGATTTATAAGTTTTAATGTGTTAATAAACCTAATGTAAACCACACAGTAAAATAACAGTTGTAGGCTATACAGTGTCTTATGCCATGCAGCAGCATTTGTTATTGTGGCAGTCTTTCAGAACAGTGCTGGCATTTAACAATGAACATCGGACAGAGTGAATAGTGACAAAGTAATGCTGGGTTAACATTGCAAATGTATAATTTGTGCTAAGTCCGCCATTTTCAACAGACATTGTTTCTAAATATACACAGACCTCATAATAATCAATCCTTTTGTGATTTAGCTCATGCAACTGGCTATGCACATACACAAACGAGACTGAATGAGCGACATAACTTAACATTTTCTTTTAAATTAACCCAACATGTACATTATTAAAAATCAGCAAATACATAGCACACTGAAGCAGCTTAGTATTTTATTAACTCATCAGAGCCTGGCAAACATTTTACCTCTGATAAGACATCTTAACTGATGTGCCGAGCATTGAGGCAGTGAAATGCTGGCAACTTTGTCTTCATAGCTTGAGATGTCTACTTAAGACATGCCATTCAGGCAGTATCTTAGAATGAAGTAATACATTCTCATCTCTTCCTGGCCGGTGTCAGGCTTACTGTGTTCTGGCGATACGTTACTGCAATCAATTACTTATTTCAGTAGTTGAAATTTTTATTTAGGCCTAATGAATTTCTTACCTTTTATGGAAAGTATCATGTTACAGTAGTTACAGAGTATTTACTATGTAACTGCAGTGTGTCTCTTTGATTAATTTTTAGTTGCTGCTTGTTACACTATTAAAGTGCTGCTTATGACTTTCATTACACACCCTGATATATCGTTGGTTACATCTGGGAGATATATTCTTACATTACAATCATTCTTCCAACGATCACAATGGGCAATCATTAGCAATTTCAAACAGCTCAGATATCACTATCATACACTGTCACTGTATGTATATTACACTCCTTGTTGCAATATTTCCTGTACTGTAACTAATTATTTTTTGCCTAAGTAATTACATTGAAACAGTAACTTTCCCAACACTGGCCATACATCGAATAGCATTGCTTCAGATGTAAAATGCTTCAGCATAATACGCAAACTTTATGACAGTATGCCTACAAAAATGCAGTTGGTAACAAATGCTGCATAATTATAAGAAAGTTGAAGAAATCACAATTTTCAGCCACCCAGTAGTTTAGCACATATTACACAACCAATCAATTACAGGAAGCAAATATTAGCAACAGTTTATTTACAGCACAAGTACATACAGAGCGACCATGGGTCCGAGATCACACAGTGCAATGCTGACAACCTCTCTCCATTAATGGATAAAAAACAGTGCTGTAAAAATGCACAAAATACATCACGTCGCAGCTGTGCATAGCACCCAAGATGATAACAGTGAAATTTCAACACAGCTGCAACATGAAGTTCACTTACCAAATAAATACTCAACAACTGCATATCTGTTTGAAGCATCCTATAAAAGCAGTAAGTAATGACACTGTTGCAGCTTAGACGCAGTACGAACACAGCTGCTCATACTGCACAAGACTACAATGTCTACTTGACTCTGCAGCAGCAGCAGCAGCAGCATCTTCAGCATTGCAGCATGCACCTCAGCCAGTGCATGTAATGTCTATATATCAACAGAATTATCATGCAACCGCAGGACACACTAACAGTCACTGGTACGTGCAGTCACGAGAGTGATACTGCACTGCTGGAAGGCTGCCAGTCAGACAGCCATCTTGAGCCAGTGTATGATGCCAGTTTGCAATACACACAACTTCTCACATCACACTAGAGCAAGCTAATCTGTGTAGAACTGCTACTGTCACACGGCCACTGGCTCTAATGCCCAGTGCATATATACGCACAGATGATGTGTCACTCACTGCATTCCAACAGTTTGCTTTGCGGCACTGAAAGGCGACAGTGTTAAGTGAGGTGAAATGGCAGCAGAAAACAGGACAGACAAGTCAACCGTCATATCAAACAGACACACTCACTGCGCTGGACACACCTACAAGCACAACGACGCTTACAATCAATTCACATAAAACAGCATGTTTAATTATCCACATTATTTAACTGTTCAAACAAAAAACCCAGTAAACCACATTTATCTGCAAGCACAAACTTGTGGGGTTAAGAAGACATTCAATTCCATCATTTATGCAGCTGCAGTAGTCAGTATAGTGAGCATGCTAGCACTGTCGGTGGCAATGTGTATTTGAAATAACATAATTATTGAAAGATGAGCTGTAATTAAATTTAATTCAACTGAAATTACAGAACTCAACTACAACCATAAACATTCACTGCATGCCAGCATCACCACAGTGTTAACAGCGATTTACTCTGTCAAAGGCATTACGTACATTACAGAACTGACATCGATTAACCATTGCATGGGTGATTACATGTGCGATCCCTACCTCAATACCACATTTGACGCAAATCTATCCACTGGGAGCTTGTGGACAAATTAGTGAAATATAACAATAATTTATTTATTTATACCTTTTTTGGGAACTCACCTATAGGTCGGACCAGTCAGTGGATTTCCGCACTTGATGGCTTGAAGGATGCGGACTCAAAACAAGAATGTGCCTTCTGGGATTTTGTTGATACTGCACCCAATTTAGTTTAATTTTTGGTGGCACCAATAAGCGTTTTCAAGCCAATTGTTCATTGAACACGGGAGTCTGAACCAAATTTTGCACAGTGATGGAGACCACAAAGTACTCTTCGTCAGTGGTCGAAATTTGCCTGAAACATATCCAAGATGGCAGATGGCCGCCATTTTGAAAAATTGAGGTATCTCCACAATGAACTGACCGATTGTGACAAAATTTGGCAAGATGATGCATCTCCTCCCCACCGCCCTCCAGAGATGCATAATCACCAGTCAGCCATCTTGAAAGTCAAAAAATTGTAAATTTTATATGATGGATAGCCACTATTTACACAATGTAAAATCACTATTTACCCTTCTAAATATTCTGAATATGTAGAATGAAAATATACTGCTATTGATAATAAAACAGCAAATATAATTATTAACTGCAGTTTATCCATTGTTAACAGCGACGGATGAAAAACTGCAAAAATCATAAAAAGTGTTATTACTCATCATTACATCGTCTAAATGTCAGTGAGCTGCTGACTAATAACACCTTTTTTTTATAATTTTTGCAGTTTTTGATTAGTCACAGTAAACACAATCGATAAACTGCAGTTTTTAATATTTATGTGTAATAAAACTGCTTTATACAGAACAAGTAAACTGTAACATGATACAAATTACAATGCCTCTTAAGCACTCCTACAATTTAAGAGTCAACTACGGACTTCATCATTAGACCCATTTACACTCTCATCACATGTACTACACACTCTCATTCCTCATCTCATTCCACAAGTGTGTGGTATAGATTCATCTATGATGAATATCTTGCGTTCTTGCACAATCAAGCACTGTATTATATTATTCAGCACTAACAAATAAGTTTTACATCAATTTTTGCAAGAACCAAAAAAAGACTTGCAGTTCGTGACAACAACAGAACAGATAAAACACTTTTATTCAGTTTTTGTCGAGAACTAGCACATATTTCTTGTGTTGTTGCAAAACTTAGTTTAGTCAAATGACTGAGGCATTTCATGTGGTTTAACTGTGTTGTCTTCATCTGTCCATAAATAGTGCAGTTCATTGTCTCTGGATAGGTAAAAATAACAGTCAAAACATTAAATACAAATCCTCTATTCGGCCTACTATTCAACCCGAATAGAATACGAATAGAATATTCGGTACAGCCCTAGAAGAAAGTACATAAAAGATGACTGAAAGGAAATGAAATATGGGCAGTTTGCAATGCAGTGTAATGTCAAACAGTAAGGTGATGCATCAGCAAATCTACATAATGTTAAATGGCATCTGACATTGTTCTAATCAAACAGTGCCAATAAATACCAGCGCCAGAGAAGACTTCAGCACACACACACACAGTGATCAGCAATCATTCCTACAAGCAAGCAACTCTGATAATAGGACATGTACAGCTGTGCAAAAATCTATGTACATGTTGAAAACTTAACAGGAATGCTAACTACAACAGACTAGATGTTCCACCATCCATACCAGTGATAGTTATATTTTTCACCATTATTTCTATTTAGTCATGCGTCTTGTTTCATCTTCGAAGCATTTTCACTTACACTGTCGGTTATCGTCTTTTTCATTTCTTTATTGGCCTTCCTGTACTGCATTTATCTGGGAGCCGACAAAATGTAACACCTAAGCATTTCAGTAACAGTATTGTAGCTACAATAATCTGGGTATGGGTGTAACACTCTAAAAGAGCTATAGCTGGATATGTTGGAGCATGTAATGGGGCATGACAAGCTAGATGTATCGAAACGCAGATTCCAGAATCTCCCAGTGAATTTAACCCCAGATCACACTGGAGATAAGGCACTACATGTACATAGTCAATCATTATCAGTCAACAAAATCATCATCACAAAAAGATCATTGCTCCAGTCTTCCAACACTGCCTCAAATACTTTGGTTTTGGTTCATCTACTCTATGTTGCAAGCTTGTTTGAAGCCATACATGGTAATGATGTACATGAATAATATATTTAATATAGCTAAGAAATGACAGTGAGCTTTCACTGATTTGCCAAAATTCTATCCACTGAACTCAATCAAGACTGCATGTGTACATAATGCTGAGGGTGATGCAAACCTATAATTAATACACAACAGTCTGTATCTGTAAACACCATGCGATCATCGTAAACACTGTTTTTAAGATGACCAACAAAATGTTACATAATATAGATGGCATCACCTAACAGTGGCATTGGCAAGTTTATGTCGTAATTGACTTAAACAACGGTTTATAGTGTCTGGGCCGGTTTTTACTAAAACATATTAAATGCAGCAACATAATACACAAATTCACTAATCTTTTATGAAATGGACTCAAAAAAGTGGCACCATCTGTTAAGTTTTTAGCAAAGATTAGTGTAAGTATACATAAATATATGTAGTCAAAATAGCTTTTACACTTCTGTTTGTTTTGACTGCTACATTCATCTACGTCAACTTTCATAGTCTTGTCTATTCTCTTGGTCTCTGATGCACAGTTTTCATTTGAAGTAATGATGCACATTTCAAACAACAGCTGGTTGATCTGTTACGGTTTAACGTCCCACTTGACACTAAATAGGTTATATCGGATACACTCTTCCCAGCCGATCTGTTGGTTAGTACTGAGAAAATCAAAACTGGGAGAAAAAACCCACAAACAATACAATTAACCTAGGCTAACACAAAACTAAATCTACAAACACTAAATCAATGAAATACAAATCATCAAACACAAAAATACAACAACAAAAAATAGAGCAAAACAACCTAAAACCAGGTTTACCTGCCTCTCATGACATCTGGCCTGGAAACAGAGTGGTCATATTGTCAAAGGAAAAGATAAAGGAGAAGTAAATAAGAAAGGGAGAGAAAAAAGGAAAGAAAGTTACAAGAAACAAAAGGAAGCAAGTGATAAGGTAAACAAAAACACAAACGACCTGTATAGTGCTAAAATACACGTTTCTGGACTCTCGGCCCCGGTGACTGCACGGGGCACAACAGCTTGTGCATGATAAGAATGCATTTAGTGTTTGTCTTGTAAAATTATCATGAGATAAAGCATCACTCTACAAGGATTTTTCGGTTTAAACTGGTTGACGTCAAATCTAGCAGAAGCAGGGTTTTGCCGGTAGAAACCCAACACTGGCTAACAGACAGTTATTCAATAGATTAACAAATTAAGTGATATAGCACAAATAAGCATTATCTACTCTAGTCACCTGATCTGATAATACAGCCGACGGACGCAGTCTGTGTAAAATTTCTTCTACAGTCGCACGCCTATAACATGCAGCAAAATGATTCCTTTGGTAATGTGAGATCAGTGATACTTCAGAAACTACAACTAAATGATTCCAATAAATAGTAGTTTAGTTTTTAGTCACTGCATATTTGAAAGTGAACTATGACTCATTTGTTTAGCCTGCCAAACAGGCTATACGTTTTGCATCTGTAGTTCTTATTAATGGCTGACTTTTCAGACAAGTTTGGTAGACATATGGGAGGAGCTAATTAAGCTAACATTTGTTCTAAGACTTCTCAAGGAACGTTGTCATGGTAACCAATTTTAGGGGCTAAATTGGCAAACTTGCCTAACCACCTCCATTTGGTGCACTGGCATTCTGAAATGGATTAGAATATCAAAGCACCGACTGTGATGATTCGACTACATTGGGTCAAAATTAATTGGGTCAAAATTCGATCAGCTTCCGTCCAGTAACCCTAGAGTTTATGGGGCTAGAATGTGTACAGCAGGCATCAAGGTTAGCATTTAATCAATCGGATTTTATTCATCTTGCAGCCATATGGCTAAATAAAATGACAAGTAAACACACACATAAAAATATCAATAAAATGTCATAAACAGTCCTAAAAGCCCTCTAGGAATAACTGGACTGGAGCTCTTTTGTTTGTATAAGCTGGTTGTTTTTCCAGACATCCAATCAACAGTTTCAAAGCATTGAGGAAAGATTAGATAGTAGTGATCAACAAATACCAATGCGGCAACGGCAATATGGTATAATTCCACATACTTGGCGTTAATGCCACCACCAGGTGGTAAACCCTCAATGTCTTCAGTTGCAAGCATGTGCATGACATACTGAAGCAAACCAGTATCGTGTGGTATACCTTCAATTACATCTGAAGACAAACAAATACAAATTACACTATAACGAAATTTCATCACACATCACAGCACAAACTTAAAAATGGCAAAACAAAAGAACAAAGCCAATGGCAAAAATTTACAGTTCAAGGAAACTTGTTGCATATTTCTAATAACAGACACTAATTTAGCCTGCTCGGCAAACTTGCCGGAAGGGCTATATATTTTGCTCGCGTTCATTTCTTTCTTTTTTATGTCTTCTTTAATGATCGCTCGGAGAACAATTATCTCAGGATCCACTTGACTGATTTTCGCAACCTTTTTACCAAATAAAAGCATTTTGGGTGCAAATGATCGATCTGGACCCCTTTTACTGATATCTCTAAGGACGTTGCCATGGCAACCATTTTTGTGAAAATGGCAACCCCCCCATTCGTCGCTCTTGCATTCTGAAACAGAATGGGTTATCGCTACCTCAGTGTGTGCATTAACAGCATAAATGATGCCTATATATCGTTTAAAAATTTCATGAACTTTGGTCCAGTAATTCCAGAGTTGACAGAGCTCATTTGTGAACGTCTGTTATGACACAGCCAAAAAACTGGCGTATTTAGTCGATTATCTACGGATATATACTGGACCGATTTTCGCAATCTTTTCACTGTATGAAAGTGCTTTGGGTGGAGATGATCGATCTGTACTTATTTTCCGATTTGTCAAGGGACATTGCCATGGCAACCAAATAATCTTGAGTGAAACAATAAAGTAATGAAGACCGACTGCTAACACGTGCATTCTTTGCACTAGTGTTTGAAAATGAATTGGAATATCACTATCTATATGTGCACATTAAAAGCAACATTGATCAGGCTACAGCTGATATAAATTAGGTGGTCTTCTGACCAGTACCTCCAGAGTTCTACTGTGTACAACAGGTGTCAATCAGTGATTGGGTAAGTATATCTACGTTCGCCAGGTGGTATTCATGGTTATGTCTCGCTACTACCTGCTAGGGGGCGACACTAGCACCGAGTGGGCTATAAGCTAAGCTTTGTCACGCATTTCTAGTTAATTTATATTCATCTAATGCAGACCGCAGCACTTTACGCTCTGTAGAGTACTATATATATTACTGTGTAGATGTATTAACAGCTGGAGATAAAAAAACAGAAGTTAACATTAATCCTTTCATCCAATGAAGTCACCTACAGAGTTGCCTCAATTTACTCTAACCAAAATAACCATTTTTGGATCCGACTCTAAGCCTATGAAAGGTAATCAGGTCCTGTTGAGATAAAAACATCAGTAATGAAATGATTATGTATTAAAGAAGGTAGTTCAGGATATCAGACGTCGTACTTGGCTGAATCGAACCATACTGCCTCCTGGAGTCAGAACGATCCACAAAAACTGGACCGGGCCAATTCAGTAATGTTATGTTACCTATCCGGCCGAGTCAGTACCTCATCCAGTGCTTATGAATGGCAATAAAATGTGCCACATTTCCTGCAGCAGGTGCTGGTAATTAGTTGGTAAAATCCAATCCGGCAGTAATGTGACTGACTGCACCAGTACTGGCACATCCAGTTACTGACCAAATTTGGCACCTTGTTAAACAATCTGCATGGCACTAATTCATACCTTTAACCTTAGTTTCTAGCCGAGCATCTAATTCAGCCTCCTTCTGCTTTGCCTGTGCACATATCTTTGGTGCTGCTTCGAAAGCCACTATGATGACGCTCATATTATCACGACTGCCCTACATAAGCAGCATGGACAAAGATTTCCAAGAAGCTGTTATGCATTAAGCAGAAAATAATCAAGATTCTTAGACTAAACATGTACTTAATAAGAATTTACGATAACAAATAACTGTCAATTTAAAAAATATGTGATACAAAATTACATGATGAGTTTGAAACTGAACAGCAGTGTTTGCTGGATTGCAAGGCCCAATTTCACACTGCAACTTGGTATCTTGACCTTTCAAATGCAGGCTCGCTGTATATAATAAGGTGTGATTATGCCATTCAGTAATTTCCTATAATAGCAATGTTTAAGACACTATGGCCTCAATCTGATAGAAATACACGTTGCCAACACTGTGCATCATTAACTATTTGTAATGAACAATACTGGAGCTGCACAATTCACATAACGTAAAAATTCAAACTTTAGATTCTCAGCAGCAACACTGCTGGAATCAGCATATGCCACATTTACTTACCAATGATAATCTGACAGAAAAATATCAAACAAGCTAAGTGGGCCGAGCTTATTAGTCAGATGAGTCAAGATAGCAGCAGAACTTGCTTGCTGCAATTCCAGAGAAATGATTGAAGTAAACAACTGGTATCAAAGTTTCTACTTTTTACTGCACAGCTGAATATCATATTTTAATATAACTGATATTAAGATATAATATCCAGCTGTGCAAAACTAAAGGTATCCTACCTCACCTCTAATTAGCCCCTAATGACCCATCAGACAACATAATTGTTATAAGAAGACTAACAAAACGTAACAAAAACAAATACTAAAACCTTTGAAAGACATGTGTCCACCACACAGTTACAGATAGCTTCCAGGCTGTCGGTAACTTGCATACGGTTGCGGACGAAATCACACAACTCATCGTTGCTCATAACATCCCAGATGCCATCACATGCCAGGATTAAGAATTCATCACTAGCCTTTACACGTTCTTCAGTGAATATTTCTGGCTCAGGTGAAACAAGCTGTTCACACACGTCACGGTTTGGAACATTTTTATACTCGAAATCGCCGAGAGCACGCGACACCGCGAGTGAACCATTCACACGCTGGATCATAACACTGCCTCCAGCATTCTGGATGCGTTCTTTCTCTGTGGGATTTGTTGGTTTGTGATCAAGAGTAGTTAAAGCCACTTGTTTATTTCTAGAGACCACAGCACGTGAATCGCCGCAATTTGCTAAGAAAATATGCTTAGGAGACACCAGCGCACACACGGCTGTCGATCCACTCTTATCTTCACCTGCGGCAATCTCTGGCAACTGACGCAGCTGGTCATCCAGCCGTAAAAAGCCGCTGCGAATGGCGGTTGAGACAGTGTCCCGTGATGGATCATTGCTGTTACTTGCTCCAGACAGTTCATCATCGCTGTTGATGATGGCATCCAGCAACTTGTCAGCACAATACGCCGACACTCGTGCACCAGCATGGCCGTCAAACACTGCAAAGAATGACCAATCACTCAGGAACGACGGCAGACCAATAGTGGCACAGTGAGCATCTTCCATTTCTATGCGCCAGCCCTGCATACTGCTCAAAGCAAATCGTAGGCCATTGCCCGTTCCAGTTTCATTATGCTTGTCAGTTTTTGGCTTCTCTAAAAAAGCCCCCATATTCGCACAGCAGCAGTCACTTTTTAGTTATTACAGGTATTTAGACCGAGTTGCTGTTTCAGTTCATAGTATTATGGTTTGCTCTACACAAAACACAACACATTTAGCAGACAGTACTATGGCAATCACAAACTCTGGGCTATGGGCTGTACTAGTATTTTGGTTATTCTAGTTTAAACTGGTATCAACCTTATGTCTTGCAAAACAGGTTTCTAACACCAGAAACCCAACACTGCCTGCTGAACAAGAAAGGGCATGTACAGGGAGCGCCAATAAAAACAATCCCTAAAAAACTTCGTTATCTCCGTAATTCTAACAAAGTTTGTCACTAAATTTACAGCTTTTACATATATGCAGCAAATTTTGTTAAGTTACATTTGGTTTTATTTGATAATTACATCTACTTGAACTCAA
>Ga0209782_1001668_pt1 | contig 11817 bp, 9 predicted proteins | sample WorMetmaBAHAMAS1_FD_187390 | JGI IMG/M metagenome (GOLD analysis project Ga0209782, IMG submission 187390) | Marine gutless worms symbiont microbial communities from Max Planck institute for Marine Microbiology, Germany - Inanidrilus... | ecosystem: Host-associated > Annelida > Digestive system >... | reverse complement strand
CTCAAATACAGCTGAAATGATGCAAAAAATCTACTTGAAATTAAAAAAAAATCTACTGGAAATTTTCTGGAAAATTGTCTAGCTGGATTTGTAATCTTGACACCCTAAATTATTACGGTATTCTCTGTCTGATGTGTGCTAGAAAAAATTTATTGAAATTATGAGCATTGAAAATTTTGATTTGAGGAAACACAGTTTGTTCGATATACTTGCATGTGTGTGTATGTGTGCAGCTATTGGTTGCTTGACAAGGCAGTCGGTGGATGCAGTGCACTGTCCATATCTGACATCGGTGTCTGATGGCTCCACTAACCCTGGCCAGTTGAATGCTACTCACAGCAGTGCCGCTGATTCTGAGCTCTCTCGTACTTTACAAGCAGCAGATGTTTCCCGTAGTTTGCCGGTGGCTACGGAATCACAGTGTGTAGTTACTGCAGCGGGCCAGTTGCAGCTTGATCCAGTCAGTTCTGCGACTGAAGACCAATCCGTGGATCAGCTACCTCGACTGACGCAGTATCCACTTTCTGATGTGTCGTCAGTTCTTGCTGAACAGACCCTTGTTGGCTCACGGCCTCTGTGTGCTGATTGTACTGAGGTCAGTCAGTATCTACTGAGTGACAGTTCATCGGATGGCTCAAGACATGCTGCGGAGCTGGTGAGGTTGCCGCAGTTTCGTCTGAATGATTCTCCAGACAACATTACTGCTACTGTACATCGTGAGACAAATAATACTGCAGTAATGGACAGCAGCAGCTCTCATGTCAGACTGCCAGAGTCCAGTATGCAGCATGTCGGTGAACATGTGAGTCAATGCTTGTTGACAGAGACTTCTGCTGACAACACAGATGAAACTGATCAGCATGGCGGCAGCTGTGTGACATCTGACAATGTTGACGCTGCTGATGTGAACATTATTAGCAGTGGGCCCGCCGATGTCCATTGCCAAGGAAAGTGTGACGGTGATGTTGATTTACTTGTGTCAGCTGTTACGAGCATCAGCCGAGCTGCAGCATGTTCCTTGCCTACGATTACCAGTGTTGATTTCAGCAAGAGAACGTCAAACAATCTGGTGGAGCCTGATCATGATAACCAGTGCTTAGCATTAGGTACAGGTCCATTCACACTGTCACATATGATACAAGCAGGTACTGTGGCTGACAAAACGGATTTATACTCAGCCATTTTAACTGCTGTCAGTCCACAGTCGGCCAGTTATTACAGTGGAATTGAGTCTGTTAGTGTGCCTGATACTGGGCCTAAGACATCGTCGTCAGGAGCTGATATAATTGGCACTGTAGCTGACTCATCATCCATTACAGTATCTCTGCCTGAAGCAGGTTCCACGACACGACTAAGAGATGAAAAACTGTCAGACTCTGGATGGTTGTTGTTGCCTGTCTCCATCGAGCCAGGACGCATGCATCAAGTTGATGCATCATCTGATGTTTGTGAAACGGCCGCTGTGCCTGCAGCAGTAGATTGTAACAGACATGACCTGGGGCTACCTCCCAGCCAGACACATATCACATCTGTCAGAAAGCCAGTGACTGATGATAAAGAACAAACCAATAACCAGCCGCATCTGCTGCTGATGGAGACATTGGGCACAGACACTGCAAAATGCTTAAGAAATATGGCTGATGGTTCTGAAGCATTGGACAAGTTGTCTGTTGTCCAGACTGCAGTGCATGCGAATCACAGTATTGCAGCACATAGTGGTAGATATACAAGTGGCATTGCACAATATGTCATTGATAATGTCAGTGACGATGCTGTTAATGATGAGTATGTAACAGCAGAGCAGAGTGGCACCGTTGTACAGGGTCGCAGTGTCGATGCTGATAACTATCCACGTGACTCAGTCGTTTGTGATACAGACAGCTATAAAGCAGAGACATTAGCCAACATTGAAGGCCAGTTGCAGCACTTAACCATGACAACTGAAAAGCCTTCAGAGCTTGCATTGCCACTGGAGCAGGACAGTGGAAGTGAGTTGGATGGAGATGATCTTGCTGAAGATGTCAAGATGATTCTTGCCAAGTACAGAATCAGACGTGCACCAATCGGATCTGACAGCATGCCGGCTACTAGCAGTGCAAATGTCGATAATGTTTTGATACCGAATGTGGTTGAGCCTCTATTGAAAGATACCAGCACAGCCCAGGACTTGGATACTTGCAGCAGTTCATCGGATGACACTCTTGCCAATCGAGTTCAAGCCTTGCTGATAAAGGTACAGAAAGAGAATGATACTGGCACACTGCCAACCACAGCTTCTAATGTGACATCAGAAAGTGTTAGCAGAGTGCACTCAGTGCGCAGCAGCCAAACCTCGTCAGTCGACTACAGCATTCTTTCTAGAGAACTTAACGAAATTGAGATGAACCTGGACAGCATGCGGAACTGTGAGAATAGCTCTTCAGGCAGCCAGTATGTTAGCGACGGTTCATCTCGTATATGCAGCCGAGTTGTGGATGAGTTACTTGCTACTCTTCTGCAGCAGAAATCATGCTTAGATCAGTTGCTGCAGTATAGCTCAGTCAGCCATGCTGGTGATTACGTTGAAGACACAGTGTCCAGTATTGGTGCGCAAAATCTGCAACATTTCTACTCTCATAAGCTGGCTGATGGACAAAATGTGACTGACACCAGCAAATATGCACCTGACTTAAGTGGTGTGGAAGATGCCATGCTTGAAACTATCAGTGAAGTGTCCAGTATGCACACTGACATGCATCAGTCAGACAGTACTAATTGTACACAGCTGGGTGACTGTGGATCAGTATGCAGTGACAACACCGGTGTCGAGGCAGCTGTCAAACAGTTGAAACAGAACTTGTCAGACTTGCTTCAGTCTGAAAGCTATGATATTTCACCGTCTTCCAGTGCTTACAGTTACATCTTTGCGTCAGAATTGTTGAAACAGTCGTCATCGGAAGCTACAGCTGACCAGCAGATACCAGAATCATACGATGATGAACATCATCTGGGTGAGGCGGCATTGAGTGGCAGTTATTCCGCCAGCTGCGACTTGTCTCCTGTGCCCAAACACAACTCATTGAGCACAGTCAACTCGGCTCATCCACTTTCCTCACAACTTAATAATGCTGATGCTACACTGCACTTTGATCGGAGCACTGAACTGCAGTTTTCTGCTGCTTGCAATGATCAGTCTTCATCTCAGTCTTTCGGCAGAAATGTGCAACAGACTGAAAATCCTAGTCAGCTTAGAATTGAATGTGAGAGACAGAAAGGTTATTCAAACGAGATGTTAACAGAAGGTGAAGATGGCAGATGGCCACATATGCAGGAGTCATGTTCCGTTAGTTCCAATAAGGAGATGTTGGCTTTTAACAGCCAGTTTGTGTCAGCTGCTGGCGTGCAGTTTACACCACTGGCACAGGTGCCACGTGAAGGTGACTCGTCAGACAACGCAAGTTGCGATGGTGACAATGAACTGCCGTTGATAGGTCAACAGAGTCGTGATGATAACAGTGAGGTACAGAGTTATGGTAGGGATCCTGTTGCACAGCAGTTGTCAGTTGACAAGACGCTTGATGGCAGTAATGATGCTAACGTTAGTGTTTCATTTTTGGATGCTGATCATAGTGCTCAGATGGTCGCCTCTTACTCACCTGCAAGCATCAATTTGCTACAGCCATACCAGTAAGTAGTACCTGTACCACACTTACTCTCTTGTGCAGTGGGCTGTCTGACTGATCAGCATATAATATCTGCTGAACATGTTTACTGTTATTTACTTATTTATTTTTTTATTTACTGGGAGATTTGATGAGCAACAGATTTAATGTGGCAGATATTCAGCTTGGAGTATTTGTCATATATTTGATGACATTGGAGAGCCTAGGTAAAGGGTGCAGTGCCAATTCTGCCATGAATTTGATGGTATATGAAGACAAGATAAGGTGAGAGCTTTAACATTGGTGACAAGAAGGGCATTCTGCCTATAAAGAGCTGTGCCTCGTAACCCCCAAATGTTCTGTTCTGAAACAAGTAGGTGTAGAGGAAGAAACCGAGAATAAGCTGCCTAACGAGCTTTCACCTGGAAAATGGCCATATAAATGGAGGTAGGTAGTATTTACTGTTATTTAAAGACCACAGAGTAGGTGGCATTGTGACTTGTAGAGTTGAACCAGTGTTCTTTTTTCAGTGGGTTTGTGACTGTGATCATTGTTTCTGGTTGGCTGTTGTCTAGGCCGAGCGGCAGCAATGATGTTTACTATGTGGACAGTGGTACGGACGAGATGTCGGCTGCAGTGAGTGAAACAACAGTAGAAAGCAATCACACTGGTATCAACGTTCTGCTCTTCATGAACACGTGGCAGTTACTGGTCACTGTAGTTGCAGTGTTATTTGTGCATAGAGGTAGCGAGTGGTAAAGATGATGGATATTTGCCCAGGTTAAATTTCCAGAGTGAAGTCCGTATTAGGCTGCGTCATGTGGAGCGTAAGTGGCCTATTGGTGCAGGTCATTTTCCACATTGTGTGTGTGTCGGTCAGTTAGTGTGAATTGTGGAAAAATGGCTGACTGGATGTGGATGCCATTTGGGGTGATGGATCAGGTTAATCATATACCGGATGGATGGGGGTGCTAATCGCCACACGGTAAGGTGTAATTTTGGGGGTCGATATGGGGCGGCCCATTATAACCAATAGGGAATTTGTGGCATTGCTGTGCAAAACTGCGTGAAACGATCGAGCTGCTGTTTGGGGTGATGAGTGGGGTTGAGCCGAGGAATGATGTGTTAGATGTTGGTCCAGATCCACTATGGGCAAGGGGCAGTTTTTCGATGTTCATTGGTTACCATGCTGTTTTTCATTGGATTAGTGGTGGAAAACGTATTCAAATGTTTGAGAAAAGTTAACAAGATTTCCATTTGGACAGTATGTCAATTGAATCCTTATTCTTTTGTATTTTTAAAGATGTACTGCATTACAAGATTGAAGTTTGTTTTTCCGAGAAATTTGCCAAAATCAAACAGTGATTTTCATTTTTTTATTACATACAGCACCCGTAGCAGCAACATCATGACATCATTGAGCGACAACAATAATTAAGTAAACGTCACTGGAAACAGCCGTTAAAATGAAAGTGATAGTAGTTCATACCCGTTCACTGACCAGTTGTACTGGTCAAGTTCCCAATAGAGGTTTATGATTAGATTGTTCACCATGTCTGTAGTGTGTCAGTGCACTGAACATTTGCCTTCTGATAGTGATGAGTTGTGATCAGTAGTTAGCAGTGCAACGTTAATGCTGTATAGAAATCTTTTCAGTTTTTTTCACAGAAAGTTTTTCTGTGTTGTAAACATGATGAATGGTTTCACGATATGTAGGATCCGATGATGCTAAAGCACCAGACTTTCCTGCCGAAGTGCTTGGCTCACGAGCAGAAGCGCCACCTGGCGCCATCGGCATCTACAGCAAGCAGAAGGTACAAAGTCTCATGACTGATATGGGTGTAGTTCATGAACGGCTGAGTTCTGTGAGTTTCGTCTCGAGCTGAGTGCATTTATTATGATCTTGAGCAATCATTAGTCTATATTTACTGTTCAAAATGTTTTAGTTGTAATAACTTATCATTACTGCATGTGTTTGCTTATCACTTGGCAGTTATAACGAATATCTGTTTCATTTTATAGATTTCAGAAATTCTCCTAAAATGCACAAGATGCATGTCTTTGTTGCACAGCTGGCCGACATCATTTTAAAAAAGAATTTGATTAATGAAACATGTACAGACTTGTGACTATAAATTAAGCAATACACTTTGCTCATTAAATGGAATCCACTATGATTTCCTTCTATGCCATTACAATGTTTTGACATTAATATCAGCTTTTACTAACATTTCCCACTTTTTTGTTTACAGCAGGATCATAGTTGGAGTTGTCCAAAATTTGGGTTGGTTTCTCTAAACAGTTATAATGGCTTTTTAAGTTGATTGATTGAGTGCACTGGATGAAGGAAGTATAGATACATGATGACCATCTGCTTGTGGGTCTCAGTGGGGAAATATTCAAGAACTACAGAATGTTGAGCTTCTGTTCCACTCGGTGCTTAGACACTATTCGTTGGGTAACAGAAGGGACGTGTGATCAGTGATATTTTCTTCTAGTTATTCGAAAGGTTGTGTTTGGAGGTTTTGGCCCAACATGAGTAAATGATATAAAGAAGACTGGTTAAATGTTGCACGTATGTCTAATGCGCTGTTGTGTAGGAAACACATTCTAGTCTGGCTGGTCATCACAGTGTGAGAACTTTGTCATCTGACAAATCTCATTTAGCGGTGAAGGTGGGGTCTATGATGAAAGCACAGGCGTTGGCTAGTGACGTCAATACAATGAACCGTGCCACAAGCATTGTTGGTTATACTGGTTCATCTCACCAGCTTCTGCAGTCACGGACGACTACATTACTGCAGCTAGATGATGCACAGTCAGCAGCCGCATGGCTCCATCCTGCGGTTCATTCTGTGAAGCAGCCATCTGTTGTTCAGTTGAAGGCTGCAGCTGTCACTGCGGGTGCATTACTGCCCCACAGTATGTCATCAGGTGACAAGGCGGATGACAGAACAGTTGTTGAAAATGCATCGAACTTGCGGCATTCTTCTACAGTTGCAGCCGATAGCCTTACCCTGGCTACACCAATGAAACGCGTCGAAAGCATTTCTGCATCGGCGAGTGACATGAAGACATCTGGCATTGGTGCTGTTTCTGTGAAGAATCCTTCCAGAACTCGTAGGTTGCATTATGAAAGCAACACTGTGGATGGCAGAGGACGTGATAGTTATGTTGCAGGCAGTCAGTTTACAAAGCAGCTTGATACCGGTAGTCGCTTTGGTCTGCATCCACAAGTTCAGTCCACTGTTGACCGTCACTGTGGTGTAGCATCAAAGCTGCAAGGTACAGCTTCAGCCAACTTCAGAAATGTGCAGCCGCTAACCGGTGATGTGGTCAGTCAGCATTCAGCAGTGCTGGAAAACCAGGCTGTAGGTACAGTGAATGGTAATGCTGAGATTCCGTCTAGTTCTCTGACCCCAACCGAGACTGTTGTTTCCAGCCAGTTGTCAGTGGCAGAGTCTGCTACGGCAGCTGATATTTCTTCTGTGGATGCAGGCCATGTCCAGTCATTGCAAGCCACCATTGATGGCTCATTTTTATCTCACATAAACACGAGATTGAATGAGCTCTGGAATCGATTTAGCCAGGACTCCACTGTCTGCTGTCCACGCGGTACAGACTCGAGTACTGCTTTCAGTATGAGCAGCATAGAGCAGACAGACAGTGGTGTAACTGAATCCCATGCACGACGATCTGACTATCAACATGCTGTTGAAGATGAGTCACAGGATGCTAAGAACCAGCAGTCTTCAAGTGATGAGCTTCAAACAAGCAACTTACTTGGCCGCAGTTCATCAGCTACAGGCTTTACAGCTAACATCAGGCATGCAGGTCATCATAACTTATCCTCTAAACATAGTGGCATTTCACAGAGCATTACAGAACCGTTACACAGTTCACATGAGGCACACGGTGACTGGGATAATAAGTCGATATCTCGAAAACCCACAAAGTCAGTTGATGCTGGAAAAGTATCTTCACTGTCTGCTGTCATGCCTAGCAAGCATGCATGGATAGTCAAAGATGAGAGGCTTCCCGTTGTTCCAGAAGATACTACTCTTGAGTCGGTGTCTTCTGATTTTATGTCTGCCAGCAGCGTTGATGATACAGCAAACATTATTACACACACCACAAAACGTCACCTTTCCAATGATCCTAAGTTACTACGGCTGCAGCAGAAGATTGCGCAGCAGCGAGAAAAACACAAAGTAGTACGCCAAAACGAGCAGCGTAGGAAAGAGCACATTCTCAAAATGGAACTTGCACTTCAAGAACGACAAAGAACAGTAGAACAAAAGAGTTGTGATGTACAGAAAACTGGGGATGATCATCATTCACTTTGTCAGTCAGAAGTAACGGAATCAAGTATGTTGTTAATGACAGTTACTGGCACTGATTCAGACGTGACTTCATCTGTGCCGCATCATTCTGCTGACAGTTCACAGTTGCTGTCGGCATATGACGCTGCTGCATGTTGTCTGTGCCAGCAAGCTCAGCGTAGAATGCACAGAGTAATTAACGGAAAGGAAAACGTTTTTCTGCCAGAACAACACAAATCTGAAACAACATTCAGACCAGAGTTACGTGAAGTGAAGTATACAAAGACTAAAGCTACAAAGTCAGCACCAACAGTACTGTCTGGTGAGAAGATATCATGTGAGCCAGAGAGGAATAGTGTAGCAAAGAATTCTAGGAGGAAGATTATCACATCCAGTGCCTTTCATGGATCTCGCATTCCTGTAACAGCAACGGTGAAGAATGCTCAAGGTGACCAAAGAAGTCACTCTAAATTCATCAGATCCTCCAAAACAAACAAGCTTTCCTCACAGTCAAAGGCCAATTATTCAAATCGTGTTTTGACGGAGAAAAGCAAGCTGGCGACTAGGGAGCATGTTATGCAGTCCAAAGCTGTGCAGACAACGCCACGATTGAGAGACGGCCAGGTATTCTGTGCTAGCACTGCTGTCCAGTGTCCTGCTGACTGGAGTCATTGTGATAAATTAGACACCGCTTCACGTAATGATGTGAAGAAACGTCATTATGTGAGGAGTTTGTCGTCAAAGATCTTTTCACCAGATTCGTCCACTGATGCTGAATTCTTACAACATCTCAAGTACAAGCCTTCGGCAAAACAACATGTTAGAGCTCTTCTGCCACGTGAGTTATTTGCTTTTTGTCAGCAAAAACTGCTATCTCTGCCAATTAATGTTTTGAATGCCATTTGTCTTTGTTTTTTGTGCACACTATACCTAAAAATAATTTTAACAAAATTTGGGAAATAGGTATACTGTTAACCACATTAGAGTTGATTATTTTTGGAAGGTTTATGGTTTGGGTTAGGAATAGGTTTATCGCTAGTGTAATTGCAAGCACAGCATGATGTAAACATTATTTTGATGATATTCATGCTGCATGTGCCACTTCTTGTGCATTTTACACATACATGTTTAAGGTGAAAATTAAATAAAAATGTGTTAGTTTGGTATTTGTTATCACTTTTCACATCATTGCATGTACCAATAAAATGGTAGAGACGTCAGCACTGATATGAAATGATGAATCATTTAACTAAATAGTTGAGGGGCTCAGGATATGCAAAGGAATATTATGTTGTTTATCTTAATGTAAGTATAATTTAATAATTTCAGCATTGATATGGCACTTTACATAGGGTGATATTTAAGCATTCATTTGATCAGATTTTGTGAAATAAATACAAATATTATTAATATTAAAGTTACTGTATGTGTTACTGGTACTGTAAATGTTTATTTCTGATCTGTGTTTTTATATGTCTGAACAGCAAGTACATCATGGTTTATTCCACTTGTTGAATGTGACGACGGAACGGATCAGCCATTGAAGGAGATTGAGAGACAAGCTGATATTGTCGAGAATGATTTACAGCGGTGGTATAACCACCAGAACTTGTTAACAAAGCAAAGACATCACCCATTGTCTGCCAAAGAGAACAAGGAGAACAGCAGTTGTGGGCATGTGATATCACGTGCAGCATCACTGTCATCCATTTCATTGCAGGTTACACTCATGCACTTGTTTTATCACAGTTACCAATTGTCTGGAAAACCTGGCAGTTGATCAAAAGTCAGAGGAGTATCATGGAAAAAAAAGTTGGCCATGGAAAGCTGACTAATACTGCTGATCTGGTAATTTTTGTTTACCGACACAACGGGCTGACATTGGATTTGCAATCAGGAGGTGACTGCTTAACAATTTGCTCTTCAGTCCTCATCCTTGTACTTTTGGCAGCAAGCAATATAATTTGCTTGCAGCCAGAAGGCAGCAATGCTTAGAATAAAAGAATAAAATAAAATAAATAGAATAAAAGTTACTGTGGACCCGGCAGAGAGTACTGTTGACTACTGCCAGTTGCATAATTAATATCTCACACAGACCATTTGCCTAGAAACCAAGGATCAGAGCATGCTTTGATCCTTACGACCGCATGACTGCCATTGCCTGTGAAACTTTTTTACCACAGTTTGAACTGGGTCTGCCACCACTACTGTTAAAAAAATCATAGAGATTTGCTGGAGTGGGCTTTATATAGGCCAGGTATCTTTTGTTGTCTACAATATATGAGATGAAAATGCTAGTGCAGAGTAGTAGACGTTTTTATATTGGTAAAGTGCTGTGGTTTAATACTGCCCTGAAACAAGCAGTGTTGCACTGTCATTAAAGATTGACACAGGCACTATCTTCTTCTGTTGGCTGCATGATTGCATGCTGCTGCTGCAGGAAGCATTTGAGACGAGGATGAGCGGGTTTGTGTCACGTTCACGTGAGCGACAGAGATACATCCGACTACGTTCACAGGAAAGAAGTCTTCAGCAGTCAGAAGCTGATGAGCGTCGACGACTCTTTGGCCATGTTCAGCCACAGCACTCATCTTTGTCTCTCTCAGAGCCTGCCGTTGGTATGTGTGCATTGTTCTACCTCGGATTTTTATTACTGGCAACAAGTCGTGCTCACATGCAACATGTCTTTTGTAAAATATGCCTAAATTAACTTTTGTTTTTAATTGGTTAATATACCAACTAGAAAGTTCTCACTCAATATTGCATATATATACAACTACTGTAGCAGCACTTTTGGACAACCGTGAATTTTCAGCTCACTTTTATTTATTTGCAGTTTTCCAAGTCAGGTCTGCTTTCCAGCTACGTTGGCATGACACCCCACTCGAGGCATACTTGGTTTTTCCACTGTCACGTTCACTTTAACCACAAAATGAACATTTTCTACCTGCATTCTTAAACTGAGCCTTAACCTATGAACTTGATCTAGATTGGGTCAAGATGACCACCGTAAACCAAAAGGTCATTTAGTTGCAAAGTTATTATCCAAATACACTAATATGCTATTAAAGTCTGAAATTTTGATGTGTTTTCAATAATTTGTGTGCCTTATGTTAAAGTGATAAGTGAAATAGTTATGTGAAATGTTGTGATGGTGGAAAGAACATCACTCACTGATGACTGGTTTTATTGTCTGATTGACAGATAAGCTGATGTCTATGCATTCCCGGAATCCATGGTCCACAAAACAGCATTTGAGAAAGTCAGTGTGATGAAATCTTTGTTATCTCATACCAAGTAATGTGTTTGACAGATTGTATACAGGGTGCTGCAGAAAAAAACAGCATGTTGGCCATTGTGAGTCAGAGGAGATGACAAATATTTCACAAGATAGTGTAGATACATATAAGATGGTGATGCCTTTAGTGATGACTTACAAATTTATTGCAGAGTTTCACCAGTGAAAATGTTCTGAAAGTCAGTCAGCATATGGTGAAGTTTGAGGCAAAACTAATTTTTTTACAGTGCTGGCCGTTGGTTCATTTTTCACACCACCATGCACTTGTGATGGTTTGAGAAGAAGACATGCTTGTTTATTACTGTGACACTGTTTTAGGTATGTACAACTTCCAGTTACCTACCTTCACAATGTGTAGCCAGATCCACTCAGCATTGATACTATTGTCAGTACTAATAACCCTGTTTGATTGCCAGTTTTTCCAGAGCAATCTGGATTAAACATTTTTTGTCTTGATTCTTAGGTCCGGTTTTTCCACAGCAAATTAATCTCCCGTTAATTTAATCTGGCATTAAATCCGGCAGATAATGATCAATTTACTCAGATGTCGTTTTTC
>Ga0209782_1001667_pt1 | contig 11817 bp, 7 predicted proteins | sample WorMetmaBAHAMAS1_FD_187390 | JGI IMG/M metagenome (GOLD analysis project Ga0209782, IMG submission 187390) | Marine gutless worms symbiont microbial communities from Max Planck institute for Marine Microbiology, Germany - Inanidrilus... | ecosystem: Host-associated > Annelida > Digestive system >... | reverse complement strand
GTCTAGCGATTTGCTATCAACCGACGCTCCTTGCCTGGCAATTATACTTGGTGGGCAGTGCAATATGGTCCATTTTTACCGTGCGACGCTATGCTAAGCGCGATACATGCCGTCGTCGTGTGTCTGTCCGTCAGTCTGTTCGTCTGTGTGTCTCTGTCACACTCCGGTATTGTACAAAAACGGCTAAACGTAGGATCACGCAAATAATGCCACACGATAGACGTGGAACTCTAGTTTTCAAATGGGATGTTTTGTAGTTGCAAAATTTCTACTGACAAGCGCGTCGCGCGGTCCCTCTGCCATAGCAGAGCCACTTGTGTAATCTCCGGGGATACTGGACCAAATTTTACCAAATTTTTACACAAATGTATCTGAATTATCTCAAATGTTAATACGCACATCAGTGTAATGGCAAATTTATTGTGGAGTGCCAGTGCAAAGAGTGAAAGTGATATGTCAGTTTTTGATTTAGCCCCAAAACTTAATTGGTTACTATAACTAGGTCCCTTGAGCACTCGCAAAATAAATGCCAGATTAATCATTCTCAACCATATGTCTACCAATCATGACAATTTGATGAAGATTTGTCTAGTGTTTGCTAAGATAATTGTCCAGTTATGCCAATTTTTAACGATTTACTTTTCCGTAAATGCAGTCTAGCCTTGTAACTTTTGAGTTACTGCACTATATCTCACCTAATTTATTCATGATGTAGGCAAATTTATTGCACTGTTAATGCGCTTGTTGGCATACTGATACTCTAATCCGTTTCGAAACACTAATTGATGAATGACAGTAGGTCAGCCGAATTTGCCTTTCAGATTGGTTGCCATGGAAACATCCTGTGAGTGATCGCAAAATGAATGAACAGTTAATCAAGTCCTCTCATAGCTCTACCAATCCTAATAAGTCTATCTGCTAACACTGATGGACCGTGCGACGCTGCTTCACGCAAAACTGACTATATTGCACTGCCCTCCGAGCATAATTACCAGGCAACGAGCGTCGATCGATAGCAAGTTGCTACACAGACCGAGAAATGTCTGTGTACAAAGCACATAGTTGAATGATAGTACGCAAACTCCACTTGGGCGATTTGTTCTCGATATATTATATAACCAAGTTTGCAACAAATACAGTGACAAATCGAACTGATGGAGCTTAAGCCTTCAGCCTTGTATAGCGTTGACTGTCCAAGGTGTGAGAAACCTATGTCTGCCGTCGACTGCATTGTTGATCTCAGTTAATAGTGTGTTGTGGCGAAATTTTTCTAAGTCCACAGTTACACATCAAAAATAGGTCACGTGAACATAATCACGCCCCTTTCAGGGATGGTTTTGTCGTCTGTAGGCTGGGACTAGCTACGATCAACGTGTATACCACATATGAAGTCTCTACATTTATTTACAACGAAGATATGAAAGGCAACAAAAAATGCAAAAATTAGGGTGGTTTAGGGGTTATGGGTTCCCCAAGGTTATCGTTAACATAACTGTTTGATAGAGTGCATACAACTTCCTATTTAACTTCAATAGAAACTATGCATCAATCTTGTACGGTTTTCGAGTTAAAGCGATTTATTCGTCTAAAGTGGCCCAGTTTAACTACCCCACCTGCATTTGGCGTTCCTGTAGCGGGTTATCCCGTATGAATTTCGCCTTTGAATTTCGATCTTTGGCATCAAAAAACTCGAGTAACTGGGTTATTGTGTGGCATTAGTGGCTTAATCTTACTTTTAGCCGTTTTAATACAATACCAGAGTGTGACAGACACCGACAGACAGACACACAACGACAGCATATATACGGTGCTAGCATAGCATCGTGTGGTAAAAATTGGTGAAGATCAGTTCTATATTTTCTAAGATTCCGGGGCTAGAAAGTGGACAGTTAAAAATATTGTTAAAAATAAAATAAGATCGGTGAAACATATAGCCTGCCAGGCAGGCATGCCGGGTGTGATAAATAATTTCTTCAGTTTGCAGAAATTTTTGTTAAACCTATGCTGGATATGATCTCTTTTGTAGTTTTTTCTTGTTTTCTGTCTCTATGGACCAATGAATTGTCTTGAGTAAAAACAGACTGAATCATACATCTAGTGGACATTACATTTATTTTTTTGATTTTTGTGAATGTGATCTGATGTGTAGGATTGGACTTTTGTTTATTGACAGAGGGATGGCAACTGGTGGAGAAACAAAAGACACTATTCAGCTTGGGAAATGTTCAATGTGCAAGAATGCTGACTCACATTGTATTTTAAAGCCAGTATGCTCATCAGGCCTTCACAGTTACTGCTCCTCATGCATTGGAGTTGTGGAGAAAATGTGGCCATTTCAGAATGGCTGCCTTCTTTGCCACACACACACTAATGAGTTGGTCACATCAGGCAAAATCAACGGTAACGCAGCACTTAATGAGGACAAAAATCATTGTTCCACTGATGTCGCAGTAAATAATGCATCACCTGGTTCACGAATTGTGTGCCCAAACCATCCATCGGAGGTGGCCTTCTGCTACTGTGTGACTTGCAGCCGCGCAGCATGCGATCTTTGCATTGGCGATGTTTGTTCTGCACATGATCGCATATTCTTTGGAGAAGGTTCTGCATTGACGGCGCGTGAGTCAGACTTGCGTTCATCCATGCTGCTGATGTTGCAGCAAGCGAAGCTGCGTGTAAAGGATCTGGAGCCATCGATGCGCCACGTGGAGGATCAGACGGTGCAGTTGAGGATGCAGGTTAGCAAAGCAAGGATTGACGTCGATGCAGCTTATACATTCTTCTGTGATCTGCTACGGGAGCGTCGTGCTCAGATTGTTGGTGAGTTAGAGGCACTCTATAACGGCAGATGGCAGACGCTGAATACGAAATTGCAGGACGTCCGTGCTCACATTGACAGCATCCTAGAATTTGCCAACATTGTGGAGACAGTCATACTGGGCAATAAGGAAAATGCAATTAATGAATCAGTTTTTTCACCCATTTCCAGCAAACTTCAGGCAATGCTTGAAAAGTTGATGATGTATGAACCAAAATCACTTCAGAATTCACCATCTGCAGTGGCAGACATTGAATTTGTTTCAAACCGTGTCTCGATGCAGACAGCTGTGCAGAACTGCCTTGGCTACCTTCATGCTGGTGGAAATGCTGACTGTGGCCTGGCTCTGGCAGTGAAAAATGCTGCCACTGCATCTTCTTCAGTTCCACAGCAGATAAGAGGGTTTGATTCTTCATCGCCACCAGCCACTGTCTTTTCCAGTTCAGTTCCAAGGTTTCCTGTGGTGCATAACTCTGATGACCCCAACGTTGTACCCAGCAGCAGAATGTCTGCCCAGTCAAACTGCTGGACAAACAGTTTTGGCTTGTATTTCGGCAGTGATGTTAATTCCGGTGACAAACTTTTGCAGTCTGGCACTTTTCCGGGTGCAATGGGAGCTGAAAAGCAGCACAATGAGTTCAGCGTTGGAGCTGGTGAGGCCTGGTCAGTTCCACCTGTTAGTGGATCAAATGGCTCTAATCCACACTTGACCGATAATCTGCTTGATGGACTCTCGCCAGCTCTTGTGCCAGTAGTAAGTCTGCCAAGCATCAAGCGTCAGAAGATGGGATACCATTGCAAATTTGGTGAGTTTGGATCTAGGCCTGGCCAGTTTGTGGAACCAAGTGGGATTGCTACAAATGCTATGAATGACATCATCATTGCAGACACAAATAACCACCGCCTGGAGGTATTTGATGGATCTGGTATATTTAAGTATGAGATTGTCGGTGGGCAGACCGACTGCGACCTGGTCTATCCAAACCGACTGGCAGTGTGTCGATCCACTGGTGATATTGTGGTCACTGAACGCAGTCCCACACATCAGGTTCAGGTGTTCGACCGATGTGGTAACTTCTTGCGTCGATTTGGAGGCCGTGTTCTGCAGCATCCACGTGGTGTCGCAGTGGATGTCCATGGGCGCATCGTTGTCGTCGAATGCCGTGTGATGCGCGTTGTGATCTTTGATGCTTCAGGAACTGTCATCAACCGCTTCAGTCTGATGGGTGAATTGGAGTTTCCAAATGGCGTTGCTGTCGATGACACTGAACATATCTTCATTAGTGACAATCGTGCACATTGTGTCAAGGTTTGTCACATTTTACATATTTGAAACATGTTGGCCCTGTACAGTCAGTTGTTATTAAAGGTATATGCACACTTTATCAGATGATGAGTGATAAAGTTACAACTAACAATTTCAAGTTATATACCTTTTATGTGTGTAGTACACTATTGTACTTAATTTTCGTTGGCATTTATTTAATGGTTTTGTCACAAAGGTATCAGAAATGATATCCAGCGTGTAAAATTGTGAAAAAATTTGCTCCAGTTATTCCCAGAGGTTCTCTAGTTGAACCCAGTTTGTGTTGGAGAAGGCACGTTAAAGAGTGACTACCTGTCTAGAAAACCTGGGAATGTGTTCGAATTTAACATTTGTTAGGGGAAATGTCGGATAATTTTTCAGAAGTCGGCAAGATATCAGTGAAAAAATGTTGTCAAGGGAAACCATTAATTTGCAGTGATACTTACAGTGTTATGGTAGCATCGACATTTGACAAAGTGACGTGGATAATGCATCATGAGTAGGCTTGCTGCATAGAGGACGGCATGTGACAGGGAATTTTACAGTATCTGGAATGGTGACCCAGTAGCAGTTAGATACGTTTTCTGATTTTTGTGCAGTTTATATTTAAAGTTCATTGGCATTCTACAAAGATAGCAACAAGTTGATACAGTAATCATGGTTTATGATTTAGTGGCATAAAGTAGGTTGTACTGTGCCTTCACATGGGTAATAATGCCTTTAAAAGGCTGTCAAATTAAACATTGAAATCCTACATCCATGTAAAATTTTTGGCTGTGGCCATAGTTGTCTATCCCAGCGTTTGCTGAACTCCTCTGATTCCAAAGTTTTGTGACGTCCCCAGTTTTAATGTAAATTTTTGCTCTTATCACTACTACTAATATGACTGCAACTAGTACATTAATGTTGATGATAATTGTGTCGTTATCAGGTGTACAGCTATGCTGGGGTATTTGTGCGGACAATTGGCGGCGCCGGTGCTACCAATTACCCTATCGGTGTCGGAGTTGATAGATCTGGCCGAGTTGTGGTCGCCGACAATCACAACAACTTCAACGTGACTGTGTTCGGTGCTGATGGCACGTTACTGCGTGCTCTTGAAAGTCGCGTCAAGCATGCGCACTGCTACGACATGGCTCTGGCTGGTGATGGCGATATCATTGTGTCCAGTAAAGACTTCCGTGTATACATATATCGTTACGACATCGCACCAACTCCGGGAGCTCCAGAGTGTATTGATTTCCAGTTTTTATAGTTGAGTTTATCGAATTCTGCAGTTTCATTCCCACAGATTTTCCGTTGTATTGTTTTGTTGCCAGCATTTTATCATAGTTCACCAACTTGTCTCGAATATCTGGCCAGTTTCAATCTTCATATCAAAAACCACTTGCTTTTAGTAAAATACAAACATCTACTTGCCCTTTGCTTGAAATTTACTGATTTCATTTACAGCAATATGCGTCATGTTTGAGTTTCAAGATTAGAATATTTTTGCATTAATACGGCACACGTTTTTCAATGTCACATTTTATTTGTTCACAGTGTTCAGTCTGTTTAACAATTTTGCTGTTGGTCATTGTTGTTGTTGTTTTTATGTAGTCATTTGTAACGAACAATCTAATTCATCGGATAATGCACTGTTTCACGGAGGGTTTGTTGATAATATTCACAATTTCATGGAAATGTCATGGAGAGTGTTTGAACAATTAAAAGACATATCACGGGTCCTACCTGCCCTGATTTAAGGTGACTGTTAATTTTTGACATTTATTGAAAAAAATAAAATATTGATACTTTTGAGCTATGGTGTATGTATATGTTTTATTGTAAAATAAAAATGTATATGTGCATTTAAACTTAAACGAACATATCATTTTTGTATTTTTGTTTGCTAAAGTAATAAAAGAAGTGCCACAATTTAGCACTGCAGTACACATTTAATTAGGCCTAAACACAAGAAACACTGCATGGTGCAAGCTGTTGAGATATCGTGTGAAGAATGCAAAGGCCAGTGTAATGCAACTACTGAATGAAAACTCTAGAAAACTGTAAAAAGACTTACTTACAAATTTCCGTATTGTCTGAAGTTGTTCAGTCCAACAGTCTCTCGGGACATTGCGTTAATCCACTGATCTGCAATTTCTCAAATAGTATAGTGCAAAAAGTGCTATGGCCAAAGCCATTGTTGGCCATAATGCTCTTAATAGTGGTATGGTTATGGCCATGCTGGCCGTTTCCAGGTCACCGCCTATGTAGTCTAAAGTCCTGGTCATTGACAGTTGCTGTTGCAGTGAACATCAGTATCTGTGTTTCAATAAATAAAACCAATCCTTATATTTTTTTATCATAACTTTGACCAGTTAACACCAATTTTTATAATTCTTTTCTGTTTAGATATGATAAATTTTCACCTCATCTTAATTACTTTTCTGCACTAACTTGAAAAATCTTATAATTTGAAATAACTGTGTTTCAGAAGGAACCCATTCATTTTTTAATCATTTCTTCCTGAAATAATAATCAGTTTTAATAATCATTGCGGCAAATGTGCTGTAGTTAACAAACCTTAAAATAATTGCCAAATGCTTCTTCTGAGTTCTGACCTATTATAAATGTTATTACATGTATGCTGTTTATATTCTGTATATTGAGTATTACAGAGAAATCAAGATAATCATTCATGTGATATTTTGTGGCATGCATATTCTGAACTTTCTTAAGTTTTCCTAAGTTTCATGGGAAAAAGATTACATTTCTGGTTCGATTAACAGTTTGGTAGTTATTTGATTTTGGAAATTTAGAAGATAGTGTAGCAGTTGCTACGTAGTTACGGTGAGGTGAAAGTATTTTGTCATCGACACTTAGAGACTTTCTTTGTGAATCTTCCAGTGAAAGAATTTTAAAAACTGGTATACAGTCACAGAAGTTATGACCAAAAATTAAAGGAATTGGTTTTTTAAACATGGTGTAGAAATATATTGATGTAAATCTAAACATCATCACAAGTGAAGCTAAATGCACTGAAATTGATGGAATTCTCAGATATCACTACATATTTCAAAGTGCACGTTTTTATGGAAGATCGCCAGTAAATAGAATGTTGGCATGGCTTCAAAATCATGAATTAGATTGTTCCCTATTAATTTGTTTATAATAGGGCTTACTGAAACAGCCACGTAGTATAAACTGCTACCGATGTGTTCGAGATTGCACTCTGCAATGTTTATCCTGTAGAAAAGTGTGATATGGACGTTGCCTTTATTTGATTACTTATGATGTCTTTCACTGTCTTTTGTCATACCATTCCAGCATTGTTTTGCAGGTGCTAAGGACTTTGTGTTGTCTACTTATTTATATATTGGTTTCTTGATGTTTCTGTTACCTGTTTGCGTTAACTAGTGCATACATGATTACAGCAGCTATGTTGATGTGCCTGTTGTCGAAACTGTATAGTTGACCATTCTGTGGATATTATGAACTTGATAATTCGTGTGTTTTGTTTGTTGTTGCTGTGGCACTTTTGGTGATCATGAATGTTATCACATTTTCTCCAGACTGCTAGCTCGGTGCTAACTGACAGAATAACAAGTCTTCTGTTCTCTTCCTTTAATTTGCCATTTGACAACATCCTATGTGACTTAAGGCCTGTAGCTGTCATCCAGTCACACTTGTCCAGTAAATGCAAGGTACTGTCTAGGGATATTGTTGATGTGTTTACATTCAGTCATTTTATGTTTATTATCTCATTCTTCGTTATATACTTTTCCTGTTTTTAACATTTTTTTTTATTTTTCATGAGTTTAGTACTTATGTTTTGGCATTGTGCCAACTTGCCTAGTATTTCTTATGCTAGCTTCTTGTGGGAGAAAAGGTGACTGATAGTAACTGTATAAAATGGTCAACGATCTCATTTTTAATTTCATTGCGTTGTCACTGCAGATTATGTTTGTCTTTTCACTTGCTTCAGTTAATTACAGTTAACAAATGTTTGTTGTATAATGTTGTGTTGTGTTAACAGTTTTATGATTTTCATAGTATCGTTTTGCTGTTTAAAATGTTACTCGCGTTTAAACGCACAGCTACAACACAGTTGTAGGTAGTTTATTGTAGCTGCCATTGTTTTTATTGGAAACATGTTCGTGGTAGGTAATTGACAAAACATCTGCAATCAAATACAACTGAGAATATTTTGTTACTTACAGTAGCATAGTTACTAATTTTTGCATTGCTGAAACATGCTCATTCCCCAAGTGTGTCGTTTGCACGGTTAATGTTTTTAATAATTAATACAACATTCCAGTTTATGAAGAAGTCTGGACATTACGTTATGTGATGAGTTTGGAGTAATTGTTAGTTGTCAGTAAAGACAGGATGGTGTTGATGTGTGGAGGGTATGATGCATCGATGTCTGAGTTTCTCTGTGCTGTTGTTGTTATTGTTGATGCCATTTGGTGCGTGTGCAGTTTCTGAGAGTCATAGTTTTGATAAGCATTTTATCACCTTTCACTGTTGCAGTTCTTGTGCTGAAAATAAGATTGCCATTCATTGCCGTTCATTGTTGTTGGAAGACATGTAGCTTTTTCCTCCACCGGCATAGAATAGCGGAGCGAGGTGGACGTTTTCGACAGACTCTCATTGTTTATATGTTTATATATAAGCACGATAACTTCTGAATGATTAAATATAGGCTGTTGAAATTTGGTTGGTAGATGCAATGTACAAAAATCTTGGCTGAGTTTGAATTTCGGTGTCACCAGTTACTCCCCTCATTTTGGTGGTCCCCACCCCCAAAATGTGCAGTAAACAAGGGAGGGCATGGCACTGTCCATAACTAAATAAGTTAACTTTTGTGTTTGTGTCATACTATGCCGATGGAAAATAAACAAATGCCTTCTCGTTATAAGTAAAAGAATTTATGAATGAATCAAACTCGCGTGATGTTGCTCCAGTGACGTAGTCGTGTGACGCTTGGCCTAGTGGTAACGTCATTGATCACATTCAACAAAGGTACTGTATGTCATGTCAAGTCAAGCTGTTACTAAGTAAGAGTGGTAACCATTTGCAGCTATACTATGTAACACTCATTTAGGTCAACTCAGCCTTTTATCCTTGGCAAGATAGCAAATGTACTATTCAAGGGGCAGTGCTTTGCATCCAGGAAGATATCCAAGTCTCGCGTTGCACTGGTCATGTGTTGATGGGCTCAGTAGTGAATAGATACCCCGTGCAGACGCCGGGGCCAAATGTGCCCAAGAAACATTGCAGATTTTGGCATTATATAGATTGTTTGTGTGTTTGTTTACCTTATAACTTGTTTTCTTTTGCTTCTTGTAACTTGCTTTTTTTCTATTTTTTTTCTTTCTTGCTTTTCCTTTATCTTTTCTTTTGAGAACAGGCCTACTGTTTCTTGTCTGGGTGTCATGAGAGGTGACTAAACCTTTCTTATAATTTGTTTTGGTTTATTTTATGTTGTCTTTTGATGATTTTTGTTTTGTTGATTTAGTGGTTGTATATTTAGTTTTCTGTTAGCGTAGGTTTATTGTATTATATTGTGGGTTTTCTTCTCCGGGCTTTAATTCAAGATATTGGTTGGGAAGAGCATCTACGATATGACCTATTTAGTGTCGAGTGGGATGTTTAACTCAATCATTTAAGGAAAACAGATGAGCACTCTGCCTACACTTATGGGAATATGACACCCTTTAACATTTTTATAGTTAGTACCAACCGCATTAGCACGGGAGATTATGAAATCGCCTGAGTCTGTCCACGTCCATTTGTTTCCACTCTTAACTTTTGAACTGAGTGACCTTGACTTTGCATGCGTATGGGTCATGACCATAGCTCTCGTGGGATTGGAGGTCGAGGTTAGGGTTTGGGTGTCAGTTTAATACACGGTCGGTGGAAGTGGGACCTCAGTCGAGGACCGTGTTCTGTAGTTTATGATGTTATTTGCATTTTGCACACAAAATTGGAAGTCCTACATGAGCTAGCTACCAGTGATGTTCTAGATAGCAAACTGTAAGGATTGAAGACCGAGACCATTTTGGCATTGAGATGCCTGTCATCTAGGGACTAAGGTGCCATTCACACTGTGTCCGAAACGTGTTTGCAGTAGACAAACTCGTTGAAAGAAATGACGTCGTTCACCAATCATGATACGCATCTTGCTAGTGTATCTGCAGTAGAAAATTGCACCCTTAAAGTTCTTTCACACGGGTTCTGACCTCATGTCAGTTATGCAATGTAAAAACATTGTGCGGCGCCACGTTAGATCCTGTGTAAAGGGACCTTTAGGCCCCTTTCACAGTGGAAAGATAGATTTCTTTTAAAAATCACTTCACTTTCAATAGTCAAGTTTCAAAAGAATCTTTCTAGTGTGAGCAGTCTGTACTTTCTAAGTAAATCACTTTAGAAAGTATGTTTCTTTAGACTTACGAAAGAAACATTCCAGTGTGAAAAAGGAACTTAGTGTCGCGGTTTCGGAATTAAATTTTGCAGGCCCAGTGGTCTTGATGGTCCCGTATTGGCCATTAATTAAGTTTAATTACGACGACAGCAGTTTTGCATGGTAGGCTAAGCGGATCCTTACCTGGGGCAGTTTTAGCACGTTACTTTTGGGCCAGGGATCTCTAAATGCAGCACTGGTCACTGAAAAATTTTCGTTGGTCATAGGTACAAATATGCAGTTTTTGACATAAAAAAACAACATAAAAACTAAATTTTCACCCCCCCCCTCAGAACTGCTTCTGGTTCTCAGTTCTCATGCACTAGGCTAAAGAAAGTTTGGAAAGTCAGTATAGCTAGGTAACACTTGGAGGTTATAGCCTATTCAGATTTATAGACAAACCGGTTTCAGGTTTTGTGAAAAGTCCATTCAGTTTGCCAAATAAATCTGAAACCGCCTTCATCATGCACTCATGTCAGTGTGAAACCCATAGATATCCGCACAAAAAACGCGTAGAAACCGAATCACACCGAAAGGCATAGCTAGCATGCCGGCGGGTGTGGTGCGGTGCGTTGCCGTGCGGCGCATACAGCCAGTGTGAACCATGTCTGTGGTGTGAACGTACCCTGTGAACGTAGCCTTTTTTGCGAGTTGTGTTGTGTGATTGGTTGATGGCCTGCCGCCTGCGAGGCAGGTGCTGGCGCGCTGGACGCAGCTGATCGATGATTGGCAGGTAAAAAATGGCGGAAACGTCGAAGATGTTTTGATCGTAGCAGCTGATTCGTTTCTGGCGGAGTTTAGTCCTAAGCGACAAATTTCTTACCATCCAGTTTCTGATCGTTGGTGCATTATAAATCGCTTTGTCGATTACTGGACGGAACAGACGATTGCTGCGTTGCTTTTGTGCATCATTGTCCATCGTTTGACAGAATAACAAGTCCCAACTGCATTTCAAGTTTCAACTGATCAAGATCTTGTCAGTGGCTGATTGACAGCTGTACCGAATCGTAGGACAAGTCGAATCTGTAGACATACCGAAGGAGAACAGTTCTTGTGTCGCCTGCGTGATCAGCGATGGACAAGGATAAGGGCAAGCGTGGTGGCAGTTTTGTAAGTTTAATTTGGTTTTTCTAAAAGCCGACCCGACTGAATGGGCGACGGACAACAGGGGTATGACTAATTACCACATCGGACCCTATCGGACCACATCGGACCCCATCGGCCTAAAATGGGACCACATCGGGC
>Ga0209782_1001666_pt1 | contig 11818 bp, 6 predicted proteins | sample WorMetmaBAHAMAS1_FD_187390 | JGI IMG/M metagenome (GOLD analysis project Ga0209782, IMG submission 187390) | Marine gutless worms symbiont microbial communities from Max Planck institute for Marine Microbiology, Germany - Inanidrilus... | ecosystem: Host-associated > Annelida > Digestive system >... | reverse complement strand
GAACATGCAGTTGTGCATGGAATATGCACGAATAACAAATCAAATTTTTCACAGCTTTTCATCAACAGTTCAAATGTTTTAATCATGAATGTCAGATGCGCATAGCTCACTCTGTATTTACACAGACTGTTCTCAATGTCAGTGTCCGCCAGTTGCAGCAACACACGACCAAAGTCTGTTGCAAAATGATACAATTGCCTTGTCAGTGAACTCGTGAATCAGATCATTCTGTATCGTCGACGAAACGGTTTTTTTTTCTGGGCATTACGTTGGCCAGCTTTGGTATGTGTCTTTGATAGTGTTCCAGCATAGTACCTCACACATGATAATCTATTGACATATCCATATGATGCATTTTCTGTAATTTTTACATCAGAATTGCAATTTAGTTACTGGTTCACTTACAAAACTGTACTTTTAAGTTCAAATGGTTGTAATTTCTAAAACACAGCAAATATTGCAACGAAATTTGCTGTTTATGTGGCTCGAATCCTCCTCTGAAAAAGCTGTAAATTTGGTGAAAAAATCTGTTGCAGTAACTGAATTTTTCCAAAGGGATTGTTTATAATTAGCGCACCCTGTAGTTATCGCCGCGAAGCGTACAGATGTAAAACGTTGAGATAGCGCGATATGCGAGCCGTTGAACGCAATACTGGGACGGCCTAATTCGACGGTTCCGGCACGCGTTTTCGGGCACTTCCGCTAGTCGTAGGCGCCCGCAGAACCATTTGATTCGCTGAAAGCGATTTCCTGTTAGTGTTCTATAATGGTGTAATGCATCTGCGTTTTTCATACTCCACTCGTCTACCTCCATAACATTTGGGATCACAGGATAAGCCTAGTACGATCCCGCTCGGCTTCCGCATGCATGCACACAAGAAGAATATTTATCCCAGATCCAGTTTTACTCGATATTTAGTGACCTTCCGGTGACGAGCAATACGGTTGTAATCATAACAGTTTGCGTGAAAGTTGCAAATTCTACAAGTTTCCCGCAAATAAAAAGACAAAGTAGGCTGAGTTATCGAGGTACTATTCATATATTTCAATATGTAGGCCTATGCATTTTACGTTGACGACTTTTTTCAATAAGACGGTGGCAAAATAAAATAAAATGTTAAAAACGTAAAAACGTGACGAATGTAAAAACTTTTTCATCACTACCACAAAGCACCTCTGATTCCATCGATGTAGGCATATTATACTGTGTAAATCTTTTTTCGTTAATTTATTCTGAAATATGCACGTGATTTTTGTGCACCTTTAGGCAAAGTAAATGGTTCTAAAAATTGAACTATTCAAGTACCAATGCAGCCAGTTTCTGATTGAAATTTACGCCTTCAAGTAACGAGTGTATGCATGTGAGACACACAGCCTATACCTCATTCCCACTGCCCGCTGCACAGATAAATCATGATGTAGGCCCACATATAGTCTATGAGTATAGTGATATGGGCAAAATCGATGGACATAGGCCTAATTATGAAGTCAGATTCTCACCGATATTAGAAGCAAGATATGCAGTTCCAAAAATCTTTTTAAAAATACTCTGGTTAAGTCTACAATTATCAACACGAAGCTACCTACAAGTAAGCCGTTACGAGTCAGTGACAACAGCAGCTAAGGTAACTTCGCGTGACTGCAATAGGTCAATAGGCCTATCTATTTATGTACGTGCTTCAATGCGGTTCACCATTGTAATAGGCGCATGCGATAGCGCACGGACCCGCCTTTCACCTTCAAACCCAAACCTCTCCAACTTTATGTCGTTACTCTAGTCCGCGATACAGCAATGCATTCAACCTGCCGTCCTTTCTACGTAACTGTATATAGACCCCTTACGCTGAATGTTTTCACGTCTGTTTGACACACAATTAGGCCGTACTGACAATAATAGGATAGCACTTTTATTCAACCTCATTTTAAGCAACCTACACTGTGTCTCAAAAACATCCCCAACATTTTTAGTTCTAACTCGCGCAAACATAATATAGAAATTTTACAATTTTTAGCACAAACATAACCGAGAGATCGAGCAATCAAAAATTGTTTTTTTCACCTCACCTAAACTTTTTTGCACTGCCTAGCAAAACAAACACAGAAAGAGATATAACATATTTTTACTCAAATGCAGTATTACTGCTTTCCAGTACTTCTGCCAATAGCTGTTTTTTCAATCTTGTTGACTCACAACATACATATGCTCATGCATAAATCTCGAAATCTTGTAATCAATGGGGTCCAGCACTGGACTGTTTAGCTGTAACTCAGGAACAATGAAATCGAGTTTTTTATTACATCAGTTGGACTGGGTTGCATGCACCATGCTGTGCTGTTTTCCTTAAAAAATAAAATCATTTCTGGCGCAATGTTTTGATAGGAGCTGACATTTTTGAGACAGTAACATATCGCAATAATACCGTCAATTGGCTTCCATTCCATGCTTGTTAGAGACTTACATTGTTGACATGCCGAGTTGCCAACTGAAACTACAAGACTTCTAAAATGCTGATTCTGCACATAACTGATCGCCCAATGCTGTCCCATTTCTCGATGATTTTGATCTTGTTTGATGCACATAATTGTTTTATAAATGTAGTCTAGTTTGAATGTAACTTGGTGATGATTTGAGTGCTTTGCGCATTTTCTCGCAAAGCAACATAGGCCCCTACGGTGTTTAATTGAAAAGATGCATTTTCCGCTGTTTGTATCACCAGGTAGCGTAGAAACACTATTCAGGCGCGGCGTGAAAATAAACGAGCTTTTGATTGCCCAATCTCCCAGTAATGCTTTTGCCAAGAATTACGAAAATGAGATAATGCTTGCTCAAGATAAAATGTTGGGGATGTTGCTATCAACCGAATTTTTTTGCGACACAAGTGTATAAACACACATTCAACATGAGGGGGACTTTGTTCAATAATTTGTGTTGAGTCAAGTTTGATCCAACTGCACTACTCATAGCAGCAGGGTTGCGTAACTAAACTAGAGATGTTGGCACTCATCCTCACGACTCGCCCGTTCATATGGCATTGGCATCACCTTGAAAACATGACTGAAACTGAATGATATAAACTTCTGGTCCAATATGTGATACCCGTACGAAAGTTAGGGCACATCTAATCTGCCATGTTAACAATACAGTGCAGGACTACAAAAAAAGTAACATACCCCATGTATTCGTTCTGTTATTTTTCAACCTATCTACCTATCCACCAAATATGGTGCAGGCATAGTGATCGATGATCATCAATTAATACTGCTGCTTATATTCCTTCCCAGCTTGTAATGCTTCAGTTGCATAGATGCATGTGTACCAAAAATAAGGCTATACCAAGACTATTTGTGGAAAAGTTTATCTGCTACTGTTCAACCATCAGATTTAGTGGGGATAAAGGATGATAGTCACTAGTTAGTAATGAATAGGAGTTTTCAATTTTCAATATTCGCTATTGGTAGGGACTAGTGTGGTTCAAAAAAACACAGACGTGTTATATTTTCAAATAACTTCACCAACTATTAGTTAACATTGGTTCACTAAATCTACAGAGTTCTCAGTCTTCAGATAGGTAACTGATGAGTTTGATAAAACTGGGTACCAGCTTACTGTAATGCAGGGGAACGGTTTTTGATGCACTGTAAAATAGCTGCTGAGGAATTAACCTTAGCTGATACCATTTTGTCAAAATATTCAAGCTACACATATAAACATAGGAGATTGTAGATTTTATGTACCAAAAATATTGATATTGACCAATGTTTGTTGAAATTATTTGAAAATATCGCAGGGGTCCAGTTTTTTGAATCACAGTCTAGTAAGCTGCAAATCAATAATCTTGTTGAAAATTTTGCCCAACAAAGCCATTTTTGCCCCTGTAAAAATCACGAAAGAACCCACTCCCAAAACCAAAAATGCATGAAAACAATTGGTCAATTTTAACATCAGTTTCAATACAATTTAGCTTATATCACCCTTCAGAGTACTGTCATAACAAGTATATCTGCCAACGCCGATGGACGGTGCGACGCTGCTTCACGTAAAATCGACCATATTGCACTGCCCACCAAGTATAATTACCAGGCAACGAGCGTCGGTTGATAGCAAATTGCTAGGCAGACTGAGAAACGTCGGTTATTACCACATATTTGAACGATAATGCTCAAACTCACTTGGTCGATTTGTTGTCTATATGTTATACAAGCAAGTTTGCAACAAACATGTAGACAAATCGAACCGAAGGAGCTTAGGCCTTAATGTACGGCAGCAATAGCGCCGACCATCGAAGGTGTGATTATCAGTAGTCCGTCATTGAGGACACGGTTGATTGCACATCACCGACTGCCGTGGAGATTTTTTCTAACTCCACAGTTGTGCATAGAAAAATGGGTCATGTGAGCAAAACCACGTCCCTTTTAGGGGTGATTTGTCATCCTTTAATATAGTCTCGCTTTGTACAAAATTTGAGAGCTCTAGCATCAGCCATTCCTGAGATATGGATGGGGCCCCAAAATTTAAAACGTGTCAAGTGACGTAACCACGCCCCTTTCAGGGACGGTTTGTTGTCTGTCGGCTGGGATTAGCTACGATCAACATGTACACCAAATATGAAGTCTCTATTTACTCACTACAAAGATATGAAAGGCGACGAAAAATGCAAAACTTGTGGTGGTTTGGGGGCGGGGGGTTAGGAGTCACCCAAGGTCATTGGAAACATCGCCATTTGATAGATCGCATATGACTTCCTAATCGACTTTGATAGAAACTACGCATCTATCCTGTACCGTTTTCGAGTTATAGCGCATTTTTCGTCGAAAGTGGCAAATTTTTACCCATCCCACCTGCATTTGCCGCCCCCATAGGGGATGATCCCATTCGAATTTCGCCGTGAACTTTGGTGTCAGAAAACTAGTCACAGGGCCATCGTGCGGCGTTATTTGCATGATCCTATGTTTAGCCGTTTTGATACAATACCGGAGTGTGACAGACATACACACGCACAGACAGACGGACAGACACACGATGACGGCATATACTGCGCTTAGCATAGCGTTGCGTGGTAAAAATTAATACTTTTGGTTAAGTGTATAATCATTTTGTAAATTAAGAGAGAGAGACAGTAGTTTGTTAACGGCACATCAGCACATTATAGGCTATTCAGTGCCATGAAGAGGTAGAGAGTGAATCTTTTGTAAGTTAAGAATTGATCAATGTTAGTGCATATATTGAAAAACATCATTCAAATAAACATATGAGCAATGTCCGGATCAGCGAATTAACTCAAGAGTCTATTCGTCATTGTTTAAATAGCATACATTGTGCATGGTGGCTGTCGGTATTAAACACACGTATTTGAGTTTGTTAACCATAACAAATACAAACTGCTAAAGCTCTGACAATAGGCAATAAATTATATTACTGAATTCATCACATAACATTCAAATGCTTTCAATGATGTGCAATGAATAGAAATGACGCAAAGTATGCAATATGTTTCCAGATATATGAACTGTTGAATAAGGTGACAATTTGTTTAAGGCCATCTGTAATCAATGCAGATATGCAAATTTCAACAAAGACATCATAAGTCTGTGAATTAGTTACTGCTGTTTATCACAACGATAAAGTGTCGGCAAAATTTTACTAGCAATGTCGCGTTATAACAATGTCAAGCAAGCCAATTTTCAGCACATGTATTTATTTTTACAGAACAGATCAGTTTCAGTTCATAACATCTTTCATAGATAACAACAGTCTGCAAAACTACTGCTGCTTGCATTCTTCTGGATGCTTCCCTTTGGCCTAAAAAACAAACAAAAAATAGCTTAATTTATGTGCATAAAAATACTATAATACAACTCCGCTACTCTGACCAATAATGTGAACTGTATACCAATGGTTTTAATTGCACTGCTGGCCTCGCATACAGCTAATAATGTGACAATAAAAAATGAACTATTATAGTATCAGTCAATACTCTACCCTTGACCGTGACCTATGACTTTCAATTCTGAACAAGCTAGGAATGATAATGACTCATAAGCACACAAAAGCTCAGGTTAATAAAGAAATTGCAACAGCATAATGTAACAATTCAGTGACGATCTTGGCTCTATGTGCCAGAACGCAAACTGGTGATTAATGATGTTAAAACTAAGAGATCACTTCTTGATTATTTCTACCACAAAGAATATGCAGCAACATACAGTATATTCAATAACTACTGGAATATAACGATATGCCAATATTTGTTGAAAACATCACTTTCCTAGTGATGTCTCAATATGTTGTGTCTTTACTAGAAAAACACTTTCAGTACAACTTCAGCTACACTGTCTGAAAATTGTCCACTCAAATTGAAAAATCTCCACAGAAGTCATGCAATGAAACAGATGCATCGTTCTTCTGAATACTGTATGCTCTTTCTTTATACAGCAATGTGTTATGAATACAACTGTATAAAGAAATACATCATTCAAAGGGTAGTAACAGATGCATTACCTACATGGTGCGCCAATAAAAAACAATCCCCTAGAAAAAAATGCTGTACATGTATTGAAAGTCATGGTAGTATGGATTTGAGCCAAACTTTCAGATTTTCTATGTGAGTATTCACACAACATATCCTATGAATTTTATTGAAATATTCGGCATAGTTCCTCAGATACAGCGGTTTAAACTTTAAAGTTCACTTTTTCAAGTGAACACGCAGTTGCACATTGAATGCATTGTTAGCAAATCAAATTTTTACAGCTTTTCATCAACAGTTTAAATATTTCAATCATAAATGTCTGATGCCTATAGCTAACTCTGTATTTAAACATAACTGTTCTCAATGTCAGTGCCCACCAGTTGCAGCAACAGACGATCGAAATCTGTTGCAAAATGATACAATTGCCTTATCAATGAACTCGTGAAGAAAATTGTTCTGTGTCGTCGACAAAATGGTCTTTTATCTCAGCATTGTTGGCCAGCTTTGGCATGTGTGTTTGATAGTGTTTTAGCATAGTACCTCACACATAGTAATCCATTGGCACATCCATATGGTGCATTTTCTGTTACTTTTACATCAAAATTTCAGTTTAATTACTGGTTTACTTAGAAAACTGTACTTTTTAAGTTCAAATGGTTGTAATTTTTAAACCATAGCAAATATTGTGACGAAATTTGCTGCGCATGTGGTGCGAATCCTCCTCTGTAAAAGCTGTAAATTTGGTGAAAAAAACTTTTACAATAACTGAGATAATGAATTTTTCCTAAGGGATTGTTTTTTATTGGCGCACCCTGTATACTTCACAGTTACGAATTATCACGTGTAACATCCCAATTAACACAGGAAAAGTCACTATCTGGCAACTGTTCAACAATGAACACACTGAGAAACACAGCGTCTCTGCCGTGCACTACTCACCACTTCACTGGAGTTCTACACATCTGGCTTACCATTAAATAATTAGTTTGTCCACGTGAAGAGAGTGCGAAGGATTGTAATGAGTATATCTGTTTGACAGTCCGCTCACGTAAGTAGAAAACTACATCGCTAAGCTTCACCAAATTACTTGTGCACGTTACCTGTGGCTCGATCCTCCCCTGGTAGCATAGCGTTAAGTTATGTACTTCTGGTTTTCCGGATGACATCATATTTTCATACCATGGGGCTAATGGCCAGAACTGAACGTAATATATTAAAAAAAATTCACCAGATGGGAATACCAGCTGGACGCCAAACAACTAGTGTTGGTGCAGTACCAGGGGTGAGAAGTTTGCTATCTAAGACTAGCTTGTTGCACATGACGATTTTTTCGATTAAGTCTTAATGCTCCGACATTGTCAGTTGGGAACCCAGCTCATCTGGCCTGTAGAACCATCAACCCAAGAGCCTGAAACTGCTTCATTGAAGATTAACGGAACTCAGGCAAACCTATCTCAAGGATCCCAGAATTATGCAACTGCAGAACTGGCCAACATACATCGAGTTAGTTTTTAGCCGTACTTCCCGGTAATTTTACTAATACTATCCGTTATCTACCATATTTTGCCATCAAAACATCAGTATTACTGCAGCAGTAAAACAAACCAAGTCATTTAATATTAGTAAAACAAAAGCATCTAGATAGCTTGGAACTGAACAATCACTTAGTATCAGAGCATATTTTTGACTTTTAAATTTTAAACTGAATTGCTGCTTTGGCAATCACTGCCAAACATTAAATGTGAAATTGCATGATAATCAACAGCACCACTTTGTGACAATATGTTAATTAGTTGCCTCATTCTTCCCTTCAGCAACTTCATCACCATGTGGTATGGGATGTCATACTTCGCTAAAATCACGATCAACACTCAAACTAGATACTCAAACTATCGTATCTAGTAGTGATATCCTTGCTCTTCACATCAGCAACTGAGCGTCAAATCCCGAGCCAATTATCCCCAAATGTTCTCGTTTGGGTGGGATAACTTGAGAAAGGATCTTGAAACAAAAACTGACAGTGTGAGTAATTAATACTATTGTTAATGGTTTGTGAGCAATATGCACAAATGCTAGGCATTCTGCTCAAACTTAGAAGACACATGTATTTAAACTATACTCAAAACTTCAAATCAAAACTCATCTTCACTTAAATGCACATCTGCATTGGCGTTATGCTCTTAACTTACAAAATAATAAAATAAACAACAGTATTTTCTTTTGTATTCCAAAAAAAGTTATTATTGCTGAATTGTGAATATGTACAACTGTGCTAAGTAAATTGTGAAAGTAACATACCGCCTCAATTATTGGAGCGGAATATATCTACTTCCGGCCCTAAAAATAAAAAGTAAAACTTATAACTAAGTATGTTGTTAGTTAAATTCTGAATTGGGGACATTTATAGAGCTGTTAATTCTGTGTATCTAGTAAGCTTGATGAATAAATACTTTCCAAATGAACATTATAATATAATGAAATAACGGCAATGATATAAGAATTTATCGGTTAAAACACAGAATTTTAAGATATTTGTGGTAGCTGTTGAGTCGAGTTAACAAGTATCAATGAACAGTTAATCACGACGAACTTGTGTAGAATACTTACAATATCAAATTAAACATGAACTCGGTCAACTGCCGAAATCCAATCTCTATGCGTATAAATTTAGATTTTCAAATAATAAGATTTCTTGTTCCGACCACAGCCAAAAGGTAAGCTGCAGGGATAACTACAAAATGTCAGCAACCCAGCCACAAACCAATATACAGAATGCTGACTTTTTGCTAAACATTAATGCATTTGTTACCACCCAGTTCACAGCCATGACTTTTCTACTCCAACGCATTAAATACATAATCACGTGTAAGTGAAACTACACTTTTATTAGCTAAAGTGATGTGAGGCTACAACGTTTTGTAATGTGACATTAATGTACTGTACCACACTGCACACAAATCTACTGTCAGTGAAATACAACTTGTCTAGGTCACTGAACACAAACCACTATCCAGTCACACATGCATCAGTGTTTGTTGACTGAATGTCATACAAAATTTGGAGCATAACATACCACTCAAAATGCAACAAAAATTAATCATTACTTAAACGAAGTGCACTATACACCCAGAAGGCTTTGTGTAACCGTCAGCACTACAATGCTGTTGGCTAGGTAACATCCAGGTAAAAACCTGTAACATTTATCCCAAAGTTTGCTTCCAGTGGAGGCAGAAACCAATCAGGTACTGGCTAACTCAGGTTGACCTGGAAAATAACTGTTAAAATGTCCGCAGTGGTAATCATTATTAAACTGTGCCGTTTGGGAAAACTAAATTAAGAAGTGTGGCAAAAGCACGAATAAGCAAAAAAGTGGCATTTTTGTGAAGACATTGTGGTAAAGACTAAAAATAACTAAGAAAATTGTGACTGTGATGTTGTGTGTGTAAGAACTAGTGAATCAAAGCAGATACCGCGGGAAGTGTTGGATGATCGTCGTCGTCGTCATCTGCATCATCGTCCTCGTTCTACGCAAGTCACAATATCAGCACTAGAAAAACCGTCCTCGATTGACGATCGAGGTCATACTGACTGTCATCATGCCTATCACTCACATCGTAATGTCATAATACTCGCCTTTCATTCACACATACAACGAAATTCACAGCAGCAAATCGTAATGCTTACACAGACAGCCAAGCTTTCTGCCAAGACCTATCTCATCTAAAAGACTTCTATAATACAATCTCATTACGTTACCCCGACTGTCTATAGATTCACCTTTCACAGTTAACTCAACAAAACAAAGCATACGTAACGTACTCATACTGTTATACTGCGGACTGGACTGTGGGGCTGGCAACGACTGAAAATACTTAAGTTGACCCAGTGAATGTCATCTTTAATCGTTAATTAAAACCTGTTAATGACATTAATTCAAAAACTACTGTTGCATGCTCTTTTCTGTCATGCATTTGTGGTATTTTTTTGTTGTCAGAATATGCCTGCTGCCATTAATACACATTCCAGTGGTGTTCTGAGCAGGAGATATTGCAGAAGCCAGAACAACAGCAACATTTTCACATACCAGAACAGACAACAGAAAGATTGACCAATAGACAGCAACCATTCCACTGATTATATTTCAGGGGGAGGGGGGAACATAGAAACATCATAAGAGTGAAACATTACCAAACAAAAATTGACGGAATTAATTTAATATGATAGTTACCTCATCGTCATCTTCATGGCCAAACTGAAACACAAATTAACAATATTATTATTACAAACTCTAGACCACGGACAGCCACATGGTCATAATACGACTGAAATTACCCACTTTGTGTGGGATTTAAAACCTTAACACAATCAATTACCATTAAAAACACACCTACTGCCATTAATACGCTAAATCATATTAGGATTGATCAACTTAGAGCACAAGCGAGAAAAGAAAGCACATAGTTTGTTCAGTGATTTCTGTGTCTGCCATCAAGATCATCCCACCATTAGCAGCAATCATCTTACAGGATCAAAACTCGAGTGGCAACTTGAAACCAAGGTCTATCCCAGAAATAAATGTGGAATCACTGGAATGGTCCTTAACCATCAAGATCATCCCAGGTGTCCATTGCGTGTTCCCCTTTCGTAATATGTTAGAATGTCATTACCCCTTTCACAGCCCTTCGACTCAAAGGATGCATACTATAGAATACACAATTAAATAGAGCATCATTAGCAACTAAAAATGTGTCACACACGTTGTCCTTCTTATATGCTATTTCAGATACGGCATCAGTACAGTACAGCATCAACATTATCAGCTAGCTCAGCTAAACAGTAACTCGAAATTACTTCACCTAAATCTTCTAATAGATGAGTATTCTAGAAGGTTGAGCATGTCATATTCTGTGGTGCGATAATCGCTAACAACCCTCTAATTCCCCTCCTGGCAGAAATTCACCCGTGGTTACGAAGTCATAAACTGGTCGAGTGTATGTAAGACTTATAAGATGCATACATCACGTAAGCTCGGCAAAATAAATGAACAGTTTCATTAAAAATTGTCCAACAGCAGGGGCGCAACCACTGGAGGGGTCGGGGGGGTCCGGACCCCCCCAAATTTTGCTTGGACCCCTCCAACTTTTTTCATGGGGGGTCCAATCTTGTTTATTTTAAAAGTGAATTGTCACTGGCTGTATGCATTGCATTCAAGCTCCCAAGGGGCACTGACAAGTGAAGAAAACTTCTGTGGACTGTCATGAAGATATTATAATTATGGTAACCTCATTTCTTGGATATCCCTTCAGAAATTCAAAAATTAAGGGCAAGAAACCCAATGCATCAGGGAT
>Ga0209782_1001665_pt1 | contig 11820 bp, 8 predicted proteins | sample WorMetmaBAHAMAS1_FD_187390 | JGI IMG/M metagenome (GOLD analysis project Ga0209782, IMG submission 187390) | Marine gutless worms symbiont microbial communities from Max Planck institute for Marine Microbiology, Germany - Inanidrilus... | ecosystem: Host-associated > Annelida > Digestive system >... | reverse complement strand
TTGTAGGCTCTCTCCTCCACCGACGCCAAGAGACGACGCGTCGTCCGCGCACAGCCCGGTCAGCAGAGTGCACGCGAGTAGTTCGTGGCCGTGGAAGTCCCCGCAGCCCGGGTCGTCGTCGTCATCGTCGTCGACGCCGTTGGCGGTCTCCTGCAGCCTCTGCAGCGAGGTCTGCGCGACGACCGAGGCTCTCCAGCTGCACGTCCGGTCGGCACACTGCGACTGGGCGGCGCTCCTGCAGTCGGCCGCAGCATCCGCTGCTGGTCGTCATGACAACGACGCCGTTGCCAAGACGACCATCGCAGCCGCCGCCGCCGCCGCCGCCTCGCCCAAGCCGCCGCTCGTCGCCTCGTGAGCACCAGTGACGTCACTACCAGTGACGTCATTAAGTGACGTCACGTCGCGCACCCGACTCTGCTTATGTGCTGTATATGTGTGTTTGACGACGTATGCTCAAACTGTATTACTTCCGATTTGTTGTCGATTTTTAGCTGTGATTTTTACAGTAGTCGGACTGTTGTTGATAACACCTGGCGCCGACGGTCACCTGTTGATCACACTCAGTTCAGCATTGCGTGTACAGCGCGACGGGCGATTGGGTGTGACGCAGCGTCGCAGGGGTCCGTCTGCGTCAGCGGAAACTTGTTTGAACAAGTTGTTGTAGAATAAATCTGCAACGAATCGACAACAAATCGAAGTGATGGAGTTTGAGCATATAGCATAGTAGCGCCGACAACTGGTAAATAAATGTAGGTCATTGCACTTCAGACATCGTAGACGTAATACCGAGAAAGTACACGAAAGGTCATGAAATAACGACTCGAATAATGACTCGAATTAGTCGAACATGCCACACGAAAATAAACGTGTCATGTCGATCGTGCAGAAAGACAACTGTCAAATTTCGTTGAGTCTACGTACTGGCAACAGCTGGGGCAATTCCAGTTTGTTGTAATTATGTAATTTTTTTATTCAAAATAAAACCATAAACGACATTTTCCCATAAATCTATAGACATAGCAGTGTTTAATGGTACAAATTAGCTATTTTTACCGTGTTTAATCAACATCACGCAAAATGCAAATGTTTTGTTGGTTGTGGGTTAGAGCTGTCATGCTGCCCATTGATTAATTACTTAGCGCCATGGATTGGTCTACTGTCCCGCGAATGTATGTCCATTTGTCAGCTGCAGTCATTTTGTACCATATCGCATAGTATTATCGAACGTCTGTACTGTACTTCTGATAGCCGTGTGTTTGAGACTGAGAATCATAGCGGCTATATTGCATATTGTGGCAGTGTGTATACGCATCATCGACTGAGATCTCAGTAATCGTTTGGCGTGGCTGCTTGACCATTGTAACGTTAGTTCGTTGTGGTAGCGTATATACTGTGCTTAGAGTTGCCCGACGTGCGCTGTAGTAATCCGTTGTACGGCGATCGTTGCGCTCGAATTCCGGAATATGGACCGAACTAAGAACTGCGCTAATCTAGAGTGATAGCTTTCAGCAGAATAGGTCATAAGCTAATGTAAAATAGAAATAACGCTCATATCTTGTGGGCTATACGTTGTTGCATTCTACAGGCCTAAACTGGTTATTCATTTAGGTCAACGTTCAGCGCAACCCGACAACGTTAGTGACTTTTAAAAAATCGCAAGATGTCGAACTTCATATCATCACGTGATAAGAAGAAGAAAAAAACGTCTGCACTTCGAGCTGTTTAGCAGTCTGTTAGAAAGTCGTGACAAAAGTTAATGAACGAAAACGGTATTGCAGTAGTCGACGTTTCGAGTTGAATCGCGTTGCAACCATGCGACACTGCAATATTAACAACCCTTCCAAATGCCCACCCACGTTGCCCTAACATCCGGCGACAAATTTGCATTGCTACCGTAAACGAACGAACTGCGATCCCTGACATACGGTGTACTAGTTGTGTTGTAAAGAACTTGTAGCCGCGTGGCTTGATCGCGCCTGATTTTCCGCCTGTCTTGTGGATATACTTAAGACATCGTCTAATGTCGCGAATATTCTGCCGCTTCTGCTGTTCCTGAAATACACTGAAGCACATAAAGCGATTTTAGTTATTCTTTCGATATTATGATCAAGAATGATTCGCGCATTAACTTATACATACGGTAGTTAGCTGCATTCTAGTCCGTGCATGGATTGCGCCTATAGCGCTCGCATCTTGTAGCTGTCGCCATGTGCGTATATGGAGCTGGAAAGATAAGTAGCTGAAGCAAGCTTGGCGGACTTTAGTCTGCTGTCACTATAGGACCATGCATGCTTGGCTGTAGTCCGAGCTGGAACGCATCAGTGTGTAGGCCTAACGTTTAGCGCGCGCATGTTGGGCCGGTCAGTGGGCAGTGCAGCCAAAGCGGTTAGCTGCCTTTAGTGTTATTATTGTATTCTTATGTTTACAAATAAGCGTAAACGTTTTTCCACTGCACTTTAACTGTGTAGTTACCTTACCTTAGTAACTTGATTGGATACATTTGTCGTTGTCATCAATTTGACTGTGAACGATTGGATTGCAGTGATTCTTAATTTCGACGTTTTACTTATTTATCTAATCGTTTTAATTTGGACAAAAAATTTACAACCTAAGAGTCTACAACACAGATGAACAGCAGCAACTATGGACTGAAGTTTCATGTGCTTTCGAATTGCGTGCGTGACTGAAACAAACGGTTTGAACATAGCTCATGTTACCTGTAAACAACTTTGGCTGTATTTTTACATGTACATTTTGTTAACCTGTGTTCTCAAAATCGATGACGTTTACAGTCTTGTATTTTGAGTTATTTTTTTTCGGGCACGCTAACAACGCAGGTAAGATGTGATGGAAAATTTTCAATAGATTTGTGATCATGAGTGATTGAAATCGGTATACGTACAGTTTACAAAGCTACCGCGAAGATATATATTTGGTCAAGTTTTTGAGTTTATACTACAGAATCTGCTGTATATACGTACCGTTGTTGTAGGAGATAGCTTACGTTGTTAATGTGAAACTGTGTTTGTATTTTCTCATTATTTATGCACGGTTGAGAGTTCATAAATCAAAATGTTGCATATCTCTTGCCACTTCATGCTATTACTATGGCTAGCCATTATGGTCATCTGTTATGACAGAAGAAAACAAACTATTTTATGCTCTGATGTTGATGATTGTACATTGTTTAGCGTGAACACGTTATGCAATATGTACATGTAGAAATTAAGGTATCACTATCATTGAGACCAGAAACGTAATCAATATTATATCTATTTAATAATAATAGTAATGGTGATTGTTCATTTTGCATAATAATTCTATATTAGTATAAATTAATGTTATAGACCACTGCGTATCATATACGAGCAAAAATTATACATAATATAATAAATTATGTTCGTAGGTGATGTTTCAAGTTGAATCGTGTTGCTGTTGTCAATATGTATGTTGTCGTTGTTCTATTAATGTGTGATGGCGTGTACTTGTGTAGTCTCGATATCAGTATTAACTATTAATAATTGTAACATAATTCAGTACAGTGTTTGTCTACATTATCTACAGCACCAAAGGAAGTAGCAACAAAAACCCAATAACTTCATTAACTCAATTTACCTAAAATACAGAATAATTTTTGGTCACATGAATGCATTTTTATTACATTAATAACTAGAAATGCGTCGCAGAAACTAGCGTGTAGCTCGCTCGGCATAGCAGTGTCGCCCCCTAGCGAATAGTAGCGTAATAAAATTGAGTACTGATCGACGCAGTGCCGCTTCCTAGCAAACGTAGTTTAACTAACACGAGTGTTGATCGACGCCTGCTGTACTCAACTGTCCTGATAAACTCCCGAGCCGCTGAACGAAAGCCCACCATATTTATGTCAGACTTAGATATGTCATTGCCGCTTTTAATAAACTCGTCAACATTGCAATCATCCAACGCATTTCCAAATGCTAGCGCGACAAATAAAGGTCGGTTGGCCGACTTTCGCCCAATGCAGGTAAAAAGTTTACAAATAAGCCCTTCATCTCCCGGGTTACTACACCAAAGTTTATCAGATTTTACACGATGTAGAGACATCATCTCCGTTAATGCGTGCATTAAGATAGCGATATTCCAATCCATTGTGCATCATCTGCAAAAAGATATAGTTTAATATTTTCTTCACCGATCTCAACTAAATCATTTATAAATATTATAAACAGAAGTGGGCCCAATATTGATCCTTGTGGCATCCCACTGAGGACTTCCGCGAAACAAGAAAATTCACCATTGACTCTTACTCTTTGTTTACTTTACGGTCAGTTAGGAAGTTTTTAATCCAAGCTATTATACTTGTATGTATTTTATACGACTTTAGTTTACTCAGTAATCGCCTATGAGGGACCTTATCAAATGCCTTTTCAAAATCTGTATATATCACATCAATTCTGCCACCCGATTCCAATGTTTCTGTTCAGTCATCTAAAATCTGGAGTAGCTGAGTAACAGTTGACCGTGCACATATACTGGCACGCTCACTAGCCTTTTATCCCATATAAATTGGACACATACATTTTCTCACGCAAGTGCGAGTCAGCGCGATGCTAACACGCTAATGCTATGCTATTGCTGTTTTTGGTATACAAGGCTACAAGGTAGCCAAAAAACAATTGTGAAAATCGGTCCAGTGGATCCTGAGATATTTCGGCTTCAAGCGAACAAGTCCGGTACGACACAAAATTCGTTGCCATGGCAACGTCCCTTGAGATATTGAAAAAAAATTCAGATCTATCATCTACACACAAAATGCTTTCACATGTTGTAAAAATTGCAAAAATCGCACATGGTTTGTGTTTTGTTTACAACACAAAATTGGTTGCCATGGCAACGTCCTTTGAGGTATCGGAAAAACTGGACCTGATCAAGAAAATACTGTACCTTCCATTTGGTGAAAAGATCGTAAAAATCGGTCCAGTAGATACTGAGATAGCTTTGCTCATAGTAAAAAAAATAAAGACAACTAGAAATGCGTGGCAAAGCCTAGTGTATATAGCCCGCTCGGCGCCGCAGTATCGATAAGTGCAGGGGATAGGTAATTTTGCCTCATTTTTGCCACTAAATTGGTTGCCATGGCAATGTCCCTTAAGATATTGGAAAAATAAGGTCGGATTGATCATCTGCCATTCAATACCTACTATATGGTGCAAAGACTGTGAAAATCGGCAAACTGATACCATGTGCATTCTTTGTACGTTTGCCAGATGGCGGCACGGTTTTGGTTCGCTACTACTTGCTAGGGCGCGACACTGCGGCGCCGAGCGAGCTATACGCTAGGCTTTGCCACGCATTTCTAGTTTCTTTTTTAATGATCACTTAGAGACCAATTATCTCAGAATCCACTGGACCGATCTTCGCAATCTTTTCACCATCTATTTGTTCGTAGATGATCGATCTGAACCTCTTTTTCCAATTCCTTAAAGGGCGTTGACATGGCAACCAATTTTGGACAAAGTTGGCAAAATGACCTTCATTCAGCAGGCTGGCGTTCTGAAACGGCAAGAATATGGCAGTTCCGATTCAAAAATGTTCAACGGCAATATTGTAGCTATATCGTATGCAAATTTAATCAAGATTGGTCCAGTAACCCTAGAAACTAAGGGTAACAACTGCACCTTCTTGGACCAGACGGCAAAAATTGGCATATTTCACTGGATATATCGACACGTACAGCCGGCATCAATAATTTTACCACACTTAGTTGAGCTATATATTCGCAGTGGTGATGATTAAAGGTATATAGACCTGATGTGTATACCTTGTGTGGAATTTAAGGAATTATCAGAGGACTTGATTAGGACTAGGGGCAATAGATATAAACTTATTCAACATCACTGACATTATGATTTAAGGAGATTTAACTTTACTAACCGGGTTATCCCCATATGGAACAGTTTATCTGATCATGTTGTCTCTGCTGAAACAGTTAACACTTTTAAGAACCGGTTAGACAAATTTTGGTCTAATCAGGATGTACTTAAAATGACTACAAAGCAGATCTCCATGGCATCAGGAACTGCACTGTTGTAATGTAGTTACAGTATTTTATGCATTATATACGTGCATTATGGTTATATTTCTCAGATAAAGAGGCCTTTGGAGGCCTGCTTCTGTCTCCTCCATGTGATGATGGTGACGTGATGGTGGCGGCAGTGGGCAGCAACAGTTCGACGAGGGACTTCGTTACTTATTTAATAAAATACCTACAAGGCAGCCATATTGAAAACTTGAGGACTTGTTTTTATTTACATTTTGTGAATGTATGTTCATATTATATTGTAATTTTGTTATGCCTGAATGTTCTCTTCGGAATGAATAATTATATTCAAGTGGCTGATGATGAAAATGAGGAGCCGATAGAATTGCCAATTGAAGAAGACGGGACCTTACCGTTAACAACTCTCGTTGCGCAGTTCGCCGGTGCCTGCGGTTTGAAGTACAGAAATCCTGAAACAAACGGTTGGCGTGGAATTAGATTGTTAGACGGACGGCTTTATGCTCCTGATACTTTATGGGGAAATTACACATATGTCGCCGTATATCCTAAAGGTGAGTTGATTTTCAACTTCAGTAAGTTGAACTTGTTATTCTGACACGGTCTGATGCTAGCCTAGTCATATGCATCGTCTGCCTATAGTATCTAAGCCAGAACACGGCAAAGGATGGAAGTCACCAAAATCGTGTAGATTGCTTCTGCGACAACAAAAACAAAGTAAAACTATAAATAAACACCACTGGTCATTCGAGATGCATTACAGAAGTACTTCTGAGTATTAATGAAACATCAGAAACAATTATAACAAAAGTATACTTTGTTCAATTTTTAGCTACAGTATATGCACGCAAGCAACACTACACATTACGTAGCTTGTTGTCTCTGTCGTGTCGGCAGGGAATGCAACAGACTGCCACCTACGTGCCTCCCACATTTTACTGAATCACAACACATTGGTTTCTGCTTGTCAATAACAAAAATTAACACATTTGCACTATTCATGCAATGTCAGTCGAACACATTAAATTTTAACTATGACACAGATTAGGGTTATGTCGTTGTGAACCAGTTGCTCAATAATCTTAATCTTGCTAATCGTCTCATCAGTCCTGTCATCCAATAAACTGCCCCATTGCAAATCATCATTGCAAGACTCTTTCACTATCCTGTTGTCTGTCATGTCATCCCGTCATATTTTAGTAAGATCCGTTTCCAATGCCAGTCAGATCAGCAGTATAATCAAATTTGACTGCTTGATGCGACCATAGCTTATCTAACCATGGTTTAAAAGTGTTAACTGTGCTAGCATTAACAGCTGAATTACGCAAGTTATTTCAGGTATTAACAATGTGTGCAGAAAAAAAGTGCTTTCGTAAATCATAATGAAATGTATCGTTAAGGAGTTTGTAATTGTTACCTCTAGTGTTAACCCTAGTATTGACTGAAGAGTAGAAAGTAGTAAGTTAAGTAATTTTTTTGTGACAAGCAAACACAGACACATCATTAACAGCAAATGGTAAGTAAGAATTATGTATTACAGAGTACAGACTGTTAATATGAGTAGCAAAAGTTAGCATGAAAACAACAAACTAAAGTTGTGCTTGGAGTTAGACGTCACAGCATAGGCTGCCAGTTAACACGTCACACGGTTAACTTGTCACAGCATGACGATTGACGAGTTGAGTTACCTGTTAGACAGAGTTGTGCAAAGTTGACAGTACTTTGTCATGACAGTCTATTTGTTCTTGTCTTGGTGGATGAGATTTTAAACTTTTTGAAGATATAATGCAACACAATTTCAAATCTTTATCTTTGTCATTGACAGCATCTCTGGAGTCTAGTTGTCAGTAAAAGTTAGCAGTTTTCTATGCATATAATTGTATCGATTCATGAGCTAACAAAACATCCTTCAGCATTGCAGCCACAGTGTCTGCATGATGGTGACATCACTGAGGGTTGCCAAGTGTGCAGCTGCTTCTGTACCAGTAGATGATGGAGCAGGCCACAGCCTGCTGATTGCCATTGACAGCATTAAGGTCTTTTTTATTTTGACATTTTACAGACCCGTTATTTTCTTATCAGATTGTCCATCATATTGCAGTCCCTAACGTTTCTTTGTTCATTTATTTAAGGCAGTTATTGGGTCATTCATTTTCACTCCCACTCCATAAGTTAATCGAATTGTTGTCTGTTCGCTTGTGATGAGTTGACTGTATGACGAGATGACAGTGAGATGACTTAACTTTTTGACGAGTTGGCTGGTAGCCACAATGTAGCTGCACTTAGTCTTCTGATATTCATGTTCAGTAAGTTCACAAGGATGACCATGTTGTCTAATCAAATAAGACACATTACAAATACATTGTGTCTCAAAAATGACACTGATGTAGCACACTATAGCTTCAACGCACATTAAGCGATTTCGTTTTTTTGGTAGAGATGCTGATGAGAGAGTATGCTATCAAATAGTGATTGTTATCCCATCTCTTCTAACTAATGTCTCTGCACTACCTCGGAAAACACGAACCCGGAAATTGTGTATGTTTCAGTTATGCCTGTCTTGAAAACGTCACTGCTTTGCTTGCTATATCTTTCACTGTCATCAACCAATTTTGATAATTTTTGGCAGATAATCTATACTATAAAGATCGCACAGTTTGATTTTCTGTCTGTGTCACGAATGCGAATGTGCGATACACAGAGCCACAATCGCGCAAAGGCTTGTAGCTACAAAATTTGTGGTGTCATAAGTCTATTTAATTTCTCATGTCTGTTTGCTATTACTTCTTTTTGTCTACATAAAATTATCAAAATTGGTTGATGAATGTCAAAGATATAGCAAGCTGATGCACCATCATATTTGAGACACTGTATACAACATAATAGAAAAGACGATTTCCCGGGCTCATCTCCTCAGGTAGTGCAGCAACATTAGTTAGGAGAGGTGGGGTAACAAATCACCGATTGATAATGTACTTTCTCAGCAACATCGCTGCCAAAAATTACCAAAATTAGTTGCTGTGGGTTGAAGTTATAGTGTGCAACATTAGTGTGTTTTTTGAGACACAGTGTAGGTGGTAGCAGATGATGCAGATAATGAGACGAATTACAGAGAACTTTGAACAACTGAAAATCATGCAGTAAAGTAGCAGAATATTATGCAGACTGTAAGTTATACCCTGTTTGTATGTTTTTGCCAGAAGTTTCTGAATGTTGGTAACAAGAAGCATCTGAAAAATGTTGGGCCCATTCGCTACTGCGAGCCGCCTCACGCCCATTCACCACATGTCACTAGTGGTACTGTCGTGCGCCGCCTGTGCATCGATGTCCACGACGACAACGCGTGACAGAGGGGACCACTATGGCCCCATGGAATGGGCCCAATTACACTATGCTGATTTCAATGTGGCACGGTGGATGTATGCATTTCATGTTGTACTGTGCCATCTAATTTTGTCCTATGTTGCAGAGAAACGCAAAGGCGAACTGCTTGAAAATCCATCAGCGAAAACAAAACGAGTAGAAAAGAACCGATGCAGTGACCTCATTGTACTTGGTTTACCGTGGAAATGCACTGAAGATGATCTACGAAAGCACTTCTCACAGTTTGGTGAACTGCTCATGGTACAGGTTTGTGGACTTATATTTTACTTTGCGTTAGTTATTGCATTTTTGTATGTTTAATTGCATTAAGCATATTTTGTTGACCACGTGTAGCTGAAAATCCTTCCTGGTGTTGCAATGAAGTATGAATCAGCAGCGGCTTTTGTGACAATATGTTTTCAGAATGCAGGGGTGTTATGGTGCATTTAACAGTATAAAAGGACCCGAGTGCAGGTAACAGCCGAATCGTGCCAATCTGATAGGTGCCAAAGGCAATTTCCGGCACTTTCGTTGATCAGAGCAGCGTGCTGATGGCTGCGTTTGACTGGCAAGGTATAACTTCCTATTGGTGTTCATTAGTGACCGTAGGTCTAGATGGAACCATTGTCGAGTTATAAGTTGTTAAAGTCAGTAGAACCATAATCTCCAAAAAACTGGGCATTTATAGAGCTGTTTTCGGTATATGATGTGGCTAATAATATGCCATATTTATTTATGTACAAAATATCATTTGGATTGCTCAAATTTCAATAATGATTTATAGCTGTATGCATCTTACTTTTTATGATTGCATAAATGTATATCCAGTGCTTTTTAAGATTGAGGTTTATCTTGTTTTCATAATACAGTTATTCTTTGCAGGTAAAGAGAGATATTAGAACAAAACAGTCGAAAGGTTTTGGTTTTGTGCGATTTGGGGACTATGAATCACAGCTAAAAGCATTATCACAACGACATCTGATTGAGGGTAGAATGTGTGACATCAGAATACCAAATTCCCAGGTAACATAGTTGCCATCTTGTGTATCTTTGTACTGCTTCCACAGCATTGAGAATTTGTGATATGCGTTAACACGGCACTTTTCTGTGATAAATATCTTTGCTCATGTATAGTGAGCATGGTAATTATTACACACAGTCAGTGTTGACTGCATCGTTTTAGTTATCATTTGCAGAGCTTGTCAAAACATGCACAACTTATTGTGGACGTCTTCGCGAAGATACTCTTAGCATCATCGTCTGACACATCCGACATGCCCGATTTCCTTGTGACATGTTAGCGCCATTCTCACGAGTATGTTACGAGGAAACTGCTTCTACCAAATTTCAGCTTGTCAGAACAACATATGGCCAGCTGACTTGGACTGCTATTATTTGTTGCTACTGCAGTGGCTGCATCTGCCTCCTGCTGCTCGCCACAGGGTTGCTCAATTAACAACTTGTTTGTTAGAAACATATGTTCAACTTGTGATTTTAGTCAACTGACTGAGAATGACCTTTTACAGTCACATTCAACGATCGCAAAAACTGTCGGTCGAATAGTCGACAGTAGCGATAGTCTCCGATAGTGCTGACTATCGCCCAATACGATAGTCCAATAGTACTATCATCCTAACCCTGGCAATTGCTCTTGAAGCGTGAGAACAAAGGAGCATTGCAGTTTGAATCATTGATCATCTGATTGGCATAAACTGTTCGTTGGTTGCCTTCAGTGACTGCTGACTATCTACTTGGACCTAATATATGTTTTATATTGTCTTCGTTGTGTTGCCATTCTGGCAAACTAAACATACTTGCATCTGTTAGTTGCTACTTGTTGGGTTTACAGTATCCCAGATGTAGCCAATTACTGGCCACATTTGCAGTTAGCTTTGTCTGCACTGACAATGACAGCACCTCCCACTTTTGCTCAGTCGCTGTTACCGATAACGACACACCAGGAAGTTGTGAATCAGCCAGCTGCCATATGACTGTGGTTGCAAGTCTTAAAGACAGAAGAAGTCAGGACAGGATTAGGCTGCAGGCTGGCAAATCAGTAACACAGTATACGAGTGAAAACTTGTGATTTTCATGTTCACATTTTTGCAAGGGAGTGCAGAAACACTAGTCATGTGATGTGGAAAAATAACATGTCATATGATTGCTAATGTTCAGTAACATATCTATGAAAGTATTAAAATTGGTCGATCCAAGTTATAGCAAGTCAAAGGTGGGACAGTTTTTTGAGGCACACTGTAGTTATGTGCAAAAATCTGTCTTACTTATTTAGCCACTGTGTATGCTAAGTTGCTATAGTAATGGTAGTGACAGCTCCCATTGCCGCTGAGCATGGATCGTTTAGTTGTATTTGTCAGGTGGTCCATATATGTACACCCATCTAATACATGATTCCTTTGGCC
>Ga0209782_1001664_pt1 | contig 11826 bp, 5 predicted proteins | sample WorMetmaBAHAMAS1_FD_187390 | JGI IMG/M metagenome (GOLD analysis project Ga0209782, IMG submission 187390) | Marine gutless worms symbiont microbial communities from Max Planck institute for Marine Microbiology, Germany - Inanidrilus... | ecosystem: Host-associated > Annelida > Digestive system >... | reverse complement strand
AGGTAACTGTCACGATTAATCCCTCTCCCTGCCTGGCCTCCATCGGTCTCCAGTTCTAAATCGCCGCGCGGTCACGTGACGTGACGTGACGCTGATTGAGTTTTCCAGCGCGACGCGCGGCGACGTCCTCAAAACCCGTTTAATTCCCGCCGGATGACGCGCGAAACCCCACGACGACCGACGACGACGACAACCTGGTGGTGTTCATTATTGTTAATCAATCACTCAATATCACTGACACAGTGAAGCCTGCACACTTTCCACTGCACCGTAAATAAATGAACAACACTTGCAAGTTGCAACTGCAGGTCGTTGCAGCCATCCGGAATGCTGTGGGCAAAGTGAAGACAAACTGTTAAGGTGCATTCACACACACGCTGCGCTGGAATGGGATGGGCTGCGCTGGTAACTCAATGTGTGAACGCCTCCATTAAAATACATTGAGTTACCAGCGCAGCGCAGCCCGTCCCATCCCAGCGCAGCGTGTGTGTGAATGCACCAATACAGTAATGGTAGCGACAGCCTGCATCGCCGCCGAACACGGACAGTTCAATAACATTTGACAGGTGGCGCCCACACAGTACATAGTTCCTTCGTTCCCAGCCAGTCTGCCCCTTAGCAGCCGGCATCTCGATCGGTTAAGCCGTTTTACCAGCGCTTACCAGTATGATCAATATACACAGACAGACAGACAAACAGACAAACAGACCACGCTACCTGCATCTAGCTAGCACCGCCGTTTCTCTCATCAATGCAACTGAATGCTATTATCACAAGTCAGAATAACGTGCTACCAACAAAACTTGTGTATAAAATACCAAATGCAGTTGCAACTTGCGACACATCCGCACTAAAAATTAAAACGTTAATATTTAACAACAGTAGCATAATGTGGTACTGCAATACACAACTACAGACGGCTACTGAGGAGTCTTTTTTGAAGACTGACTTCTAAGTACACCTCTTTGTTTTCTGTCCCAGTGCTATGGAGTACTGGAAGAATCTTTCACTTCTCTCACTCTACAATGTGAAACTGTTACTATCACGGGCCAATATCTTGGCCAACCCAAAATATTTTGTCAGTGCAGTGTTTTCTAAATTATAACTGTATGCAGGAGACAGCTAGGCATCACAATAACAAAGGTACAAAATAAAAGTAAAGAAACTGGTCACTAAAAGACGACAAAATCATCAATGACTTAAGTAAAATAAACACAGCCATAAATTCTACATTAAAAGCAAACATGCATGTGTGCAAAAATCACAAACACTGAACGTAAAATTAACATGCCAATAATGGCAACAGATACCAATGTCTGTTAAATATTTTGTGAAAACACCCACAGACAGAAAAATGAGATTCACAATATCAGTATGCCATATCTATAATTAAATAGGGTTTCAAAACACAGATGATATTTACCTAACAGTCTGCTATTTTAGCCACTACTAAAAAATTTTGATTGACATTGACATTACCTATCGTCACTGGTCAATCGTATCACCAGTCACGGAACACTGCAAGTGCATCATCGACAGTGGTGGTCGACCATATAACTGTGCTGTGTAGTGTGCTGCCATCTGGCGTCAAATGGAATAACGTGCTTACGACACAAGTGTGTGTCGCATATACATCCTCGGTTACAACGGTGCAAATTTTATTTCAGTCGGGCAAGGTTCGCCAGAGCAGAGTTGCGGTTGAAAATCAACTGCCACGTTTTAGGAGCACATCGGCAGAGAACGACAATAAATATCAACATCCGAACAACGTCAAAAAATACAAACAACTGGAGATCACAGGCACAAGTAAATCATGAGAGACGAGTGATGGTCCGATTGTCAGCATCTCGGTGTGGTACGGCAGCGGTGGCATCATCGTCACCGGATACGTGTCTCATTAGTCGAATAACAGAGTCCGCAATGATGTCTTGGTGTGATCGGTAAACCACATGACCGCCGCGAGCAAACACCAGCACTCGCGGATATCCGACTGCCACATCATCTTCCACAACACAAAATACAACAATCAATGTTCATCACTGCCATTGTCATCAAACTTAGGGTAGCAAACCTAGAAAGCTGAAATCAAAGGAACATGACATTTCTTCACTTTAAAGTTCCGCCATAGTTCAACAACAGATAAGGCCAGTGATATTTCTTTCAGTGCTCTGACATTGTCGGTTAGGCAACAGAAAGGGCATTCGACCTGTAAACAAACCCCATGCTACTTGTTCATTAAGGTTCTCTACTGAAATAGATGGAGAGATGAGGACGGTTGAGGTCCGGGGAATTGGACAATCCCAGTTTGTTTGGAAAATGGCCGCTAAAAATGAAGGTGATAGTGACACTGTCAGTGCTTTAACTTCAATTCAGCTCCTCAATACTGTTGCTGCGAGACAATAAAACCATTTCGCCTGTAACAAAACGTGCACAGCTACATGAAAGACCCCCTCTCAGAACACGATGAGGAAGATAACCAAGAAATTTCATCGACACTGAGTGGAATATATATTACTACGCCGTCTGCCTGCAGTAGAGGTGAGCATTAAGCAATGCTATAATCCATCTGTCTGTCCCTCCCCTGCCCACTGCCACAACAGTGGTACATTTTAGGGTTATCGTTACTACAGAACACTAATAGGAAACCCTACGATAGAAATTGAACCCACTGATCACTGATCAGTGTGGTCAAAACAGCAACAAAGCAGTTACTTGCACCGCTTCAGAAGCATGCACAAAGTGGCTGCACCATCGATAGAGTCTCGTCAAACTGCCATCGGCGGAAGCATATTGTTTTGCTGCACGATACTTTGTTAATCGTAGGGCTCTATAGAAGCATGTACAGGAAGGCAGCAAACGACTTAAGATAGAGCTGTACACTGACCTACACTCGGACCATGCACAACTCGCTCGTGTTCATCAAAGAATGTAATCTGACTGTCACTGGCACCGCAGCGTCGTGCCAGCTCCACTGGCAGCTGCCACTCCAAGATACGATCGTTCTGGGTCAAGGCGGAAAGTATCGGCAGCTGCTTTGCGCGCAGGCGTTCCACGTCATCACAGATCTGTGACAGGCAAGTCATCGTTGGCACTGTCATTATCAACATCATCATCATCATCCTTTAGTTGTAGTCATGAACATAGGCACAACCACGGCTGCGGCTGCAAAGTTAGAAAGAATCACATGTGCGGTTGATTCGAGTTCCGTTTCCCCAGCCCCTCTTTTATCGCTCTCGTCATTGTTTTCCTTCACCGCTGTTACACCAACTCTCTTTCGGCATCCATTTCCTTTAAATGCACAAGCTTCAGTCATAAACCTGGACAAAGCCTGACCACTAATAAAAAGTTTTTAGGTGCCTCTGAAGTTTTATGTCGAGCCCAAGAGTAAAGGACAGTCACAAAAGTTTGAGGAGTCCAAATGCAAATACACTTGGTTCCCAGATTCTACAAAGTGAAATGGCACCAGTGAATAATGGAAATGCTCTGTCCTGCACAGATGTTTGGTCTTGAAATAAAAATAAAAATGCCAGCTAGTCTCAGCACTATGGTTTCATGCACTACACTGACAATACTGTCATCACTATCAGACACTGCACGTGATCAGCAACATCAGAATAGAAAACAGTTTAAGTGAAAATCTGGTATTTATTACGTGTCAGTCACTAGTAATAATGTCGGCAACATTATCATTATCTTTACATTGACAACGATCAAATATGCAAGGACCTTGTATAACTTGAGGACAATCTGGGTAAGGTGGTACCAGAACGGTAAAGCATTCGGAGTTTTAGTGAAGCAGCAGATAAGAGCATGGTAGTGACATCATCACATGTCCACACAGATAACCATTCCAGCATCTCATCAATTAATCTTCTTACAGACCGACTGCTCTTCTGACGTGCAGCCAATAGCGTCAAAGCACTGAACGCTAATTCAACTGTAAAACGAGACTGATAATATTACATGACTGCACACTCGATGACTGGTGCAAAATGTGCGTGTGGCCAGATACACTTCCCGATGGCAACAACTGAAATTGCTTGCTGGATTTTCGTCCTTTTATCATCCACAAACTTCTAAAGGAAAGAACATCATGCATTGTGCTTCCTTTATATCTGCTCTCGTGTGCCAACACCCATGATCTGGCCATTAAAAACCATACTCAAACAATCAACAAAAATCTGCTTTGGTGGAGTGTACCTTAATGGGAAAAACACACCTGCAAAATAAAAGCTGAAGAGTGATAAGCAACATGATGGCACACAGTAACACAGCACTACTCCTTAACCCGCTATAAACTCATACAATCTACTCACCAACTGAAAGTCGAATGTTGCCACGGAGAGAGCGGCTGTTTTCATTACAGTCTTTGATGTGAGATTAAATCCTGTTGAAACACACACAAAAGCACAAATGTCAGTCACACACGCTTCTGCCATTCGATCAAGCCAACTAGGTCAACTCAGCTTTGCATCCCTCATGGGTCACTGATAGCATTAATTTGGCTGTGACAGACAGAAATGTCACCTCTGCTGGGTGGCAGGTAACACCATGTGGTCCCATATGGGACGTGACTCCCGCAGCAATGAGGCTAGCTGTAAACTGCTATATTGCATTCACTTTTCCATTTGTAAGAATAGGTCCATTCCCTTTCAAAGCCAGATGTCTGTAACTTTATTGTGGCTGCTAAATCTTAACTCTATCAGTGAACAGAGAGTCACATAAACTCACAGTTAGAGTGAACTAATGACTGCAGCACTGTAACTGCATGGACTAAAAAGAATTCCTGATACCATACTCACTCATATAGGTCTTAGCAGGTTGAATGAGCGAACAAGAATTAACTTCACACTGGATAAGTGTCGGTCAGCTACTACCACATGTCACTCACTGCTCGACGATAGGTTCATAAGTTTCAAATATGCAAAACACAAGAGTACGACAGACGGACCAACCAACAGATATCAAGAATATAATATGCTACGTATACCAACTGTGTGGTTGATGCCAAAAATAGACCAAGTGGCAAATCTGAACAAACAAGTACATGTACCATCAAATGGAATTCAAACCTCGAGACGATAAACCATAATTCAGCAGAAGACTTGCAGCTCGTTCTGTGATGCTGCTTTTTAAGAGCCGAGCATACATGCGAATTAACCAATATGGCCGCAGTGCTCTGTACAAAATATAATAACACACAATACTAGTCTAAGTCTATCATACGGTACACTGTGCAACCATATTATAAATATTGAATTCCGGTGACTTTGGCTAAGAAAAAAAAGGAAAAAAATTGAAAATAAAACATTATTAGCAGAAATTTAGTGCTAAATCTGTTTCAAAAGTTGGTAAAGTATTTGGAGTTGTATGGCATTATGGGCAAGATTATAGTGGCTCCCTCTTCTGAGTAATAGTACAAATTCATCATATGACAAATAATACTGCTTAAGTTAATAACTGTCACTGCATAATTCAACGTCATGAACAATATTTACAGTTCCACTTGCTATGGAATCTCAAATGCATACAATATGACAACTATGACGGACTTATGCAGTGCAACCGCACATTTTTCCAGTAAGCATCCATTCACAGTCAAAAATAATTATACTAAAAAATACTCGTAAATAAATATCACAGCAAAGTTTAGAATCTTGAGCTATTTTAAAACGAGTAACAGTAAACAACATTTGCACAGAGCTATGCCATCTGCACTGACCTATGTGGCTTTAGTCCAACGCCATTGAGAAAGACGGCTGACTGACATATATCGGTATTAGCTGCCAGATGTAATGCTGTCGTACTTCCAAAACTGTGTCCCATAACTGTAGCCACTCTTTATATTCCAACAAAACACATATTATGCATGAAACAGACACTGCTAAAATAAAATAATAATAATTAAAAAAAAATATTAATAATAATAATAATAGCTTAATAATCTATGCAGATTGCTTTTATAGGCTAGCTTTGTATAGTGTCTTCTGCAATAATCACTTTTGCTTTGTATATTAATAGCATTTAACCTGCAGTTAATTATGTGATATAAGGCAACCGAATGGAAAAATAATTAAAGAGCTAAATAAGCATTAATGGTAATATTTTGTATGAAGTTCATTTATCACTAATGCATAAAAACTACAGCATAATAACAGAGTACAAAATAAAGTACCTGTTAACTTTGATTGCAGCCAGAAGGTTGCATACGAATTCTGTTCTTGCCTGATTAGTCTGATCAAAAGCATTCTCGTCATCGACTTCAGTTTTGCCATAACCTGTATTCCACCAAATCACAGTTTACATTAAAATTAATTTTACTGCAACAAAATTAATTCCATTTAAAAACTCATCCACTGCTTATGGCCACTTTATGGGTTTGTCTGAATTAGCTGGTTGCACAAAACTTACAAATAATAGGAAGTCAGTTCGTAAAGAATGATTCGTTGTCATTGTGACTGTGTTTATATGAGTCATTAAGCATGACCAGCAATGCTTCACAATTTCAAATGTGGTAACCAACTGGCATAAGCTAATGGCACCACAGCAGACAATGTATTCATCCACTGGTTATACTGATGGAATATTAGACCTTTGGCACAACACGATGCACCGAATTGTAAAATCTGTGGGAATTAACTAAAGGAAACTAGAATAACTAGCGGTATATGGTCGCGCCTCTATGGGTGAATCGTGACTACTTGACCACTCTGGATTTGCATTTCGTGTACTGGCAGGTTTCCGTGAGCTCTTAACACATGGTCAAAAGTGTGACCCTGAATCCTTATATGAGCCTATTTAATTTGAAACTTTGCACCCATATTTGGTCAACAAATATCAATTTTAGACCCCCCTTACATTGGTCCGTCTTGGTCTGAACTTTCACCCTATCGGTGAATTGCGGGAGGGGGGAGGCAAGTCATGCTGTGCTTTGCAGTGCATTCCTAGCTTATGAAACACGTAATCCATATCTGCTAATGCCAATGGACTGTGCGACACTGGTTAACGCAAAATCGACCATATTGCACTGCCCAACAAGTTTAATTACCAGTCAACGAGTGTCGGTTGATAGCAAATTGCTATAGAGACCGAAAAATGTTGGTTATTACCACATAATTATTTGACCGATAATGCTCAAACTCCACTTGGTCGATTTGTCTATACGTTATACAACGAACTTTGCAACAAATACAGTGACAAATCGAACCGATGGAACTTATGCCTTAGTGTATGGCAGCACTGGCATCGACCGTCATCTAAGTCCACAGTTGTGCAGACAAAAATGGGTCACGTGAGCAAAACCACACCCCTTTATGGGTGATTTTTCATCCATTTGGCAAGACTTGATATAGTCTCCCTTTGTACAAAGTTTGAGAGCTCTAGCTTCAGCCATTCCTGAGATATGGATGGGGCCCTAAAAATTTAAAACGTGTCACGTGACGTAACCACTCCCCTTTCAGGGACGGTTTGTCATCTGTCGGCTGGGACTAGCTACCGTGAACCTGTACACCAAATATGAAGTCTCTATGTTTACTCACTACGAAGATATGAATGCCAACGAAAAATGCAAAAATTATGGTGGTTTGGGGAGTTAGGGGTCACCTAAGGTCATTTGATAGAGCATACAACTTCCTATTCGACTTTAATGGAAACTATGCATCTATCTTGGACCGTTTTCGAGCTACAGTGTGTTTTACGTTGGAAGTGGCCAATTTTAACCCACCCTACTTGCATTTGTCGCCCCCGTTCGAATTTCGCCATGATCTTTGGCATCAGAAAACTAGAGTCATGGGGCTATCGTGCGGCATTATTTGTGTGATCCTACATTTAGCCGTTTTGATACAATACCGGAGTGTGACAGACATATAGACACACACACAGACAGACAAATGACGACGTCATATACTGCACATAGCATAGCGTCGCGCGGTAAAAACCATGTAAACCGTATTAGTCTACTGAATTAAAACAGATGTTATAAAACAAACACACTACAATTGGCCATTCAGTACAGACAATATTTTTAACATGTCAAGTCTTCCAAAGTTCACTGCTGCATTAGAAACCTTACCTGGAAATTCTGGAATTATGAAACGAAAGCCAGCTTCCGTCACTGAAGGTGCCAGTTCTAGCATGTCATGAATGCTGCCCGGAGCGCCGTGAAGTGCTAAACATACTGCACCATTAGAAGGACCAAGATCAGCATAGCCGACCCTGGCAAAACTTCCACCAATGGGGATGCATATGCTGTTGATAGTTAATCCAGCATCAGACATTTGCGAGGAAACCTTCAACTCTTTACCGGCTTCACTGCTAAAATGTCTGGTACTAGTACAAAATGTGCGAAGAGTCTGCCGGACAGCATGATCTGTTATCTTCCTAAGTAGCATATCCTGCAGAATTTATACAAAACAGAATAATTGTTTTTGTATAATCCATAATTCATGGTGTTTATTGCAAAAGAAAGTGATCCAGCTGGAAGTAAGGTGTGTCCATACAATGGTCATCTAGAACTTTTGTTTAAAAATAACAGCTTGCATATTAACTTCCTAAACACTAAAAAATGATTCTTGGTAGTATTCCAAAAAATCTACAGTACTGAACAGATGTGCCACCATGAGACTGCATTCACAACCTCCTCCCTCCCAAATGTGATCTCTTTTTGACAGATTGTTGCAGTAACAATGCAATAATGGCAAGCAATAAAACATTAAAATGAAAATGACTGATATGTTAGCATTGTATAAAAGACCTGTGGCACCACTGGCAAATAAATATTGCATTTTTGCATAATTACTGAGACAAAAACTAACACTAACCGTAACCCAACCTTACTGACCCTAACCCTACTAACCCTAAATGACCCACAAATTCTAAACCCTAACCCTAAACCAAAGTATATTCACCTAAACCTTAACGTAAACACTGCAGAATAGATGGCTATCATGGCTCCTGTTTATCGGTGGCTATTCAACCGTACAACTATATCAACAGCTTCACATAAACTGAGTCGTCTGGACGGTCGAATAGGTCCTATAAACTTTGTTCTGCGAAAGAACAATGAAAATGTAACTTACGCCTATACAACAGTCGCTTAACTGGTGATAATACAAAGTGCTTTGCTACAATCATAGTCAAACGCTACAAATAAAAATTGGCCTCCATTCAGAAATCTAACAAAAAAATCATTAACAAAAAAAAGAAAAAAACTAAACGGAAAAATAAGATTGCACCACTCAAAATGGAACTTGTATTCGAAATTGAAAACGTTTACTAAATATTAGAGAATGTCCTATATATAAAAATAATACCGTTTCTCCGGTAGTTATATAATATTGTAGGAAATTAAATATTTCAAACTCCAACAATACTATTGTTCGAGTAAGACGCATAATGACGTAGTTTGTATAGCTAAATTTACAGCAATTAAGGACTATTTTAAACATAGGCCCGGTAGGCTACACCGCTAGCGGTCTTCGAGTGTCCGCGTGACTACGCAATTCACCGAAGTCACCGAATTCACCGAAACCAAAGCCGCTGGGTCTGCCTAGGCCGCGCGAGCTAAGAAATAAATATCAGAGTTCCGGTCACCAAATCCAGTCCAACTCGATCGTCAATATTGTGCGCGAGTGGCCAATTAACGTTATCCTACGGCAGATATACTCGCATTCAGCGATGTAGCAATGTTCAGTACAGCATGGCGTTCTCTGCCGCTACAATGCGACTGCCTGTCATCATGGATCGGGACATGGAGTGAACAGTTATGTCGACTATTCGCGCTGTTTGTGATCGTCGCCAGCGCAACACGTTCTACGACGCCGTTTAACAGTTCAATGCCTAATCACACTCGCGGTAGGTGAATGCCCTTTGTCGGTGTATTTCAGTGTCTGACCCCATTTCATTAACTGGTTCGGTTCATTTCATTTCAGATGAAATGAGGTCAGATAGGCCTATGCGATAAGATGAGTGTTATGAACGCTGATTAAGTTTACACGTAATGAAGCCATAGAAGCTCTATAGCGACTGTGCTGTAGCGTCAGAGCTTTGCGATATATTATGTTACGTAGGTTGGATGCGGTAAGCGTAAAGCAAACGTCTGGTGTCTGTCCGTCTCTCTGTCTGTCTGTCCCGTTCATCGCCCCTCCTGCGTATTATACTCCGTCCTCTAGACGGCAGTGAGAGTCGATGCTAGACGAGTCCATTGTGTGGCCAACATCAAAGGTTACATAGCCTATATACGTCCACAATAAAAGTAGGCAGATTAGCGTACGTGGTGCACGAACACCTAGGGACTAATTAAGACACTTCGGTAGGTAACACAGTTCGGCGACACTGCCGAACTGTATACAGACACTTCGGCAGCAATACTGAAATGATGTCTTGTCACGTGCCTAGAACAGATCCATAATCAGTCGGATCATTGGAGTTTGAGCATTGTAGACAGCACTGTGACGTCATTCACGAACCGGAAGTACATAACGCATCGCGACGCTGCCAGAGAAGCGCGCCAGAGCCACGGGCAAAATGGTTAAAATTTGGTGATGTTCGGAGGCGTGGTTCTTAAGATAGTCTAACGAACAGACAGGCTCACAGACGAGCAGACACGCCCCGACATTTCCTGGCGATACTGCCGAAGTGTATTGCTACCGAACTGTGTAATTGGTCCTTTATACAGCACATCGATTTGCAAATAGGCCAATCTCACTGGGCTAGGGGGCCTACTTACTGACGGTTAGCCCATCGTAAAAAGTAACGACACTGAATACACGACATACATCACAGTAGAGGAGCTTTTTTGCGTAATGACAATCATCATCATCATCATAAATTAAGGATGATAGTTAATCGAATGGTATCGGTTTCTGTCATTGTAGAACTGAGCAGCTGGCATCCGGATATCGCCGCCGAGGGCTTTATACCTGTCAGCATGTTACCTACAACAACCTCGGTAAATAATTAAGTCTTATATACGGAATAATATTTTTATCGTTACCCCGAGAACAAGCAAGCCAAACAGAGACCTTTGGAGGGGAGGGCGTAGGACTATTTTTGGGCTTTAGGCTATAGCTGTGCATGGCTGTTAGACGCAACTTGCCGCAGAATACCGCAATGTACCGCATCGTACCGCAGTGCACATACTTCAACGTGCCTTGACAAGATGCACAACGCCTGGCGTCGCGCGGCGCTGCACGGCACCGGTGTGAATGAACCTTAAGTATGTTGGTGACGGTGACGATGGTGGTGGTGGTGGTACAGATGCGTGCAGACAGTGTTGGTCGACAAAAGCGCGCTGCGACCGCGCTGAAGTCGAAACTGTGGCCGAACGCAACGATTCCTTACGTCATCGGCAACGTCACCGGTCAGTGTACGTCTCCATAACGCCGCTTCATCGATGACCATTGAACAAGGCAATCGTATATAACAGACTCTGCCTCCGCTGTACAGCAATCTACGATGTGTATTTTCTCATCATTATCGTCGAACAAACTTTGGCTGGAGTCGATGCATTGGGTTTGCCTGTCACGCTCTTCTTGCCGCTTAAGAATCTACACGATGCACTGTACAGCCAACTGTGTGAAAACATGACGTCATCCACAAAACCGGAAGTACACAACATACCGCAACGCCATCAGAGGAGGAACGAGCCACGACCTACACAGGCACCATGCGTAATAAATTTGGTGAATTTCGGCCACGTAGGCCAGTTTTCGAGATATGCGAGCGGACAGACAGACAGACAGACAGACATACTCATCACAATACCTCGCGCCCCTCCTCGGGGACACAGTAAACATGAAGTCTTTCCGGAGTCACGTGGAGCACATA
>Ga0209782_1001663_pt1 | contig 11827 bp, 7 predicted proteins | sample WorMetmaBAHAMAS1_FD_187390 | JGI IMG/M metagenome (GOLD analysis project Ga0209782, IMG submission 187390) | Marine gutless worms symbiont microbial communities from Max Planck institute for Marine Microbiology, Germany - Inanidrilus... | ecosystem: Host-associated > Annelida > Digestive system >... | reverse complement strand
CTTTTATGCCCCCCCTCAATAATCCTGTGAGATCGACGCCCTTGTTGTAGGCCTATAGAATGCTGTGGCACGCCGGTGTAGCTGATGTGTGCTCGTGTGCAGTGAATATGAGCGACAATCGTCCGCGCATTAATCACACCGAGGCCGAGGCGACCGTATGACAGACGGATGAAGCTTCCATGGCAACCGCGGTTACCGTGGCAACGGCGACGCCGTCGTGCTCTGCAGCCGAGGTCGACCGTTGAATAAGCGCTGCAAGCATGCATAATGCAGATCCGCAGACCGCAAGAACTGCAAGATGCGCGCCGGAAATAAACCATCCCGTCGAGAACCGTCGGCAAAATGAGATGAAATCAACTAATGTGCAGAGTCGTATCGACCAGCAGACCCATGCCTTTCAGTTCACCCATCCTAACCCCATACCTTTGATTGACCTTTTGACCTCAAGGAGCCAGCCGCCGACTGCAGTGTCTGCCGAGTTTGGTGTTGATAGCTTTAGCCGGTTTCCTGTTAAAGCACGGGCAGACAGATACACAAACATCAAACTTACACACGCAACTGATCGGCCTACTCACGCCACGGCTGCCAACGACATGAGTAATGAGGCGTGTAAGGTAACGTAAACTCGTTTTTTGTTTAGTCAGGGTTGGTGGCAATGATTGCATTAAGTCTTTAGTTTTACGACAGCAATAGTAACACTTTATAAAAAGTGTTGCAATATTGTTAGCAATGCTGAATATGATGAATATGAAAAGTGTTACAACAATTATTGCAGTACTGTAATTGTCCCGAATATGTTTTACTGTCTGCAAATTTATATAAAACCATTGTCATTATTATGAGATCAGTGTACAGTACAGACATCCATATGCATCCCTTCATTTAAAAATAATCTTTCGGAAACAGGAATACTAGTGTACCTAAAAAATTTCAAGTAATAGTTTTCATTCACGTCAGCTACATGTATGTTTTGTTGCACCATTTCAGTTCTTCGGCATCTTCTTCTGTTTGGTGACTGCTGGTGAACTGTACAGGGTGGCCTCAAAAATTTGGCAAAATTTTTGTACGCCTTAAATTTATCAAATATTAACCGATTTACTAAGTTATTTCACTGTCAGAATCAGAAGAAAAATTTTAATAATACTATCACTAAAAATCCCACCACAGCTCAAGTGTGTTGCTACACTACCTTGTGAAATATCAAGTGTCTTTAAGAGTAAATTGAAAACAAAACGACATCTGTAACAACACATTTTAAGAATTTAACAACAGAAAACAACGTGTTTAGTGTCTGAGTTATTGTCTAAAGTAACTGTCACATCCTGCAATTTTTAGAGCAAATGTTCAATGTGTCTGGCTTGCTGCTGGGTGACGCATTCAAGCCGGCAATGCCACTAAACAATGGCGTGATCAAGGAAATGCTGTGATAGTTTTCAACACTCAGTGACATTTCACAAGGTAGTGTAGCAACACACTTTTGGTGTGGTGGGATCTTTAGTGACGATTTATTGCAAATTTTCGCCTGATTCTGACAGTGGAACAATTTCAAAAATTGGTTAATATTTGATACTTAAGTCGTACAAAAATATTGTGCCAATTTTTTTGGACCACCCTGTATATATCGGGAATCAGACCGGAGGGAATGAAAGCACGAGTAGGTATTCATCTTGTGACGGGAATAGGAATAAATCTAGAAATGACTTTGAATTACCTGTCTGGAGTGGGAAGGAATTAAAATGGGCCTACTATTTTGCATTCCCGCTTACCACTACAGCTGACATGGAAGCATACATCAGGGACATTCAGTTGTTAGATGGCTACTGTAAGGTTGTATTTTGTACCTGCCGAATTACTGGGCTCACCCGACTCGCAATTGCCATCCATAAACTGACGATGATTGCAACACAAATTAAAACTCTGTGACAGGGGCCCTGAACTCTATCACAGTGTTGGTCCCTGTGTCAAAAATGGTAGTTGTTTTACACCAAGCCTGAAGTAAAAACAAACAGACAGTATCTTACTATCTCGACGAACGTTAGATGATATTAAGTGTGTCAATGGCAATTTTGTCTTTCAGCAAGACAGTGCACTGGTGCATGTTGCATGTAACACAACCAACTGCTACAGTGCAAAACTCCCCGCTTTCTTTTTCCTGAGATATAATCCCCGAAACGGTACAGAGTTTAACTTCAACAAGAACAAGATTTAGACAGCCATACAGCATAACTTTAGTTGTAAGTAACAAGACCTAACAAACTAAGCCAGTAGCTGGTTAAATCTGGCACTGCAGTAATACAGCATGTGAGAAAAGGTGCAGTTTTTGCATTCCAGCGTTTCAACAGGTTTCATTAGAAGCACTAGTCAGGTGAGGTGCAAAAATTAGGCACATCTTTAATCCCTAATTTCTGCCAAAAATTATCAAAATCCTTCATGTTTGTTTAAAAGTTACAGCATGCAAAACCTGTGACACTATTTGGGGACAGTGTACAAGAAAGTGTGTCGCTGGTCTGCAGAATTACTTGTTGTAAGGCAACAACTGTATGGTGACTGTGCCTTTGATTGTAATGTGCCTCTATGTCATTTATTTAACTGTTGTCGTTGTTGCTGTCGCAGAAGAAAATATGGTGAAAAACAAACTGATGTTGCCATATTTTTTTTCATAGGACACGAAGTCTCCTGAAAATGATAGTGATAATATTAAGTGAATTATTTTTAGGCTGGTTTAGTTGAGGGATATGGCCGGTATGCTACTAAAAATCTTTCAAAATTGATTTTACAATAACAATGCTGGTATTTATAGCAAAACAGAGGTCACAATGCATCGTTATGCCAGTCAGTATAAAAGTTTACTTTTAATCTGACAAAAAGCCACAATTTAAAGTCTGCAACTACTGTGCATCACAAAGTGGACAGTGGATGACACAATTATACAAACAGTACTGCACCCTACATTTTACACATTGTAGTCTTGTCATACATCATCACACTCTAGTCTAGCAGTGTTATAATTAGAGGCAATCAGCTAACTTGGCACAGACTCTCAAAATTGACAAGTCTAGCATGGCTTCTATTATTATTATTATTAACAGTTAATCTGCTAGGCACTGTCAAACACTGAAAACGGTGATCACTACTAGCGTATGCAGCACAAAAGAAGCTTTGGCGACAATGCACTGTATAAATCCACATTACCAAAGCTTATGTATGTGATAATGTGTGACATATTCACCAGAAAACGTTAGCAACTTTGTCAAGTCGTGGCGGTATAATTTACAGTTTGCACTTTTATTTAGTGAAGTTTTTTTACATTATAGCGTTGTGGTTTTTAGCTGAGTAATGGCAAATGATTATTGGCGTCTGCAGTTGTGGTCATAAGTCAAACAGGTTTCTATAACAGAATACATAAACTTTGGTTTTACATTACATCATCAACATTTAAACAAGCACACAACATGAACGACCACATTAACACGGTTGTAACAGACAGAAATTCGATAAGCCCACGTTATGACATCGGCCATTCAAACAGATGTCAGAAACTTATCAAACAGGCATCAGAAATTAGTGTAAACCTTAACGACTCAACAATCCGCGGCATTAACATCTCATAGGTAACTCCAATTCCGCTGTTAACACACTCCCAAATTTCCAGTTACTGCTATCAACTGGTAGCAGCCTCTGTTGCACACGCAAGACAAACTAGCCATTGGAAATGTTTAACACTTGCAAAGGCATATTTCAACTAGGGCTGCCAACATTTCACGACAGTATTTTTGGATACTTGGCATAGCTGTTCATATGTCAATACTAATTCACCCACACTACTGTATAGCTATTGCTTCAACAAGAGAATGCAGAAATGGGTGATTAATTATTACGTGAAATTTCATGACTGCGCAGTTTGCAACTAGTTGCTATTATTATTATTACAGTTAATCTGCTAGGCACTGTTAAGCACTGAGAAAAGTGATTGGTAATAGTGTATGCAGCAAAAAGAAGCCTTGGCAACAATGCACTGTATCAAAGCTTATATACAGTAGCATTTTCGATGAGTTAGCAGGAGTGGCTGGTAGGTGTTTGGTATGAAAACATGGTAGTCACGTGACTACTGCAGTCAGACTCCGATAGGTTTGGATAGGTGGCTGGTATACCATACAAGGAAAGTAGAGGGCGTGGTGTGAAAAGATAAACAATTAACTAGGTATACTAACACCAGCTGAAATTACACTAATGCGAAAAACTCTGTAGGCATAATTATACTAAATACTTGGGCAATTTCACATGAATCCGGGACATATGCTGCATCATAGTGATTTCAGAAGAATACTGGCAAAATTGGGACGGCTGGCAGCCGCATTTTCAGCCAGTGATGTGTTGAGCCCTGTGAATAATCCTGCGAGAGGCAATTAAAAGCATATGCCTTCCTAGACAGAGAGAGTAAGTCTAATATCCTACATGAAACACACGAGGGCCAGTCAAAAAGTTTGGAGCCTAACCTGGTTACATAAATGATGGACAAGCACAACATAGTCACCGCCTTTGTCAATGCACAATTTATAGCGATTATTGAGTTTTTGGGTGACTGTAAAATAAAAAAGATTTGGACTGTTCCTTCAGCCACTCTTTGGTTGCATACTTGAGCTCAATATCGGTCAAATATCTGCTCCGAGGTCACACGCTGAGGTCACATGCTTCACTTGAATCATAAACTCCTGACCTGGCAGTATATGATTACCACTATCTATTTCCAAATTTGAAGAAACACCTCTGTGGAATGAGATTTTTGATTGATGATGAGCTCAAGTACATGACTATAGAGTAACTGAAGGAACAATCAGAACTTTTTCTTATTTTACAGGCATTTAAAAACTCTGAGATCGCTATAACTTGTGTAATGATAAAGGCAATAATTATGTCAAAAAATAAATGTGTGCTCATCCATCTCTCTTTTATTTAAATAGGTTAGGCTCAAAAGTTTTTGACCAGCCCTCATAATAGATCATTTTGATGATGAGTCTCTTTCTGGGCCTAACTGTCTGGCATAGACTTAACAACATCCACGAAATAACTGACAAAAGTCACAAAAACTAACCCAACACAAACAAACTGACACTAAATAAGAATAACGCAACAACACGAAAAACTAAATCTAAACTACTAGTCACCTGTAACAACTGCTAATATCACTGTTATCCTCCAGACAATCACTACAGCTCATATGTCTACTGAAGCAGAGGGGCCGTCAGGGCCAGATTAAGCTGGTGGGAGGCCTGAGGCTCCCCCCTAAATCCGGCCCCGAGGGCCGTCGTGGAGGTAACCAGTAAACATTACAGCACAGCACCGCACTTACCATTAACGAAGCACATTACACCTATTTACACAGACAGTATCGTCGTATCACTAATCATAACATCGTAAGTGCTCCACTGACTGGCCAAAACATAATCGTGTGTAAGCACAATCGGAATCAGTGGAAGTTCGAAGTCAGATTATTGTATAATATTTTAATGTTTTTTTTTGTTTGACACCTTTTTTGACATTGCATTTTTTGCCAGTTTACTGCTTCATACTGCAAGCAGAACCACACGTGCCACTGTGTTAACAGAGAAATCACTTTTTCATAATTAGCGGAGCTGATAAATGATACAGATGATTGTGGGACCAGCTGCATGTGGAAACAGCATTCAAAGTCAAAGTAGTTCAAAAATTAAATTCACTAAATCAGAAAGACTGGTAAAAATTAAATAATCAACCATATTTATACCAATATCTAAATCATATTCAGTTTGCATTTTTATGTTAAAATAAGAGAAAGATCAGTAAGATGTAATAGCAGTCACTAGGGGTCACCACAAAATCGACCAAGTGACATACAAATCTGACAAAATAGAAAAGATAACATTCAAATTAAACTTAGCTGGTCACACAACTAAACAGACAACATTTGATAGTTGGTGCAGTATGCAACACTGATGACCCTCAGTTAAAATGTCAGTACTTGGGATTTGCCCCGCTACTGACATTTTAATGTTGGGACATCAAATCAGTACATTTTATTCACAACTGTGAATCGTCTGTAGCCTATATTATTAACTGCAGACAATGCCACACAATCAGAGGTCAGTTTGTGCACGATTCATGACTGACATCAGACAACAAATACATATTCTTTAGCAACACTTCAGACGACTATAAAATGCAACACGTTAAGGCAAGCATGCAGACTAAATGATGTACAAACGCTACATTATAAACACATTTTAACATTAAAAACCAGTCATAAAAACGTAACATATACTAAAAACTTAATGCTACAATGCAGCAAGCCACCAGAGAATAATAAACAAACTGATACTGCAAATAATTCATAAAACTGTAATTTACAAAGCACAATTGTAACCTCTTTACACGACACTGTCCTTGTCTGAAAGAAAGTGGTGCATTAAAAACTGCGACTTTTGCTGTGCGTTAAGATTTATACCGATATCAAACTGGTTTTCTGCCAGTGTAATGTGTCAGGCAAGTACAAACACTCTGAACATCACTGCAAGATATAACAACTTTGATGGAATTATGGTCTGGTGTATTTTTGTTAGAGCAAATTAAATTTAAGCAAATTTAACGAGAAATCCCCCAAATTGGTTCGTCACCGTAAAGTTGTACCGGTACGGAAATACATATCATTTTTGGAGAGAAGTTCAAAACAGTAATGCAGCGAGTGTGGCGTATTTAGCATAAGTAGTCTCACCCAAATGAGTCGACCAACCAAATGGCCCCTTCCCATGGGGCGATCTGCAAACCTATCTACACAGCACATCCTTGGGCCGATCTGACCCAACCGCCCAAATGGCATCAAAATCTGCTCAATCAATTTTCTACAATTCACTGGACAGACCGACAGGAGCAGTGAATACAGTAAACGACCAGTAGCACTAGACTGCTTGTGCTATATAGAACAGAGTGACACGGCCTAATAATATTTAGTGTTTTTGCACTCAGAAATCCCGTGTCGTTGACTTGTGACCTGCTAAAACCCAAAACAAGAGGCTGCAAGGCAAGACTAAACTCAGTGCAGTCAACATTTTCTTTTTAAACAATTTGATTTGCATAAATACTTACGAACATTTGAAGACAGAGGTTACACTTAGCAATCAGAATGCGTAATTAAATCAACTGATCATATAACTTTTTGAAAGCAATACAAAATCCGTTCAGACCACATAAATATGTAACAGTTTAAAACATAATAATAAATAATTCATGCTCTAAAATTCATCACCATCCTACTTGCATATATTAGATCACGCTAGACTAGCTATGCTGAACTACTGTCAATTACATAACATTGCAGTACCAATGAAAGGTTGTCAACAATGGTGATAACATGCTGAAAGGTCACATATATACCAATAAAGTTCATTAGTGAGTGATGATTTTTTGCAGCATTTTCAATAATTACGGATATTTAAATGTTCAACGAAACAACACAAGTCGATATTTATCACCTGCTATAATTTTGTGTGCAAAAATAATGCAACAAAAACCGACAATAAAGAAAGAAAACACGTAACAGATTGGTACTGGCTTAACATCTGGTCAATAAAATACATACAAGTTAACATAAAAACAAGTCAACATTCAGACGACTCAAAAAAAAATCCAATTTATCATTGAAACTAAATACATCGGTGACGGAGATCCAGCAGTCTTAGCATACTGTGCAGTTACGCTTGCAGCAGATAATTAAATAACATGCAGTGGCTGAACGACGGCTGCTTTGACACTGCTACCGTTGGCTTAATGACATGATTGGCATTCAGCACACAAAATTAGCTGGTTTAATGGTGCTGTTGATACAAGTTAGTTGGTGTATGGCTATATCAGGTAAAAAGGTCAGGGGTGGAGAGCTATCCCTACCCAGTATAGGAAGGCCAGCGATATATTAACCTCAACCCTGGCCGCCTTTTTATTGAGCAGCAACCCAAAAAGGGAAAGGAATCGAGAGGCGCATTTAAATTATCACACCAGTGCCGATAACAGGGAGAGACAACTTCACACCACCAGACAAAAATAAATCAAATACAACACAAATAAGCATGCATCCTTGACTAAAAATACCACATATAGCACCACAGCAAACACAGTCGTATGTCCAGCCCACCACACCTGCTCCAAGTATGCACCAAAGTGCTCATTCGGTGGACTCAGCCCAACCGTCGAGTAATGCTGGAAAAGTCGGTTAAATAAAAGCTAAAATGAGTACTGGTAGTAGCGGAGTTTGAGTAACGACTGCTGGCAGCTGTCATTAGAATTTGATCAAATTAAAATCCAATTGGCATTTATAACTGTTACACTTGAAACACTCAAAATGGGAAAGGTCAACTAAGTCTAAAGGCTCAAACAAAAGGCTCAGACTAAAGTCTTAGCTAAACGCGTTAAGTCCGTTGTCCAGTTTAGACTTTATGCTAAAACCAAAGACTCGATATTTCAAATCCAACCTATCATCACATTAACTGACTGATTTGGCATGCTGTTTGTTTAGTCCATGGCAGTTATTAATTACACTGCCATATACGTCATCACTGACGTAAAAATGGCAGGTAAAATGCTAAAAATTACAGTCAGCAACAACAGCAGACTAAATTTGAGATGCATTTGGTCTAAGACCATGGCTAAGCCTTAGGGCTTAAGAACAAAATTCTAACATAGGGAATTCTAAAGAACAGACTGTTTAATTCAGCTTAACTTTGGTCTTAGCCAAAATGTTGACTTAACTCCAGTCTTAGCCTTTTGGTCTTAAGTCTGGTCTGAGACCAAATCGCTAGCATGAGGGCAAATTAAGTCTTAACTTTTTACTTAGCCCCCAAGTTTGGTCTAAGCCTTTAGCCTTAGCGGAAGTTGACCTCACCCAATGAAACCGTCACCCAAGTTCATGTTAAATTGAACAGTTTTAGACGTCACACAACTTCCAGTGGAAGAATTGGCAGAAATACACATTCTAAAAACAAACCAAGCCTCCAGTTATACAGTTACAAGAAATCCAGGCAGAAAACAAAAACTCTTCTGCACTCATACTAAGCCGAAACAAGTCGAATCAAATATAAAGCATAAAATCAACTAAAACTAATAAAAGTGCATGATTAAATTAAAAACAGTTAAAAGTGCACGACACATCCAACAGCCCACGTTTTACAAATGGCAGTATCATGATCGTCAGTATTCATAACCACCTTAATGATAGTAGTGCCATGTAGTAATGCGGCAATAGGACAGTGGATGTTCTCGACACAGCATAAACTATATAATCCATACACCTGAGAGAGCTGCTGGGGACAAGGTTCAAGGAGTATTCTCACTGCAGTTGTCAACGCCGATATTGCCAACATTGGTCGTTGACGGTCGCGGTGAGAACGCTCCTTCACACTCATCTGCCATATTTCATTTCCACCCAGAACCGTCCCTTTTGAGTTTCACTTCGGTCCTAACCCATCGGGCAGAACTTCCATTCCATCTGCAACTATCGCTGCACACACGTTGCTTCTATGCCTACATGCTCATGGCAGTCAGTGCCTGGAATTTGGACTCAGATCAAACGCATCCCACGGAAACACGCCAACACACGCGAGATTCCATGAAATTCCTGTTGTCCCAATCCCCATGCAGGACTCGCATGGCCCGATGCACCATCCATACTTTACTTACGTAGTCCATTCAATTTACGCGCCGATTCTTCTTAAGACCTGGCGCTATATAAGGCATTTACTTACTTACTTAAATCCCCGTTTAAGAGCACGGCGATTTAGGAACTACTTGAATTAAGTATGGATGGTACAATTTGACCCTGGCTCAGTCGACACCACAGACTTTACTTACGTAAAGTCTGTGGTGTATATTCACTAGACAACTTATGTCCAATTAGAACAGCAGAAGCCTTTGAAGCTGTCGACTGGCTTCACCAACAAACATGGCTGCATTGTGGGATTGCTTAAAGACTGGCTCGGTTTTTGTAAAAGTTCGCACGTGAATGTAAGAATAAGGGTAATGTTTAGTAAGATGATTATTGATATTTAGCATATAATTTGATTTTAAACAACCGTTTGAGTCAGCGGCGGCCATGTTTGTGAGTGAACGTACGATGGCTTCCGCTTGGCTGACCAGCACTGCGGCTGTGGTCGACACTCAGTTGATGCAATGACCACAAATGTAATGAGCTCTATGTACATCAGCTACGATCAACTTGTTATCAACATGTCACTGACAGGCGAGATAATGAACAGCAAATGACTGTTATACGTGAACTACAAAATTACCCGTTGTTTGTCACTCAGCAGCACACGTGGGACAAACTGCTATTGTCTTTACAACAGTGAACGAGTTCTTGCTTATTGTTTGCAGTACCGTAACATCAAAATGCTTAACAAGGGGTGTGACCAACTAATGCATCAACCTACAGGCATCTATCGACCCCACATACTTATGCAAAGTACCCTTTACTTCCTGACGTCATTTGCTGAACCTTTATTTACGGTTGCAAATTGTTAGTTTATGTGCAAAAAGAGTGATAAATTAGGGTTTAGGGTTAAGAAAAATTGGCCAGTTAGGGTCAGTAGAATTAGGTCTGGGCTTAGCGTTTAAGTTAGTATTAGTTGTCTGGTAGTATGGTGCTGATAGAGGCCAGTAGGCCAATGCACAAATTAGTCACACCCCTTAAGAAGTTATAACATTTGCTTAAGAAATACAACAATCTACCAACAGCAGCGAGATGATACAGCGCATGTTTCTGTATAAACAGTAATGTACCACGTTGCATTTCATGTTTACATTCCACACATTTGACTGATACACGTTACAAACAATGGTAAGAATCAAAGCAGCACAGTCTAGTTTTTGGCCACAGTAATGTGAAGTTCAAAATATTGTATTTTTTTCCGGGTATGAACTGCTTACAACACTTTTTCTAATTTCCCGACATTTCAAACACGTCCATATAACTGACGGACTGATGGTGGACGATGGGCACACTCGGTGCATAGCAGCATTAACGACACGAGACATTAACTCTTATTGGCATAAGTCGGGTTCTTGTACGTTGACGTCGCCTGCTTGTAGATCGGATTTTCATCCTGAAATGCACACGCAAAACCAAACTGGCTGAAAAACCTGAATATGACTACTCAAACAAGGCAATCGTAGATAGCAAACTTCACCCCCGGTTTCACATTCCAATGAACCTAACCCAGCATTGAGTCTTGTGGCCTGGCAGCGTACTGGTGAGACATTGGCTTGCCACTCAAGTGGTCACAAGTTCGACTCCCGGCCGTTCCACTGCGAGAAAATGAACCCTGGGCAAGTTGTTCACGTGCATGTGCCTCAGTTTGTCACCGAGCAGCATAATTTGGTACAACTCACACGGCAGCGATGTCCTACAGCTGGGAAGGTAATCATAGGTTTGGCATCACACTGGCCATGCGTCAAAGTGGTTTATCCACCCATGAGCTCAAGGCGTAAGAAAGCAAGATAAGCACCCAACCAAAACTCCTCACGGGGAACGGTACTCTGTACCTTTACCTCTAGCTAGCCTTGATAACGACAGAGAAAAAACACCGAGATTAATTGCGGCGAGTCTCGTACCATGTCCCAGCGAGCGTTGGCACGCTCCTTCTCGAAGCGAGCGAACTCGCGTCGGTCGTGAATGGTGACGAGCAGTTTCCAGATGAGCAGCAGTATGAGACCGATGAGAATGATGCCGCCGATCACGCCGAGTATCACCGCCAGCACGTTCACCGGCTTTGTACAGCCTACACCACACACCTGGGCACTGTTTAGC
>Ga0209782_1001662_pt1 | contig 11828 bp, 5 predicted proteins | sample WorMetmaBAHAMAS1_FD_187390 | JGI IMG/M metagenome (GOLD analysis project Ga0209782, IMG submission 187390) | Marine gutless worms symbiont microbial communities from Max Planck institute for Marine Microbiology, Germany - Inanidrilus... | ecosystem: Host-associated > Annelida > Digestive system >... | reverse complement strand
AATTAATCCGTTTAGGACGATTTAATTGACGAACTGCCGGTGGAAAAACGACATCTGAGTAAATTGATCATTATCTGCCGGAGTTAATGCCGGATTAAATTAACGGGAGATTAATTTGCTGTGGAAAAACCGGACCTTAGACGTCTATATGACAGAAGTAATATAACAGATGAATATCACATGAATACCATATCAATTTCATGTGGTATACATCTGGCATTGTGTCATATCAATTCTGTCATATTGATGCCGTATATGTAACAAATAAACTTATGACGGATATATACAAGAGGGCCTAGCAGTGGCTAGCATAGCGCGAGATGATCCCTCCACTCTTCACGGCGATGATCCCTTCCCTCGCGCCCGCATGCACCGCGACCGCAACGCGCGGTAAATTGGGATCGGAATTTGAAACCTAAATAATTAAATTAGCTAGCCCATAATGCGCCAATGCACTTCCGTCATAGATAGACGGGACACTGACATCGTAGCATAAGCGCGAGATGTATATATTACATGCATCTCGCGCTAAAAATCCATATGGGCGTCATATGTCAATGCTACTGAAGATATTTGCATTAAAATACAACAAACAACAGTCGTTGCTGTTACTGGATAAAATAAACCTAGCCTAAATCGAAACGACATCACTTATAAAATATTGGGGCATGGACGTCCCCCCTTCATAAATATTGGGGGGACATTCACCCCCAGCAATTAAGTCCGTGCAAATACTTAACACAGAACAAAAACATCAAAGTGAGACCGCCGCGTTACCATTCGCACATGCTGTGGACTCCGCCACTGGCCCTGTGCCACGCCGCACGCCTCGCCGCGCTAGCGTGAAGCTAATATGTGACAATAAAAACATAAGCTTATACTGTTGTACTTTGCAGCCATCGTCAATACTCAACACTGAACCTAACCTAACCCTTGGGCCTTGACTGTTGATCCCGCCTAACACGGTCAGTAATAACAAGAGACCACAAACACCCTACAATTGTTCAACACCACGTTCACATTTCCAACCTGAAGCTGTAAATATACATTACCAGGTGGCTACACGTCATGATTTAATTAACTGTGTGCAGTGTGCTGACCTGAGAATGCCAGTTTGAGATTTAACCTATCAGGATTTTTAATAGAGCTTACTTAACAACCTTCCCCATCGTAAGAATGTTCCCCAGTCAGTTGGGCCACAACGCCACCAGTTACAAAACGATGTTTTAAACAAGACATATTGTCGATAACGCCAAGGCAGACACTTTTACACTAGACATTACGTAGCTTGGGTTTGGGACCATTTAGTAATGGTCGCACAGTCTAGTACCAGACACAGCTCTGTCGACGTCAATTTGAAGACTGCTATTAGCCGATCACGAAACTCGATAACTCACAAAGCTACATCTACCAACAAATAACACCTAGATTTTGTAACAATTCTCTGTAATGTTTCAAACACAACTTGCAGCAAACGTTTTACAAAAAGAACTACCATAAGCAACTAGCCTGGTAGCTTTACAATCATACACAACACGTGTTTCTAAAAACACACTTGATTTTTTATCACAACTTTGGCAAATGAGACTGAATTTCATTTTAAATTCTTTTAGAGACAGATTCTACAGGAAACTCTTTTATACGTGACGTGAATTTCCATGTCACATTAATCACCTTGATACACTACCCTGTGATATTTCAAAATAACCATGTTTCTAAAACAACTCCTTCATCTCTTCAGCATTTCTTGTCAACTTTTCAAATATTATGCCCTAAAACTTTCAGCACGTTCTTTGGTCAAATATTTGTGCATAATTTATACATCCTATGAAAAATGTGTCATTGTTTACACAATTGTTTATCCGTTGGAAGAGACCGTCTATACTTTGTCCATTACATATACAGAGTGGGCCAACGTTTTGTAATTCACCAAGTAGCAACTATGCTAATCAGAAAACATGTTCAATGTGTCCCCCTTATTTGTGAATGACTTCTTGTAAGCGTTGGTGCTACTCGTTTATGCTTCTGTCAATAAAGCGCTGTCCAATATTTCTCCATTCTTCGATTATTGCCAACTTGAGTTGCTCAACTGAGGTAAATTTTCGCCGACGGTAGACTTTTTCTTGCAATGCGCCACACTACTTCTCTCATCTTATCTCGTCTGACTTCATTGGCAGACTGCTAGTGTCTTTCATTGCATCACCGAAGTTACTCAACGTCGGTATCACTTTTTTTGGCCCACTCTGTAAATTTAGTAAATCATTCCTGTGTTATTTCGTGACATGTATAGTCTGAACTTTGTTAAGTTTTGCTAAGTTTTACAAAACATATAATTTTTTTCTGGCAGGCCTACAAGTAACAGTTTGGGGTTATTCAGATGTTTCAAATTAAGGTGTGGTAGTAGAATACTACATCACATATCACACAGTTTCCTTATTGATCTGTCAGCAAAAGATTCTTGAAAATAGGTCTACATCAGTGGTATAACTAAGGGGGAAGAGGAGGGGGCAGTCGCCTCCGGGGCACAGTTGGCGAGGGGTGAAAAACAGCCTCACCAAAATATTTTATGACAACAAAAGTGAGTTTGATCAAATTTGTTAAATGAGCAAACAGTAGCATATCACAACAAACTTCTGCTACATGTATTTGCTAAGTAATACACTCGTGTGGCTTACGTGGCATTGATGTATATTTGTATAAAAATTGTACTGATGTAGTATAGTTTTGTAGTTTAGTTCTGTCATTCACCGAAGGTTTTATACTGGAGAATTAAAATGTAAGGTGTGCAGAGAGGCTTATGTGCCCCTTCCCAGTTTGGGGGTGTCCTTCCCGGTATAGGAGTCTGGGGGCTTTCTTCCCAAATTTTTGAAATATGGAATTCATGTATGTACGGGGGCATTCTGACAGCTATCAAGAGCTTAGTACTAGCTGCTTTCTGAGTATGTTTGTGGGTGGAACCTCAAAATTTCCCATCGGTTTTGTGCAAATCTGAGGGTGCCCCTGGAAGCATGTGGTGGTAGGGTTCAAACTTCCCCAATTCCCTTGTGGCCTGACCACTGGATGTCACTCTGCAAATTGCAGAAACGCTAAGCTCAAGCAGCCTTAAAGGCTGATCAGCATAACTGCTGAAGGAAAATGATAGCACTGCAGGTACAATCATGGTGATATGAAACAGTTTAACCAAAAATGGGACTGCCAGTGTCAAACTCACTTGATGACTTTCATGGGGGGGGGGTGCATTCCACTGCTTCTGTCTCCCCTCAAGGCACAAAAAACGCTATTTAGACCACTGGTCTACATTTGCATAATTTATGACCAAAAATCAAGTGGGTTGTTTTTTAAACATGCTGTATATATGAAAGTACATTACACATTAGAATGTGGCACTTTACAATTCACAAAATAATATTGTTGAACAAAGCTTAGATTCACATACACAGCAAATAGATTACCATCCTTTGAATTGCCTTGCATTTATAATAAATAACAAGATTTATATTAGATGCTACTGAAAGCAAATAAGCACATGTATATTAACTTCAGTAATTTAATAGCTACAATCATTCACTCAAAAAATGTTATGCGACATAAATAAGAGAGCAGCTTAAACAGGTGTAGCAATATCTGTACAAAAGTTGTGCCGTGCTGGGGTTAAGTTAAAGACATAATATGTCTTTAATTATATGTATATTATACAGCTGTACAACAGAAGATTTGTCTGTAACTTTGCAAAAAAATAGTTGTTTTCACTGTTAGAAATGAATGGCACATATCGTGGATGAATTTCAACCATCTCACCTAAATTATGTTGATATACTACCTTTTCAAAGTTGTAAAACTAAAAATAAAATGTTACAGTAGAATATTAGTACATAACATGGCATCAGGTGTATCTTAGCTTCAACGAAATGGATCAGGGTTATGTGCTGTACTATAGTTTCACAAGGAAGTGTGGCAATACTAATCATGTGAAGTGAGTGAAATTCATACCATCCTATGTGCTGTTCATTTCTAGATCTAAAAGTGAGAACAGCATTTAAATCTCTTGATTTTTAGTCGCGCCTCTCACACGCTGTGAGTCGCGACTTGAGTAGTCACGTTTCTGTCAGTGACACATGATGGGGGGTCTTAGGGGGTAGCAGGTCTTAAGCTATTTTGGTGAACTTTGGCCCACTTTTTCAAGGAGCACAAATTTTTGATCGCGGATATCTCCGGCATTTTTTAACCGATCGCCACAAAATTTTGCATGGTTAGGGGTTTTGTGGAGTAGCATCCTCTGAAAAATTTTGGTAAACTTTGGCCCATATTTTCGGGGAGCACATTCACCCATAGAGGCGTGACCATATACCGCTAGGTATTCTAGCTGATAAAACTAGAGGCAAATTAAGTTAGCTCAACTTTTATGGCTCACAGTATAGACTTGCACATCTGTACAGAGCAGTGTGTCTTAATGCTTATATTAACATGGCTTGCAACGTACACTGTGACTGTATCATGGGTAATATTACTGTACAAATGTCATCTGCTTCTTAGCACAGGGTAGGCCAAAAACCTAACTGTTTTAGAGAGTTGATAACTTTGCGACGGTTAATGGGAAAAAAAATTGCGACGTCAAAAAGTTTCAGAATTTTGTCTACATTGTGTCTAAAAACATCCCCATTTTTAGCTCTAACTCAAGAAAACATTATCCAAATTTCAAAATTTTTGGTACAAATATTACTGAGAAATTCAGCAATCAAAAGCTGGTTTATATTTCCACCTCACCTAAATAGTGTTTCTGCATTACCTGTTAAAACACAGAAATAGCATATTTTCACTCAAATGCAGCATTACTGCTTTCCATGACTTCTGCCAATAGCTGTTTTTTTCAACATTGTTGACTTACAAAATATATTGATGCTGCAGCATTAATCTCAAAATATTGGGGTTCAGCACTCAATTGTTGGGGCCGTAACACAGGAACAATGAAATAGAGTTTTGATTTCATCAGTTGCATGTGCTGCATGCATAATGCAATGATGTGCTGTTTTCCTAAAAAAATAAGATAACTTCTGCTGCAATGTGTTCGATACCAGCTAACATATTTGAGATAGTATGATGTCCCAGTAATACTGTACCTTTTGCTTTCATTCCACTCGTCAAAAAAACTTCCATTGTTGACATGCCAAGTTACAACCGAAACCACAACAGACTTGGTAAATGCTGATTCTGCACATAACAGATCGCTGACTGCTCTGTTCCATTTCTTTATGAATTTCATCTCGTTTGGTGCACATGATCGATCATTTTATGAATAGGCTAGTTTGAATGTGAACTGGTGCTGATTTCAGTGTGTGCTGCATGTTTTCTTGCAAAGCAACATACAGTGATCAATAGAAAAGATGCATTTTCCACTTTCTGTGTTTTACAAGGTAATGCAGAAACACTAGATAATGTAAAAAATAAACCAGCTTTTGATTGCACAATCTCTCAGCAATGTTTGTGCCAAAAATTGTTTAAGTTGGTAATGTTTGCTAGAGTTGGAGCTAAAAATGTTAGGATGTTCTTTTGAGTCACAGTGTAGAAAAAGTATATAACTTGCATGTCAATGCATTTAAATATTCTTTGCTTAGTTTGCATTAAACTTCACTACCTGTGAAATCATGCTGAATTTGATAAAAACGCATGGATTTTACCCAATTTTTAACTCGAACATACAGTTAAAGTAACAGCAACGATCATCTGCACACAAAATTTGTCCAGACGAAAGTCAATACGGGCACCGTTTGCCTTGATAACCATCATTAGTCATACTGACAGCTGATTAATCACTCGGTTCTATGTGTGCAGGCTTAGCCGAGTCCAATAGTGGATTAGCACGCGTTTCAGCTGGTCAATGTCAGAAATTTTGTGATGATAGACATCTGTTTCAATAATCGACAGGATTTTGATATAGACTACTGGAAACCAGTTTTCGAGTTCAGTGAACTCCGGCACGACAGCACAGGTAAGTGACAGTGTTTCGTCCTGCTAAAACAGGAAGTCATTTGACAAGCGGCAAATGTCTAGCAGTAATTCTTGTTCCAGCAGCGTACGTGATTATGATAATAGGCACTGTTCATTTTAGCTCTGACTGCACAAACGGCTGTTAAAATTGGGTAAAATCCATGTTTTTTGGGCAAATTTAGCACAACTGGACATGTAGTGAAGATTTACGTAAATTTGGGAAAAAATACTTAAATGCACTGATATGCACTATTTATAATTTTTTTTGTAGACAAAATTCTAAAACTTTTGACATGTAACATGCCATTAACCACTGCAAAGTTATAAACTGTATATGTCAGCTGACATTGACAGCCAACAAATATTGCATGCTACTGACTTAACTGTAGTATTTATCTTACGACTGTAAATAATACATAAACTGCAGTCCTCATAACAAGTTGTTGAAACTTTAGTGGCTGGTTTGGAACATTAGCTCCTGCTAGATTAGTGGTCTAAATTGTTAAAATCACTAAACTTATGTGTTGCTGAACCAGTAAAGATTAGACGTCAGTTTTATAGTTTGTCAGCAACTTAAATACTGTAATACAAAATGGTTCAAGGATGCATTTTATATGCTTACAGACTAACAATGCTTCCAGCTTAAAGGTTGTTGAAGTATCCATATTCTAAGTAAGCAAAACAAGAGCTCAGCAAGTGCTGGGATGATCTATCGTAGCTGAAAAGCAGACCTGAACTTAAACTGTAACTTAAACTGTAACTACGTAACAGCAGCATGAAGATCATTCAGCTAAGAATTTGTGCCAACCATCACACAAAAGCAACTTAATCTGTATAGGTTATTTAGTCACAAAACAACGTCACAAAAAAAATGTAAATGTAACCCACAGGATAGCCAAACTGTTACGATAATCAGCGATCAAGGGTTTGACTAAATACCAAATCAAATATACAAAATGCCAGAATGTCGGTTTATTGAAGGTTGTAGTTTTCTGCAGCTTTCTGGAGTTCACATTTTTACATGAGCTTTATATTTTGTTAGAATCATTGTCACTAGCATTCTTTATGACAGAAACTGCTCAGACTATAGTTTTAGCTGCCGACAAAACTAGTTTCTACCTCTTAATGTTTGACACACTTAATTGATGGCAGTTGCAGCATATGCTGGGAGTTCCGTTGGCTAATAAAATTCAGCTTTTCATGTAGCAAGACATAACATAATGTCAGCTGTGCACATGCAGCCTACGGAATGTAACCTTTACGACCTTCTACTGCAAGCTGCTATATGCAAGTCAAACAGCACACAGCAACACTCAATTAAATTGAAACAGCATAAACTTAATAATACAAACAGTGCTAACAAATAAATGCTTAAATATTTTATGATTACGTGGTTTAACATAACACATTTTACAGCAGTCTTAAGCAACTGCATTTGCCACATTTAATCAATAACTTCAAGCAATGCAATATTATATCACTCTTTAGTATGTACAGTATGTGATATACTTCATCTGGGATAGGCTGGATAACCTTGAGCATATTGCTGTGGATAACCTGGCTGATTATATGGAGGCTGTCCTGGATACTGAGCAGGAGGGTATCCAGGATATCCAGGCTGCTGCGGTGCAAAGCCGGGCTGCTGCTGCGGAGGAGGATAGCCTGGTTGTTGAGGATAGCCGGACTGTTGAGGATAACCAGGCTGTTGAGGGTAGCCCGGGTAACCAGCAGCTGGCTGCGGTGGCTGCCAATTCATGTACGGGTTGTAACCCGTTGGCAGCGGTGGAACAATAGGATATGGCATGCTGGTCTGAGCTGTTGGATATGGTGCTGTTTGCCCTGCATGTCACACACACACACACAAGTACACACATCACTAGACAGTAGACACTCAACAGACACACGAGATGTGGAATTACTGTAATCATGACAGCAGTATGCTGTCGTTACTGTGTGTATGATGTGCCGTATGATTTACGACTAGTTGATTGAAAAGCCTTGTCGTCAGAATGTAGACATTCCACTGCTAACTACGTATGCAGGCAGCTGTGAACTTTCGAGTCTCGTTTCAGTTTAAGTAAAAGACAACGTTAAATTACTGCAGACTTATACATGAATGTCAGTGGAATTAACACAGTTCCTGGTTTTTCACTCAGATGACATCATGTGTTTTTCTAGACATTGCTGCCCTGGCCCCTAAGACTCCTAACTGCCCAAATATTTGGTTTGCCACCAATCAGTGGACTGATAGCCTTGTCCAGCTGAGCAAGTGCACACAAACAACAGAGTAATTCAGAAGGAAGTTTCTGTAATATAATTAGGGACCAACCTATTTCACGATTTCAGAGCCATGACATCTTCTGTGAAATTAGCTGTTTTCAGTAAAAAACATGCAATTCCATCAAATTTGTTATTTTTCTCAATATTGTTTTATTTTTGAAGACTTTTGGAATATTACCAAATACACTTCTATAATGGTTTTGTCATCTGCTGCATGTCACGCAGTCACACTTCAAGAAACATTGAATTAGTAATCAAGAAGCACATCTTGTGCATCATTCCTCTTGACGTTATCAGTGGTGTGTTTTGACATGCAAGCTGACAGATTTTCATTGCTGAGCTGGCTGGCACTATCTGTTCTGTTACAATATATTTGCTTGTAACTGAAGTGACATGAACTGATGATTAGTTTGCTAATTATTAGAACTAGAAGCATTTTATCAGTTAACAGATATCAAACACCCAGGAGTAAGAGCCAGTAAGTACCGGGGCATGAAATCTCCATGAAGTTTGCAAAGACTCTCCGTGAATTTTCCGTGAAATTGGGCATGTTTTACAAGAAGCTCTGCTATGGCAGAGGGACCACACGACACGCTTGACAGTATAGAAAAAAGCCTGCAATCAATGAAAGACCTTGACATACACCCAAGGTCATCACAGTTGCTGCTATTAAATGGCTGTATGGCATATCACTTTCTTTTTGTGGACGTTGTTTCAACGCCTTTATCTAGAACCGTTTTCAAGACACTACCTCTTTTCAAGTGAACGTTGACTGCCTGTGACCTTGGGAACTCCTTAATTTTTGACAACAAGAAGCATTTGAAAAATGTTGGGCCCATTCGCCACTGCGAGCCGTTTTACATTGCCATTCACCAGGTGTCGACAACGACAACGACGACAACAACGACAATGCGTGACGGGACCGCTATGGCCTCATGGAATGGGCCCAATAAAGCTTAAATTACAAGCCACGTGTGCTTTCTAATTTATGTGTAAACATATCGTAGTTAAATCACGCTTTATTTATGAGTAATAGGTATTAGGCTACAAAGGTTTCAGACAACAAAAGTGACCTTCAAACTCACTCAAGGTCATCGGCAATCATGCCATTCGACAGCCCATATATGATTTCCTATTTGTCTTCTATTGTAACTGTCTCTCTCTTGTTCATGAAATTGTGAATTTTTCCACATGAATTATGTTGGTCCCTATACATAATTATGTATATGGTTTTTAAATGGTTAAATGAGCTTTGGTAAGAAATTTTTCTCAATAACTCTAATGCTGTTTGGAAGATTTACTGACCTCAGAGCATCAAGTTCAGTGTTCTATCATTTGGGGTCACAGGTATACAGTTTCTGGTAATTTTCAATTAGCATTTCATGGCTGAAGCATGATATTACTGCTTATTTACTTACTTGCTGACCTATAATGTTGTTAATAAAATACAATTTTTTCGTGTTTTGGTATTCTTTGTTTCCTATATCTCAGTTAGGGCTGATTAAGTACTCTATCCAGTATCTTATCGATGACCTAAGTCTTTAATAAGTACCTCAAGTATTAGGATTATTAAAAAAGGATTTTGTCAAGACATTATATGCGTTTTTGTTAAAATAGAATAATTGCTTTGTAATTTTGTAATTCAACAACCAGATTTGTTGCATTTCAATGTCATTTTTGACAGCTGTTACATTCTCTAGTATGTGTGTGACCTGCTTGTGACATGACATAACAACTATCTTGTATCATTTAAGCACTCCCATTTTTAGCGTGAGATGTAATATATACATCTCGCGCTTATCTTACGATGCCAGTGTCAATCTGTCTGTGACGTTTGTGCATTGTGGTCACAGGGTGCAATGGATCCCGGATATCTTTGCATGCTTGGATAGATGGATGACTTTATTACTTACTGACAACGCCTCACCCGGATCGTCGGATGGGATGATGCTGGGATTTCTGGTGGAAGAGGAGGGGGGGTATGGAAAAATTGGTAATTGTAGCGATATCGCTTATTTTACTTATTTTTTATATCGATGGACCGTAAGCACGTGACATATTTGTTTATATGAACGATATTGAAATTTTTTTTCAGTAATTTCAGCAGAAAATGCATTATGTCTGAAGACGGTACGACTAATTACATCGGCCTAAAACGGTGCCACATCATACGTATACTGCCAACGTATAAAATGCGTAACAGAATTTGCATAACTGACGTGCGTAACGACGGTATAAAGTGCATAACGGAAAAGTGCGTACCGCGTAACTGCGTAACGGCTGGTAATTAGTCATACCCATCTGAATAACGGTTTGTGCTAGAGCTTCCGCTTCTCGTGCTATCCTAGCCACTGCTAGGCCCTCTTGTTGAATGATATTACCAGTTATAGTCAATATATATATTTATTATTAGATATAAAATATTATGCAGTTTATCTTTCCTGTAAAGGCCACTGCTCTACACAGCAAAATATCAAATTTTATCTACAAATTCAATGTACAGAACTGAGCTATCATATTACCATTTTTACGTGGATCTGTGCTGTGCAGGTGAGTAGGCCCAGCAGCTGTGATTTAACAATACTACTGGAATACAATTACTTCCACATGGATACAAAGCAGGTATTTTGCTAAGTTACTGGTGCACCAAAAAGCATCAATGAACCCAGAATGACAAAAAGTCCAATAATTAATGTACAAAGAAAACCGACCAGAAGGTGCAGTTGGTGGTGGTGCATGTGAACCAGAAGGCGGCACTGTGCAACAACACAGCACAGTGTGTGACAGTCAGCTATTCAATGCAGACAATCAAGCATGACAGTCAGCTATTCTGTTAACTGTGCAGTGCTAACTAGCATGCTGAGTGATGAAGCACCAGCATTCAGCAACATCTCCAGCAACAATCAACCAACAAATTGAAGTTTTATGTCTTACACATACATGCGAGTCACTACAGCCTTAATTGGCTGAGATTAGCATGGGACTGTCACCTCTGTCGGGTGGCAGGTAACATTGTGAGATTGATACCATGATTGTGGTGTAAGCAACAAAATCACCAGTTCTTAACTGCTGGTGTTGAGCCTTATCAAGGCCAGCAAATGGATGTGTTTGTGTGTGTGTGTGCGTTAAATTATAACGGAGTGAAAGATACTTACTTGCATATGATGACGGTGGTTGTGATGATGCAGCAGCTGTTTAAAGCACAACATATATTGTATACTGAACATCTGTACTGTAGTAAACAACGAACAAGCTCATTACAGCAGCCGGACATTAGACTTAGTAAAAACATCAAAGAGCATACAATATGACACAGTACTGTCCATGTTTATTTTAACAGCTTTTTACACACTGGTTACCTAGTTCCTCTGTGGTTTTCCATTTCTCACAGAATGCTTGAAAATAACTGACAAAGGTTTCTATACCGGACAGATGTTATTCTTGTTACCCGGTGACTAGCCAACAGCACTGAAGCACTGATCCAAGCCAGTGAAAAATCACTCAATACTGCAGGGCCGGATTTACCTTGGAGGAGGCCCTGTGCGGCGTCGTGGTGGAGGCCC
>Ga0209782_1001661_pt1 | contig 11829 bp, 7 predicted proteins | sample WorMetmaBAHAMAS1_FD_187390 | JGI IMG/M metagenome (GOLD analysis project Ga0209782, IMG submission 187390) | Marine gutless worms symbiont microbial communities from Max Planck institute for Marine Microbiology, Germany - Inanidrilus... | ecosystem: Host-associated > Annelida > Digestive system >... | reverse complement strand
GAATAGGAAGTCGTATGAGCTCTATCGAAAGGCTATGTTGCTGACAACCTTGAGTGACTCCTAACCCCCCAAACCACCCAAATTTTTGCATTTTTGTTGCCTTTCATAGTGGGTCAGTTTAGAGATTTCAAATTTAGTACAGAGGTTGGTAGTAGCTAGTCACAGCATACGGACTACAAACCGTCCCTGAAAGTGGAGTGGTTATGGTCACGTGACCTACTTAAATTCTTAGTTTCCCGTATGATATCTTCGGACGGCTAAAGCTAGAGACTTCAAATTTTTGTACACTGATTTGCCAGGTGACGGTTTTTTCATTGGGATTACAAACTGACTTTTGTATGGGCATGGTCATGGTCACTTGACGTCTTAAAATTTTGGGAAATGAGTGATAATATCTCGGAAACGGTGCAAGATAGAGACATAGTTACAATGGAGGACAAATAGGAAATCATATATGAGCTTTTGAATGGCATGAAAGCCGATAAACTTATGTGAGTTTGAAGGTCACTTTTGTTGTCAGAAACCTTTGTAATACCTATAACTCATAAATAAATCACAATTTAACTATGATATGTTTACACATAAACTACAAAGTGCACGTGGCTTGTAATTTAAGCTTTATTGTCAAAAAGTTCTCAAGGTCACAGGCAGTCACATTTACTTCAGAAGTGGTAGAGTCTTGAAAACGGTCCTAGATAAAGACCTTGAAACAACAGTCCACAAACAGGAAGTGATATGCCATACAACCATTTAATAGCAGCAACTGTGATGACCTTGGGTGTATGTCAAGGTCATTCATCGATTGCAAGCTTTTTCTATACTGACAAGCGCGTTGCGTGGTCCCTCTGTAATTGCAGAGCTTCTTGTTGTGAAAGTCATTGGAAAATGGAGAATAGCTAGGATAGAAGTAACTGGAAATGTGTGGCATAGCAGTGACGCCCTGTAGCAAATAGTAATGAAAGACTTCCGATCACTAATCACCAAAGTGCCTAGCAGTGCCACCCCTTAGCAAATGTAGGTTAACTAACTGTGAGCTGATTGACGCCTTCTGTATACAGTTGAGCCGTGTTAACTATGGAGTTACTGGACAGAAGCCCACAAAATTTATAACGGATCTAGATGGATCATTGGCACTGTTAATGCGAACATCGTCATTCCAATCATCCAACATGTTTTGTAATACCAGCATGACGAATGAAGACTAACTATTTGATTTTCGCCCAGTAGAGGTACAAATGAGCTATGTTACTGAACCAAAGTTTACTAAATTTTTTACTTGGTGTAGGTAGATCATCTCCACTGTTAATGCGTGCATTTAGATTGCAATACTCCAAATGATTGTGGAATGCCATTATAAAGAATGAAGGTGGTAACAGTTAGTTCTTTATTATTCCCCCTAAAATTAATTATGTACCATAGCAAAATACCTTGGGTGACTGCAAGATTTATCATCCCCACCCATATGTCTACCAACTCTGAAAATTTGGTGAAGATCAGTCCAGTACATGCTTTGATATTGGGTGGAATATGTCAGATTTATTCATTTTTTACACAGGTATGCAAATGAGCCACGTGATCTATGGGGTTATTGGACCAAAGTTTACCAAATTTTTATACATTGTGCTACTGATGTGGTCATTGGAATTCCAATGTTTCAATCCTTTTCGGACTGCCAGAGTGCAGGATAAAGGTATGTCGGCCAGTTTGGCTGAAAATCCGTTGCGATGTCATCATTCCTTGAGCTATCGGAAAAAGAAGGCCAGATCCATGATATTCAACGAAATACCTACAATTTGAAAAAAAATCGTCAAAATCGGTTTGGTAGATCCTGAGATAATTGGTCTCCAATTTAAAAAATAGAAGAAATTTCTGCAAGTAAAACATACAGCCCTCTGGGCAAGCATGCTGTGCGGGCTAAGCTAGGACAGGTTTCATAGTGGTTGATCCATGCCACTACCATCACCACATAGTATCACTGAATTGTGATTTTACATTACTCCTTAAACTTAAGTAATACATTATCTTGGTTGCTTTCACAGTTAGTGATGTTTCATTTGCTGCTGCTAGGAAGATGAAGATGAGAATTGTGATTCAGGTCCAAGCAACACTGCTGCTGTAGCTTATCCTCCTCAGCAAAATGCCGCAGGTTTTCGCTGATTTTTCTGACTTTTATGAAATATGTATCTTTGTACATTTTTTGTGGTTAAGTATATCTCATTTAGTGCATAATTTACAATATTTCTGATGCAATGAATGTAATGTGTTGAAATTCACTGATCATCATAATAAGCTTCCAGCTATAATGAAATCAAAATTTCGCTTATTACAAGTTGCACTTTACTGACTAGCGATCATGCAAGTTTTTGTCAAAAATTTTGTAGATTGAAAAAAAAACTTTTTTTTCTTAAAATATTGTTAATGGCAAGTCAACAGCATGTTCTTTTTAGTTGCGCCTCTCGCACACTGTGAGTCGCAACTTAAGTAGTCACGTTTCTGTCTGTCCGTGACAAGATAAATTTTTTTGTCCACGGCCCAATGACCTCCCCCCCCTTTCTCCAAGCTGGTTTGACCGATCTTGATGAAATTTGGCATGATAGGAGGTCTTAGGGGGTAGCATCCCCTAAAAAATTTTTGGTGAACTTCGGTCCACTTTTTCGGGGAGCATAAATTTTTTATTGTGTTAATAGCCCATAATAGAGGCGCGACCATATACTGCTAGGTTACCTATTCTAGTTCTTTACTGGCAAGCGAGTAAAAAATATGCTTGCAGAAACATTATATGCATTTTTAGCGCGAGATGTAATATATACATCACACACTTATGCTAAGATGTCAGTGTCCATCTGTCTGTGATGGAAGTGCATTGGCACATAATAACTAATTTTGGTTTTAAATTCTGAACCCATTTTACCACGCATTGCGGTCGTGGTGCATGCGGGCACGAGGGAATCGATCATCGCCGGGAAGAGTGGAGGGATTATCTCTCACAATGCTGTCCACTGCTAACTGTTGTTATTTATTTCCTAAGCAGTATTTGTCTTCAGCTGTCTTAGTCGAAGTTGGCTACTTCATATATGATGATATCTACAGCCGTCGTTTGCCTTCAACTGGTCACATCAAGACAGTCTGCCTTTTGACCTGTCTGTTTTTAATATTCTCTTCCAAACATGCCCTTAGGTTTTTACCGGACGACGCTATGCTGGCATGGTATATACCATCGTCATCTGTCTGTCTGTCACACTCCAGTATTGTATCAAAACAGCTAAACACAGGATAACACAGATAATGCCATGCGAAAGCCCAGGGACTCTAGCCTTCTGATGCCAAGGATCACAGCTAAACTCGAACAGAATCACCCACTACAGGAGTGCCAAATGCAGGTGGGGTAAGTTAAAATTGGCCACTTTAGACGAATAATCGCTATAACTCGGAAATGGTACAAGATAGATGTATAGTTTCTATTAAAGTCAAATAGGAAGTATATGTACTCTCGAATGGTTATGTTGACGATGGCCGCCCTTGGGTGACCCCTAACCCCTCAAACAACCCCAATTTTTGCATTTTTCATCACTTTCGCATCTTTGTAGTGGGTGAATGTAGAGACTTCAAATTTGGTACACAGCTTGATCATAGCTTCCCAGCCCACCGATGACAAACCATCCATGAAAGGGGCGTGGTTATGATCATGTGACCCATTTAAATTCTTAGTCCTTCCTAAAATATCTCCGGAATGGCTACAGCTAGAGACTTTAAATTTTGTACAGTGGTTCGCCATGCGATGATTTAGCATTGGGATTAGAAACTGTCCTTTGATTGACTGTAGTCACGGTCATGTGACATCTTTAAGTTTTGGATAATATGCCATAATATCTCGGAGACGATGCAAGATAGAGACATCTATAGTTATAATGGAAGACAAATAGGAAATCATGTTTGTCTTAACGAATGGCGTGACTGCCAATGATCTTGAGTGAGTTTGAAGGTCACTTTTGCTGTTTGAAGCCTTTGTATAACCTATAACTCATAAATAAAGTGCAATTCAACTATGGTATGTTAACATGTAAACTACAAAGTGCACATGGCTTGTGATTTAAGCGTCATTGTCAAAAATGAAGTTCGCACAGTCACAGGTAGCCACATTCACTTCAAAAGTGGTAATATCTAATAACAGTGCTAGATAGAAACATTGTAACAACAGGCCACTAACAGGAAGTGATATATGTCCTATCTAAAAGCAGCAATTGCGATGACCTTGGGTGTATATACTTTAAGGTTATTTGTCGATTGCAATCTTTTTCAAATGGTAACATGTGAGATTAATTGTTTGTCAAGTTTTTGAAGTTAGTTGTTAAATTTTTCTTACTTCCGTTGTCTAAACTGTTTTGTATCTGCTAGTTGACGGAATCGCAGTTTCGCAGAATTCTGTGTTTGCGAATACTTCCGATGCAACTTGTGTTCCGTCTGCTGACGCCACTCTGCTTGAAATAATAGACAGACTTGGACTTGCCAAATATGCAAGGATTTTTGTCGAGCAAGAGGTTTTTATTTTTTTCATTACAGCCCACTTAGCGAGGATGTATAGGTTTTATTAAAGTTTGAATATAGTCATCATGTTTATCGCATGCCGTATCTGGCCAGCTAGTTTACCGAAGCCTTTTCACATGAACGTAGGCAGCACAGGCGACCATCAAGCTTGGTCTGCAGCTTGTCACTGACAATGTGAAACAACGTTTGGACGTATTCACGTATGATCTACTTATGAACTTAATTCTAAAAGTCACTTCATCAGGCTAAGCCTCTGTATCATGTGATCATGTAAGTATCAGTTGGCCACCTGAGCACTGGCTGCATAGACCGGTTGCAGCTATGGTATTTTGAACAAAATTTGTCAGAATATTCACAAGTTCTCAGTATTTCAGCTTAGCACTGGTTAATTTTTTTCAACTCATGACAGTGAAGTTGTAGCCTTCGTTATCATATCTTATGTTGTGATTGTTTGCAGATTGATGTGGCGTCGTTTATGACGTTGACTGATAGTGATCTTAGAGAACTGGGAATTACAACATTTGGCGCTAGACGCAAACTGCTTCTGGCCATCGCTGGTTTGTCGTTTGGTTTCAGTGTACTTTTCTAGTCAACATAAATTATATTTCAAACTAGATGGGTGGCAATTATTCGGTAGGATTGCCACAAGAGCCTCCTGCTGCAAAATACACACTTTACTCCAGCAGTTGATCGCACATTGCCTACCACCGTCTTGGTTATTCATCAGTCATCATACAGTCACAGCCAGAGTAGTGTTTAGTAACACCGCCTCACAACCGGACCAGCGGGTGATACCCATGTAAAAAGCGGATGTGATGACTGGTAAAATGCAGATGCTACTGTGGGTGCTGATTCTAACCCTCCTAACCCTAAACATCTGCACCCGTTAATCCGCAGTATATCGTCACAAATGCACATTCACAGATCTGCATGTCCACATGTTACCCGTGGCCACAGAAAACGTTCGGTATTCATCCGACAGCAGCATATTACACAGTTGTATGTCAGGACAACAGTATTGTGCTCACACATGAAACAATTTGTTACTACCTTTAAACTGATATTTACACAATTTATTGCCACACAATTCAGTGTGTTTCTATTAAGACATTTTTGCATTATGTACATCGATATGGAGTAGTAGTCATGATTGTTATTGTTGACACCATAGAGCAGCACTCCGGTCCATAGATATATCTTGGTGGTCTGTGTATGGTTTTATTGACGGTGTTCAGCAAAATTGGAGGTTTTCCTCAGCCCAGTTTTTTGGGGTAGGTAAAAATTTTTTTAAAGAAAGTTTTTAGGCTTGACTCCGCACCAAACTTGTGTGCAAATTTTATTGCCATCCGTTAAGGAATGGCTGCGATCCATTGCCTAGAAAAAGTATGTGCAAAAACATAGGCCACCATTTCCTGGCAGGTGGCTATTAAGTATGACTGCTCATGTAGCATGTTGCCAAGGCATAGTTAGGTGTTAGTGCTTTATGTTCCATTCAGTGCTTTGACTGTTGGCTGGCAGGTAGAAAGGACATCTGATTCAGAAGGAAAGCCCTTTCCACCAAATGGTACAGGTTATCTTAGAATTGATGGAGGAGAAGGAGGCAAAGGGGAACTGATTCACCTGAAAAATAGAACTTAAATGGAAGTAGTAGTACATGTGCTCATCGTATTGCTACCTAATAATTTCTTCAAGAATTGCTTTACTTAGTTTCAGTGAGGTTTCATTTTTTGCCGTTTTAGCCATTTACTGTATACCAATAAAATAGTTTGTCTGTGGCAACAGTTAATGTGTAAACTACACGTTCAAACTTAAGATCCACATAAAAATGTTAAGAATGCATTGTATTGTCATTGTCACCGTCATCGTCGTTCTTACGGTGTTGATGCAATGTTGCACAGATATGAACAAGGCAGTGAAGCAGTGTCCGCCGCCAGGCCTGCCAAATCCATACACTATCAGTGGCTCTGTACATCGACATTGTCTGTCCATGGCTAGTCAGAGTGGCCGATGGTAGTCTATTACCAGCACCGTTGGCTTTGTCAGACACAGTGTGTTTTGTGTGTTAGCTACAGCGTTAGCTTCTACATGGTTATTTTTCTCTCCGTTTTAGTTAATTTTGTTACATTTTAGTTAAGTTTATCACATGTAGCGACTACTGTGGACCAAAGTGTTGCCATTATTAGCACAGCAATATGTTGTGGCACTTAGTACAGCGTTTGTTCAGAATATCGTTTCACTGTTGTGTCGTTGTTGGTACGTATTGAGCTATCATGTGTCACTCATTATTTCACTTGAACATGCAGTATTAACTACTCCTGTTTGTCACTTGATCTTTGAAGGTAGATCCTTGCAGTGCACTTGTATCACGATTTCTCATTCTCCAGTTATGGAAATAGTTTGCTGTGTCTCATTTTATTATTACAACTGACAGTATTCTTTTACTTTTGAGTGGATAAAACGAGGCCGTTTTCTGAAGCCATTGTCTCAGCTAGAGAGTCCTGTTGTTTTACTGTCACAGGCTACAAATTCTCTCTTAAGTATTACTCTATTAGTGTATTCTGCTGATGCATTGTTGTTGTTTGTTTTTGTTGCAACGAAACAGACTTATGTCTGTGAAACTATAAAACTTGTTATATCAAATATTTAACGAGATCAGTTCGCTGAGCTCCAGTGGCCTTAGCTTAGTTGTATTTGATATATGCTGGTTTAACAGCCTGGCTTAGCCAGTTGCTCCTTGATATTGATTGGTGCAAAATTTTTGTACAGCTGGCAGATACCAGCAAGAAGAAGGAATCATTCATTGAACCTCATACCTTCTTCATTCTCTGACACCTGATGGAAGGGATTGCCCCTTTTACGAGTTTTCCATCTCCAGCATCCAGTATTTACTGACTGCATGCGCGTAGCCAGGATTTTTAGAGGGTGGGTACTCCCAGGGGTGGATTCAGGATTTCTGGTTGGGGGGATGATGGAGGGGCCTCGAGCGAGGCGTGGTAGGCATGAAGCGCAGGAGTGCCGAGGGGTGGAATGACAAGTTGGTCCATTTAGCCTTAGGACTATAGGTTACTTATCAAAAAATGACCTATTCCATTAAGTTTATAAATTTCACGTTGGGAGCTGTGTTTCAAAATAATCTAGGCCGCTGATGGGGGTGCACGCGCTCCCAGTGCTCTATGGTAGCTACACCCATGGACCGTGTTAGCTGGAAAGGTAAAGTAATCGGTAGTCTCTCTGTCTGTTTGTCTCCACTCTAAATCTTTTTAATTGACTGACTTTTGAACTTTGCTTTTTGTATGCATTATGAGTCATGACCTTGGGTCGCCTTGGATTGAAAATCAGGTCATAGGTCAAGATTGTGGGTTCATGGGTTGCGTGTTGACTGACAGCCAAGATTGTATGTTTTATTGTCACATCAGCTGCGCACTAGTGGCAAGGCATGCGGCTTGGAACGGCCCAGGCTAGCAACAGCAGCGACCAGCACGTGTGGGCGTGGTAATGTGGTAACGTAGCCAATGACAATTTTTTTAGTCTTTATTTTTCCCCAGAAGGGGTGCATATTGTTGTGATCAGCATTTGTATGTAGCATATCTCAAAAACAGATGTCTGAACTACACCACGTTTTCAGTGCCATGGCTCAATCCTCTCTGGCAGCATGTGATATGTTGGATTAGATCATGTTTTCTCATAATGGCTAGGCAGGGGCGATGGGAAATGTTCAAAGTGATTCACCAGGAGGCAGCACTGAGGGTGAAGTCTGATGTGTACGATCGTGTTGTATAGGATTTGTACTCATATATTTACACATGTGTTGTCACTGTTTCGTTCAGTTGATTTCACGTTCACTTGTATTGCAATATTCGTGCATATTTTGTACGTGTACACTTTGTAACACAATCAGCAGCATTTAATCTGCCTCCATTTATGCAAACTTGCAGATATAGTTCATACTGTGTTATCTGATGATAACTGTTAGCATATGTCAGGTCAGTGTGACCCGTTATGTGTTATATACTTATCATTTACATTTTATTACAGTTTTCTGGTTATTTTTATCATAATCTGTCAAAGCAGTATTCTCTCATTGCTTATTTCAGACATTTTTTCTAAGCAGATGTACGTACTGTCAAATATTATATATATATATATATATATATATATATAACATGCAGGCCAGCTTTAAACCCTGAGTTGAAGCAAAAAGTTTACATGTACAATACACATATATATTTTCAAAGTGAGTTGAAAGTGATGCTGATTTAGCATTTGTCACATTTAGTGTTCTATAGGTTTAGTTTTATGTTAGCTTAGGTTTATTATATTGTTACCTTACTCCAAGAATTAATCTCTATTAAATCTTTAATATTTACAATATAGTCTACCTTAAAGGCGCGATATGACCTGAATTGTGTTAAAAGCGCCGTTAAACCGCAGTCAACCAACCTTATTATATTGTTAAGGTTTTTTTCTCCTGGCTTAATAATTTTGATTTTCTCAGTACTAGCCAAGAGATTGGCTTGGAAGAGCGTGTCCGATATGACCTGTGTAGTGTCGAGTGGAACATTAAACCTTAACTCAGTCAGTCGAAGTGTTGTTGAAAGTGATGCTCATTTGTGGGTTGTCACATTTCCTCCGTGCTGCGATAACTGCTTACAACTAAAACATCAAATTTTCCAGTTGCCGCAGCTACAGCCAACCTGATTTGTTGCGGTGATATTTTGTCACATCATATAAGATGGTTCCATATACCAGACTGTTATTATCCATGATCATCTGCAGGAGAGGTGCCAATATTAGCTCTCATGTCTCACTGCATCAGGTGGCCTTTGATGCAGTTGTGCCCACTGTGAGCCGTAAACAACAGCAGCAGTCCAGTGAGTGCTGTAAGTGAACCTTTCCTGGCCTCATTTGTCACTACCAGCTATACTAGCAATTAGTTGCACTGCATGGTGAATGTGGCTCTAGAGGTACCTTGCAGCATTGTTGTTATTGTTCTCTGAATTTGTTGTTCTGCCTCTAGTGACTTATAACTTGACATAGACACAGAACACTGTTAGGAAGTCTTAGCTTTCGAGTACGATGCTTGATGACTCGAAGTATGCAAAATGGCCTCTGACACCTTCCTGTCTGCAGCACTTGTCAATGTACAGTTATTATCTGCATTTGGATTTTGCTTCATATGCAAGAATTGCACATGCGTGTATTATACTCGAGATTTTAAGTCTCTGTGTAACTACTCTGGATAGATTAGACAAAGCTGTCTTCCACAGCAATACCTTAAGATTTTTTGTACTAGTTGTGTATTTGTATTTTTCGTGTGCCTTAAACTATTTTCGACCAAGCATAAGCTCAGGACTGATGTTGAGATTACGACACAAGCCCTGTGCTGTTTTTACCTCAGATTCTGTGACATATCGTTCTCGCTGTTTGCCGTGTAAAATTGTAAATCTATATTGTTGTTACTTATAGGTGTCAGTTTTTTTGTTGTCATCATGACATAATGTTGCTACCTGCTAGTCATTAGTCTCTTGTTTCTTGCCATCATTTAAAACCTGCGGGCATAATACACTGTGAACACACATGCGAACACACCGTTTTCGCTGATGTTTTTTCAGATGAATCTGGGAGAGCCAGACACCTGTTGATTTTTTTCCTTCGCTTGTTCCAAGAGAACACCTTTTGGGATAGTTACAGCAGGTTTTTAGGTTTGATACCCCGTCTTGTCATATTACCGAAGTGTTAGAGCACTGAATGGAACTCGTAACATTGATACCTACGAGGGAAAACCACTATGTGGCCTGATCCTTTCTTGGTCTGTCATCTCCTGAAAAAGTGACGTATGCTATTTCTCAACACCCTGGGATATGTGAATATGTGACTCATAATTATTCAGTGGCATTACTGTGGCTGGTTGCTGTTTATCTTCTTTATGTCTGTCATAACAGTGTTTTAGTGTATTCCGTTTTGTGGTCAGGCATTGTGGGTCAGGCATTTATGCTTTTGTTGTTATTGTGCTAACCATTTTTTGCACTATGAAGTTGTTTGTGCACCTATTACTTTAGGGGATATTCGATTAACGAATCTGATTCGGATACATAGTGAATCTATATTTGAATTTACATGGCAAATCGAATATAACAATGACGTAATATGACATCGCTGTTGTTTGTTTATGTTGTTTTCGGTTCTATTTTGCACATTTTAATTATTCACTACCAAGATGCTGTTTCTTTGCAGCAATTGTTGATATAGATGTTTTTCTTAAATCATTTATAATCATTAGCACTCATCGCCGACTTACATCGCAAGTGAAATGAGATTCAAGCAGGATTCACCGAATCCGAATCTGTATTCAGATTCGTTAATTGAATATCCCCTCAGTCACATAATGTTATGTATAACTGTTCACAAGAGTAATTAGATGGTATTTGTATTTCTGTATTAATAAGTTAATTTTGGTAATTATAACATGTTATAATATTGAAATTTATATATATTTTTTTAATTTAATCCTTTTTAAAGTTCTTTTATGTTTATGTTACATAAATGCAAGTGTATGACTTCATTTACTGTGAAAATGTGGGTTACTTACTAGTCTTTTCAACTGTCAAAGCTGAGAAATGAAAAACCTGACTTGATTGCCATATTTTGTATGTTGTTGTTTTTGCTTCTGCAGTAACTTTATTGTAATGTAATAATTACAACCAGTATTATGTTGCCACTTGTAGCATTTACAACCATAGTATTGTTATACACACATATTTTTTATTGTTGCTTATACAAGTGATGATTGATTTTCAATTTTTTTTTACTGACAAACTCATAGTGAAATTTTATATGTAAATGTGACTTCCACCTCACCTTAGTTATGTTTTACACTACTTTGTGAAATTAGAAGTTTAGAATAACTGCTAAACTGTTACTTATAACAGAACAAATAATGTATTTTACATGAAACTCAGCAAAACTTGACAAAGTTTAGAATATGCATGCCAGAAAATATCACAGGAATAATCTATGTAATTGTTATGTAATGTTAGAATGCATGGCAACATTCAGGATAGGTCAAAACTTAGAATTAGTCTGATGGGAAACTCTTCTAACATATAAACGATTACGTAATCAGTTTTTATATAATAAGTATTTGGAATTTTTTTTAAACATTTGTTAACTAAAAACATTTGCTGGAATTTTTATTGAATCTGATTCCCACTTGAGGAAGAAGTCATGAAAAGTTGAAGTTGTTTTTGGAACATAGTTATTTTGAATTTTCAGATATCACAAGGT
>Ga0209782_1001660_pt1 | contig 11831 bp, 8 predicted proteins | sample WorMetmaBAHAMAS1_FD_187390 | JGI IMG/M metagenome (GOLD analysis project Ga0209782, IMG submission 187390) | Marine gutless worms symbiont microbial communities from Max Planck institute for Marine Microbiology, Germany - Inanidrilus... | ecosystem: Host-associated > Annelida > Digestive system >... | reverse complement strand
TAAAGCCATTAATAGGCTAAACGTTTCACCTGGGAAATTTGAAATGTCGTGCGTTCAGACATGCCCCTAAGCAAAACTGTCCCCCAGACGTAAAATGGGGCACTTCCAGTCACCGGAGCAGCTCGCCGGCGGTTGCGTTTGACTGGCTAGACGTGACTTCATATTAGTGTTCCAGAGTGACCTTATTCATAGGTCTAGGTTGAATCATTACCGAGTTGTAAGCCGTTAAAAGTCAGCTCAAATCACGAACCACAATCAAACAACGACAGCAACAAGAACGTCCTGTGGCGTTTATAGACAGCGTTTATTACACGCGTGGATCTATATGCATGCACCTCGCGCCTATTGGTAACGTTCAGCCATAATAGTATCAAATATTGATGCTATTTGGTCCAGCCCAGGTGCCAGCTAGGGTTACAAAAGCGGAAGGTGTTTAGTCGCCCAGACCGTTCTGCCCTTAATTTGCCACTGAACTTACACATCATCACAGTACGTATGTAGGTGCAGCCGCGTTGAGAAATTAGGTCTAGGCCTACACCAGGGGTGGATCCAGGATTAGAGTTTGGGGGGCATATGGCGAGCGCGGAGCGCGAGCCTATAACGGGGGTCTGGGAGCTGTGCCCCCCTGAAGCTGAACACTTTTTTTGTGCTGCATATGCCTGAAATGGCGCAAAACTGCTATGTTTATTAGCTGTTTTATGGTCATTAATGGCAGCTGCAGTACCAACATGTGTTCATTCATTTGTTATGCCATGAATTTAAACTAAATATCGTTACAGAAGCATTGGCTTGGGGAGCAGTTGTGCAAATCTGGTTATAATGGAAAAATTTTCCGATTTTCGGAAGTAGGGTTAAAAATGCATTTCAGACAATTTCCACACTTTGGCTATTCTCCCAATGGAGACCCCCCGCCTAGGGGGGTCACCATTGTTAAGATAGCCAAAGTTTGTTTCATCAAATTTCCCGACACTTGGCTATTCTTACAATGGAGACCCCCCTCCCCGCTCCCGGCTCATGAATATGCATGACCCTCCGGAAAGCTATAAAAGGGGCCAAGTTTCAGGCCTAGCATTCAGTTGAAATCCGGCAGCCGAAGAGAGGAGACCTCTACATAGGATTGCATTGGAGAGCAGTATCAGCAGTGTCAGCCACCACTACAGCCTAAGCGACTGCATTAGCATTGGAGTCAGGCCTAGTGATCTGATAGTCGTCAGCCTCAGTAGAGCATCGTAGGCCAGTTGACCGTCACCTTCTACGGGACTCTGGGACGACGTAGTCCCGACGTCGACAGGGCCGGATTTAGCTGGTGGGGGGCCTGGGCCCAGCTCACTTTGGGCCACTAAGTGGGAGACTGTAAAGATTAAAAATGCAAGACTAGTAAGTAACAAAATAATGCATGTAGGCCTGCCTACAATATGAAGGGTTTGGTGGGATGCCCCCTGTTGGTGGGAGGCCTGGGGCTCGGGCCCCCTGGGTCCCCCCATAAATCCGGCCCTGGACGTCGACACTCAACTATCAACAGTTGTCGACAGCTACCAGCACTGACGTTGTCGACTGTCGTCGCCGACACCGTGCCTACACTAGCTGCTAACCAGTTCATCACTACACCAACTGTGTGGGGGTGAGTTGGGCTGTAGTTTACTAAAAGTTTAATTGTTTTGGGGGTTTCCCCCATCGTTGCGAATAGTCCTCGAACTCTTTGCATGCTTATAGGCCTCGCACGTTTGAGTATAGGCCTACTTGATTGTGGCTGCGACTTTGTTTTAATTCACTGTATATACTAGCGTGAGTCTTCTTGCCTTTGTAGTTAGGACACTATAGTATTACATTGCGACTCAGCCTAACGCCATGGAACTTCATTCACGTGTATTGGCCGAGGTTGAAACTGGGGATTCAGGTCTGGGGGTCTCCGGTCCCTCATTCCTCGTAACTGAAGGTTCTGGAAGCCAGTCCCTGACAGTGTCACGAGTCATAGCTCTATAGCCGATGTAGCCGGGGCAAGTCTTTCACACCCAGACACAGCGGGGTTAATGGGGGCTACCCTAAGGGCCCGATCGCTGGCTCTTCCCAGATGCTCGGATCGATAGGGACCATAGTTAACCCGGATGTACATGCGGATTATCTTGCATTGGAGGCGGGCACTGAGGTCCTGCCCACTCAGCCTCCTTACCCATCACTGATTGTCGATGTACCTTCAGCTATCCGGAAGACTTAGAAAACTTTGGTACGCCAGACACAGTTGATGTCACGGATATTTTCAGTGTTGATGTGACGCCTCTGGCGTCTATTTCTACTTCCGGGATGCACGCTACCTCATGTCCAGACATGTCTGTTGTCGCGTCTATGTCTGTCGATTTTGACGATCGCACTAGAGAAATCCAAGATCCTTCCACGTCTACGTCTGACGTCGATATAGGAGGTGTCTATTCGTTCCGAAATCCTTCACATAACAAGACAATGACTATATGTTGTCGCTGATCAGAGCTGCAGGCTCAACACGCTAGAGTCTCGGCGTGAGCATCTGACTGAGCGTTTCTTCAAACAAAATGTGTTGAGGGAGTCGTCCTACCTACATTATCTGCTGCCGGACAAACGCGAGTTATCTATCACGGACAAACTGCGTCATGCCAAAACATTTAAACCACTGCCAATTAGAACTGTTAAATTTCGCAAGTCTTTCATACCCTACTGTTTATATCATGATTAGGCCTGGTGCACATTATAAGTTCTATCATTTTTTATTGTATGTACCCACTGTATGAATTGTTGTATGAAGTGCTGTGCTGGACAGTAGATTAATCTTGATAACTGAATGTGTGTATCATTTGTATTAATCCAGCTATTATGGCTGCAATATGAAATATACCAGCTTACTAACAAAACCTACTGTTTTGTCCCTCTGTGACAGCTTATCTACTTATATGTTATTAAATTTGATTTATATTTCTGCAAACATGTATATTTTGTCATTCATATTTATTCTGTAATTTTGAATATACAAGTTGTAGCTAGGCCTAGATCTATGTTGCGCAGACAAAATATGAACAGAAAATTACCATTATTTTGTTATCATTAGTATTAATCCACAAACAGAAATAACCACACGATTATGCTGTCACAACAAAAGCATCCATTCATTACAATTTCTGGCTTGACATTTTCCCGAATCTGTAATATTCACTAATTAAATTTAAGATGCATGACTAATATCTTCACACCATTCTGACTTGACAAATCTAGCACAGGCATATAACTAACAAAGTTTCTCTTTCAGAACAAGTGCATGCATACAGAACATCAAGGTATAACCAAGTAATCCAAGTGCACATGGTCAGTGAATGGATTCACGTGTGTGGGATGAGCGGTCAATGGCTGTGTGACCAAATGACAAAGTACCGTAGTTAGAACTATGTCAATATGGAATCACTAGATTAGAACAGGAGTTTGACACGTACATTCAGGCATAGTGGTCTACATCTAACAGTGGTGCCAATGGCACTGACAATATACAGCACCGAGCATCAGGACAATGAATTGTTATTATCAAAACAGAGTAGTGTTTATCACTCTGTGTTCTAATTCTATGGTTAAAGTGCAACTGCAGAAACAAAGGATTCAACAAAAATAGTTAAAGCCAGCAAAAAGCTGCCGTAACACATATGTTTCTAAAATTGTCAGAAGAAGAAGGCCTTCATGCATAAAAAGTGCTTAATGACAGGCAAACTTGATATAGAACTAAAGAAATGAATTTATTTATACAGCATAAGCATTTGAAATGCAGATTTGGAGAAGCATGGTGCAAATTAGCTGGAAGTACCAGATAACAACTGAACTAGCAAGAAGTATCTTGGACGCCATCTGGCACCAAAAACATAGCTTGATTAGACCTGTTTTAGGTATGATGGCCTTCTACGGGATATACTAGAAATCAAAATGATTGGAAAACCAGAAAGAAAAACGAAGAGACTGAACGTACTCAGAGACTTAGCTGTTAGAGAAAATGTTTGACAGGAATTAGTGAGAGCTGGAAGTCCTATAACTGCTTCTTAGCAGGTTATGTAAGAGAGAGACCTGAGAAGATACAAATGTTTAGATGGATTGTGTTAAAGTTTCACATCCCACTTGACACAAAATACATCATATCGGAGAAGTTCTTTCAAACCAAGTTCTTGGCTGGGTACTGAAAACTAAATCTAACATTAGAAAGTACATCTGCTAATGCCGATGGACTGCGCAAGGCTGCTTCACGCAAAATCTACTGTATCGCTCTGCTCACTGAGTATAATTACCAAGCAATGAGCGTTGGTCGATAGCAAATTGCTACACACCGAGAAAATGTCGGTTATTAGCACATATTTGAACGATAATGCTCAAACTCCACTTAGTCGATTTGTTGTCGATATACTATACAATCTAGTTTGCAACAAATACAGTGACAAATCGAACTGATGGAGCTTAAGCCTTAAGCTTTGTAGCATCGACCATCCAATTGCGAGAAACAGCAGACGACACTGTTGATCTCAGTTAACGGCATTGTGTGGCAGTATTTTTAAGTCCACAGTTGCGCATGCAAAATGGGTCACATGAGCCAAACCACTTCTCTTTCAGGGGTGATTTGTCATCCCTTTGGCAATACTTGATATAATCTCCCTACGCACGAAATTTAACAACTCTAGCTTCAGCCATTCCTGAGATATGGATGGGGCCCCCAAAATTAAAATGGGTCATGTGATGTAATTATGTCCCATATGCTGGGACTAGCTATGACCGACCTATGCACCAAATTTGAAATCTCTACATTGACCCACTACAACGATATGAAAGGAGACAAAAATGCAAAAATGTGGGTGGTTTGCGGAGTTAGGGGTCACCCAAGGTCATCAGCAACATAGCCATTCAATAGAGCACATATGACTTCCTATTCGACTTTAACAGAAACTATGCATCTATCTTGTACCGTTTTCGAGTTATAGCATGTTTTCCGTCGAAAGTGGCCAATTTTAACCCACCACACTTACATTTGTCGCCCCTGTAGAAGGTGATCCCGTTCGAATTTCGCCATGATCTTTGGCGTCAGAAAACTAGAGTCATGGGGCTATCGTGCGGCATTATTTGCGTGATCCTACGTTTAGCCGTTTTGTTACAATACTGGAGTGTGACAGACAGACAGACACACTATGACTGCATATACCGCGTTAGCATAGCGTTGCGCGGTAAAAACCCAAGCAAAACAACAACAGAGAACTTTAAGCTAACAGGGAAAACATACAAAACGTTGAAACTAAGCAAAGTGACAAACAGACAAAAAAGAGAAGATGAAATCTAAACCAAACCAACATGCAAATTTAACAACTGCTCACATTTTTGTGCATATGATTGTGCACAACACCTGGCTGTAGTTAGTAATGCTGCACAGAACAGTTCTCTTAGACAAACACTGGAGCTCAGATGCTGGCTGTTTTTATAAGTGAATACAATTTAATACTGTTTATGGACATTTTTCATATTCCAGCATTTTTATCAATAAAATGTTACAAATCTGACAAAAACATTCATAGTATTACATAACATCATTCAAATCATGCTGTTTTGAAACAGACATCTGTTATGCTGTTAAACAGGATCTGTACAAGCATGATGACAGTCTAATATAATGGTGAACATTAGATATAATGGCATATCATATATCCAACACTGAAGCAACTGCAATAGCAATGCTGTGCAGATAGATTCCATCACATCCGACAATACAGTTCTATCTCACTCTGTCATATAGAGCTTAACAGCTATGTGCAAACTGCAGACAGTATACAGCAAATCTAACTAATTTCTGAATAAGGATTGTATGCAACTGATAGGATTGACAGACGTATAAAATAATGGACTTCTTTAACAAACTAGGCCTAAATGTTATATTTCTGGTCATTTGACAACATACATATCTTGCAACATATCTCAAACACTGGTAATCAGACCATATGACCTGCAGAGTGGCTGACACAGAGTAGATAGGAGTAAAAGTTTTAATCAATGAGTCACGTGATGCAAGCAAAATTAAAACATGTGATCCGAATATGTATGCAAACAATATGCTTCATACAAACAACAACAACAACAACAATGACACTTGTACTCAAAGTAACTTAACTGAAGAAACTGCTAAGGGATGGTGTTATGATCACGGTCAGTTTTCACACACACAGAGAAGTAAAAATGGAATCTTGACCAGGCAACATGAACATTTGAAATGGTTTGACAATATGGCTAAATATACAACTCCCAGACACGAGTTTTTGTCCAGGCTTCAGTTGATATCACCAGTAAGTACTACATATGCAAAACAAATAAAAACAGCCATATGTTACAAAAATAGCCACATAAACAATATGCCAAACAAGCATATGATCTATGAATCCTTAACTCAAATTTAACACATCTGCATAAACCATATGTAATAAATGCATAAAAAACATTGTAAAATTATCAGTTATTGCAATACTATACATTTCTTGTAAACTGTTTGCTGTTTTTGTCTCTACTGACTTTTTGCAAATTTCTGCAAGTGTTTAAAATTTAAAAAATAACACAGCTCTTCGCTGCTGGACAACATATTTTAGTATTAGTGTTGTTGAATTATGTGCAAAACAATTTTTAAGTATAAACAATGTCAGCAATAATATCACTAACCAATAAGATCAATCTTTAGCACTTCCAAACTATTCACATCAATATATAGAAGGCTGACAATTTTCAGTGCAGTGTTCAACTGCTAACATGTAATTCGAGGACATCAATTGATATGTGAATATTACACGAATAGCTATCCATCATCTGCTTTGTCTAACAAAATAATATACTGAACAAACACTGTTCAATCACTATCCAAAAACATTTCCCGCACTGGCGGCAGCCGTGGGGTGAGTACGGCATTTAGTTGCATCTGTGAGTTTGTCTGTATGACTCTTTTCTCTGAAAGAAAAAAAGTCTGAGCTAAGTCAATACAGATATAGCCCATGGCAGGCCATCAGCATGCATTGCCCCCTAGGTCAAAATGTCCAAGTTAGGGTTAAGGCCTAAGGTCTGCAAAGGAATGGGGATCAAGTTAAAATATTACATAAGTTGTCCTGTGAAGTGGCTTTAAAAAAGGTAAAGTTCTCCCTTACTCGTTGCCGAAGTACAAGCAGTCAGTCTGCAGGTGGCTTTAAGCCGTCCACCTGGTGGTAAACTGCCATTACTTTCCGTCAGGGCTTGCGGTTACCTTCCTAGCCGAACAGCATCACCATCCATCTGTCAGTACCAAATTACTGCTTGCTGACAAAGGCACATGGGTGTGAATAACTTGCCCAAGGTTGTTACTCGTCAGTGCAGTGACTGGGGATCGAACTCGTGACCACTGAGTAACAAGTCCGATGCATTAGCCACTAGACTATTGAGTGTCTTTGGTGGCTGCTAAATGTGGTAGCTGATACATGAAACAACTTCCATGGCACTTTGGCTTTGGTGGCAACAACAGAAATGCTGTTATGATGATAATGTTGTTACGATGTTGACAGTGTTGTTTTACAGCAAAATAGGTACCAAAAATTTCATTGGTGGAAAAGGGTGGGGATGGAAAAAACTTATCTGGGAATGGGTGGGGATAGGACTGATATCCCATCCCAGTCCAGACCTCTAGTTAGAATTATGGCAGGATGCATGCGAGGCGTCAGTCTGCATGATTACACAACTGCAATTTTTCAAGTTATAAGTAGTTTCTAAGTGCTGTACAAACACTGAGAAACAACTTTCTCTTTACTTCGTCTACTGACGGACAATTGAGGGACACGATACTACTCAACTGATGTCGGTTCTCTGACAGCAATGCACATACCTAAATGTTAATCAACTAGCTGACTTAACATACCATGACTGATCGATTGATTTATGGCCGAGAAGGAAACTTGGTGGAAACAGCTGCTGGCAGATCATTCAGCAACTTGACGGCATCGTCTCTCTTCATATCGACCAAACAACTTCTCAGCTGGGCCACCGACCCATCGGCCAGCTGCTCTCACAGCAAACACAGCCGTCAGTCAGCACATGTAACAGTCTCGGATTCTTGGTGGTGGTCTGTCTAGTTTTTCATATCCTTCCACTGCATATAAGACATATCTCCTCCATGGACGTCTTCTCAAATAACTTTAATTTTCTGTTTGCATGTGGAATAACTCATGTTTTTAGTGGGATTAAGTGCTTTGATGTGCACCCTTGTTATGTTTTTTTTCATTTATGGTGCCTTAATCCGGACTTATTTGATTGATTGATTGACCTCACCTGCATTGAACACTCAAACAGAGGGTCACTCATTAGAAATTCCTCAAGCTTTGGTGTGCAAAGATGAAAAACGTAAAGAAGACAGAGTGCGGTAATAGAAGTCAGTTGATACATTTATGCCATTTTAAAACAGATCACTAATGTGATGGACGGACAGACAGACACACAGACAGAGAAACAGAATCACAGCATCAAACACAGCCTCTGCATCATGCTGACTGGCATCAAGCAGTGATGAACTGAGACCTCATAGTTGTCGAGCAAAGTCCGTGTAGGATTCTTCTGGAGCTCAAAGACACCAACCAGCTGTGAGAACCCAAGCCGAACTGCCAGCTCACGCCAGTCCGAGCCAGCATTCGCCACGTCCAGCAGCTTGCTCAGTTTCATTCTGACCACGGCATCGAGTCGATCAAGATCTGCAGCACAGTGTACAATCCACATGCTCACCAACTCTCTTATAACTTTGCTATAATGCAATCTTTATTGGTCTGGCAGTATCTACATGCATAAGCCTCATTTTAGTAAAAAAATCAATCTGAATCATAATATAATGCATTAAATAGGACATATCATCAGATTGTACAATGCTGTTATGCTTGTTATGCTGTTTGTATAAAACTGTTATAACTGCAACCGTTCAGGCTAGTCATCTCTATAGAAACACCTAAGAGCTGTTGCAATGGACAACAGTATTTTCATAGCCCACACACCTTTTTGATTCCATACATGCTAAATGCATCAAAATAGTCAACATCTTTCTTATATTTTTACTCAAAAAAGTGAGCAAAAAATTTCAAACTCACCACATAACATTAACAACTGTAACAAAAACACAGCTTATCTACCTGACTTGTCGAAGTCACGAATGGAATCAATGCCCGAGTCACAGACAGACTTGAGAGGAACATCGGCAGTCATGGCTGGCTGTGGACAAAATGCAACTTCTGACTTCACCGATGAGTACGATTCACCACCCAATATTCTTAGCATCTGACAACATATTAACTGAAATATTCCACTAGTCCAACAACTGCAACAACAGAATGCTAACTAAGTACAAGGAAGTCGATCTCACAGGATTATTGGGGGAGACATAAAAAAGACTGGGGGTCTGGGGGATGGCAGTCCCCAGTGAAGTCCAGGGGTGCAGCCCCGGTAGAGGGTCTGGGGACGAAGTTCCCAGAAGCTTAAGCTTTTTTGTGAAACTACAAATAATATTTGCATTAAAATACAACAAACAACAGTTGTTGCTGTTACTGGATAAAATAGACCTAGCCGCAAAATACACATTTAAAAAGATATTTTTCACCTTCAACTTTTCAAGCACTAAAATACAACAAATACGTCATCCACTTTCCTTGGGGATCTGGACATAGTTTTTTGTGGTCATTCGAGTCGACGTCCTAAACGACATCACTTCTAAAATATTGGGGGGACATTACCATGGACGACCCTTCCTTCATAAATATTGGGGGACATGTCCCCCTGTTGCATAGGGATTGATGCCCTTGGCTAAGTATAATGACAATGATGATGACGATGACGATAACAAGTCACAGTTGATGCAGGTGGACCAGCAAGGTGTGCTGACTCGTGCCAAACTGAGCATCGTGTTGTACAGCAGGATGCTAAGTGAGATCAACAGAAAATGGTCATCAGTCGACTGTTGACAGCAATGTCGCCAAGTGTTGTTAATAACAGACTGATGACTGTCTTCTTGTTTATTGCACTCGGTGATGGTGATGTGCCATGGCCAAAATAGAGTTTGAGATAAGAGTTCCAGAGGGAAGTACCTTTGTTTTTGGAGACACCCTAATTTCCTTCAAATGCAGTGTAGTGTAAGCCTAGGAAAGCTTGTACACCACAAACCAGCTGGATCCGTGCAGTCGTTTCGATACAACATCGGTGTGTGATAGACACACAGACACAGGGCCCACAGCTAATGCCCACACTAGCATAGCACTGCATCGATAATAATGGCAATGGAGACAAGTGACACACATTTTAAAGTACTGATGCTGCTGAACAAACAGTGTCGATGCACTGCAGAAACTCGCAACAGTGACTCCAACTACATTGGTCCCATCGTTTTTCATGAACTGCCAGATTCCTGAAAGAAGGGGCACTGCCCCTTTTATGTTGGGTCTCTGATACCAGTTTCCTGTCCAAATGATGTCATCTCTGAGCTATAAATAACCAGGCAAACTAAGCTGAAGCTAACATAATAATTATTGATGAAAAATGCATGTGACGTAAGATGTTGTGAGTGAATATATACAACACAATCCATTTAACAGACCAGTTCCCTGTCCAAATGACTAATGTTCAGATCTGGCGGATTTTGTTGTAGCAAAGTTTACTGCTTGCAAGGACTTTGATGAGAGCAGGTAGAGCATTAGGATTAGGGAGAAGACACTATAGTTCTCAATGGTATAACTTGTGCTATCTCCAAACTATCAACTACAGTCTGTTGTGTATATACAAATTGATAATCTCTGCTGAATGCAGGAATTTTTTTCACAGGTAATGAACTGCGTGTCTTTTTATACATGATTAGGATGCTGTAGTTACCTAACTTCCACTAGGTGAATATGTACGTTGACAGTTGCTGTACCTTATCGTCGCCAGTTGCCAGCTGACGTGGAGTTTTGCCTGACTTCTCTCTCTCTGCCATCTCATCAGGAGTACCGTCCACCGGACCATCAGACTGTTCATCATCACTGTATTCATCTTCATCATTGCTGTCCTCAGACAAGTCCGACTGCTCGCTGTCAAGACCACAGTTCTCGATGTCGGGATCCGCGTTCGCAGCAATGAGTAAAGCGGCAATACCGAGCTTGCCGCCATTGACAGCCAGGTGCAGCGCCGTGTTGCCGCTGCTGTCTGGCTTGTCAACATCCGCAGTGCACTGTTCACAGCACATCACAATCATACAAACCAGATAATAATACCACTGATATGTCACTATAACTGCCACAAAGAACAACAGTGAAATATGCATCAACAAAAATTAGCTGTGAACACTCATCTGCTGTGTGACAAACGTATGGAATGCATGGACAATGATAACGTAGGAGCAGACACACCCGTAAACTGTGGTGTGGAAACCTAACATGACCACACAACAGTAATGTGATCATAAGGCATAAGACAAGTTAAAGTATGGTTTACTGCATTCAAATTCATCTATACACTTTCAAATACCACTAGAGCTGTGCTCTAGCCCATGGCGCTCGCAACTTGTAGCTGTCGTGGTCGCCTTATGCCTGCCATATGTGTGAATGGAGCTCAAAAGATGAGCCGTTGCAGCAAGCTTGGTGGACTTTAGTCTGCTGTCACTATAAGATCATCAGTTTGTAGGCGTAACATCTAGCATGCACATGTTTGGCTAAGCAGTGTGCAGTGCAGCCATAGCCACTAGCTGCCTCCATAGCATTAGTCTTCTATTCTTAAGTATATAGATACTGACTGATGCAGCATGATTAATGTGTAATGATAATCCAGCCTAGTCTAATATG
>Ga0209782_1001658_pt1 | contig 11836 bp, 6 predicted proteins | sample WorMetmaBAHAMAS1_FD_187390 | JGI IMG/M metagenome (GOLD analysis project Ga0209782, IMG submission 187390) | Marine gutless worms symbiont microbial communities from Max Planck institute for Marine Microbiology, Germany - Inanidrilus... | ecosystem: Host-associated > Annelida > Digestive system >... | reverse complement strand
GTGGGTTTTGAGATGGCGTTTAAATGTCTGTAGGGTAATGCAGGATCTAATGTCAGCAGGGAGAGAGTTCCATGTTTGTGGTGCCGCGACCGAGAATGCCAACATATACGAGAATGACCACATATACTTTCTGACAAATAGCGTAATTTTAATTTTAAATGCTCAGAGGAATTTTGCCATGTCTAAAATCTGGCCAGTTTGATGCTGATTTTTGCATAAGTTATTTCTCACCTGCATTGTGTATCTTATCCTATTCTGAAACAATATTTGTTTCACCTTTTTTCTTTAGTTTTCCGCAGATGTACGTTTTTCTGTGTGCACAGATTCTAGGATTTGAGGTGGATGCAATCAATTCTGTGCAGTTCTCTAACCATACAGGTATTATCTCATTTATGCACAGTACTATTTTAGACTATTCCAGTTTTATTGGCATCATCTGATTATACTTACTTGTAATTATTTGGTAACAGCAAAGTATTAATATACATTACTTGTAACCAAAGTTGCTGCATTTTAGCTATAAGCTATATCTCGCAAGTTAATTGGTTTACACCTAGTAAGACAGCATGACCGCCCGGACTTTTCTCAGGAATTTTTATTAAGTGGTTGGTACGACTGCTGCCATATTCTAACGCTGTGGATCTATTACAAAACCCAAGCTATGATTGGCTTTTTATCGAGAGTAACTGTTAACAGTGTTAATTCAAGTTATAATGATCCACAAAGAACTGGACCGAACTGACTCACTAATTTTTTTGTCACTTGAACTGGTCTAGTCGTCATAAATGACAATAAAATGGGACGTTTCCTGCAGCAGGTAGTGGTAATTAATTGATAATTGGCAAAAGCCTTGTCTGGCAGCACGACCATTAATATTTGGCTAATAAATTCTCTTTCTGGAAATCTAGTCCTGCAGTGGTGTGCCGGCATTGATACTTCTAGGTACTGATCAAATGCAGCACATAGAGCTACGACGCACAGTGATAGTGATGGGCCAGTGTAAAAGGAGACTTGCTGCTGACACTTATTACCAGTACAGTTGGACCAGTGCCGATCTGTAAGAATAGACCGGCACCGAGTTGATCTACAGAGGAGTGGATGTGGTCTAGTATCGGTACCAAGGTCGGTTCTAACTCTAATGCTAATGGAGTTTAATACGTGCATGTGTGTGTGTGTGTTTATCTTAGCTCATTGGCTGACTGTGGTGCATTGTTAGTAGGGTACAAGACGTGGAAGGGACAAGTGCTGAATGCCGCGGATCTCGCTGACGTCTACGAAGGATTACAGACGAACGCTCTGACTTACTACACACATCTGCTGACTGGTAATGTTCTGCACCGTGGAGTACGGTTTGTTGATTATTGTCTGTTCTCTTGGGCCGTCTTCCACCTCCATCTCTACACAGCATCCGAACAACAGCGATTGTCTGATATTCCTATAGCTGTCACCTTACATCATCATCAGTAAATTAGTCAATCATTTATTTGCTCAGGATAAATCTGATCAGTAATAACACATACATAGATAGATAGATAGATAAAATAATTTATATAGCGCCTATTATTCAAAGGAGTCACTAGGCTAGTCATACATGTATGAAGTGAGCAGGACAACAAGGCTATTTCGGCACTAATAGTTGCCATTAAAACATACATAGTACACATACACCTGCACATTCATACACAGTAAGCTAAAAACACATAAAGTTGAACAAAATCAGTAGTCCCTACTGTATAAAATCCATGAAAACATCACCATTATCATCATCATGTGGCTCGTCCAATGGATGTTCCCATTGCCACGTGCGTGCTCCATTCTTGTCAGTTCTGTGCTCAGTGATAGGTAGGCAGTTGTGTTGCTCATTGATGGAGGCCTCAATGCTGGCTGGTTCCTAACATTGCTAGGGCCACTCGCCGCAAAGGTAAGATAGGCAATTGTGAGACGAATGTTGAGTGGAGCAAAGTCAGATTCAGGTCCGGTTTTTCCACAAGAAATTAATCTCCCGTTGGGCTGTTAATTTAATCCGGCATTAAATCCGGCAGATAATGATCAATTTACTCAGATGTCGTTTTTCCACCGGCAGTTCGTCAATTAAATCATCCGGATTTAATGCTGGATTAAATTAACGGGAGATTAATTTCCTGTGGAAAAACCGGACCTTAATTGTCTGAAGCCAAATGTGATGCGGTCGGCCTGATCAAAGGTTCCAGTTCCGTGGTAAAGGAGCCACACTGAGCGCTTGGCTGTGGTCCATGTACATGATAGATGGAGCTCCGCATGTGTACAGAAATGTACATGTAACATCCACCCATCAGACACTTGTGTTGTGTATGTGTTCCAACATCGTATTGCTGTTTACTGTACCTTCCTGCTGTATTCCAGTAAGTTGTGAAGTGTTCATAGAGTGAAATGTGCTCATTCCAGGCTATATTGCTTCGTCATCTTTTTTGTTACAAGTAAAGAAAGTGATAGAACACCTCAAGTCATGCAATCCAAAGTTAATCTATGGTTTGTGGCACTGTATTTTGCTAGCTAATTTTTGCATTTTCCAGATTTTAATTCAAATTATTTTTACTACTGAACCAAGCCATTCAACCACAACTTAGTGACTATGCTAGCCAGGATCAATTGGATGGGGTGGGGGAGGGGTTGTTCCAGGAATGGCTTACAGCATAAAGTTTTGGGGATGATGTAAGCAGAGGCATTGTTACTGTACCCCCAGCGAGTTGGAAAACCGTTGAATTGTCGGTGTAAAAGTTTCTTATGGGCAGTTTACATCGCCTGACACGATGCAACTTAACTGCTGAGTTATGTCGGGGCACTGTGAATTGAATTGGCGACAGTCCGTGGGAGTCTGAACACATTCAAAATAATCATCCTGTTGACACCGCTTGACGCCGATGCGATGCAGCTGGCTGTTGGTCTTAGTCTGTCTGAACAAAACCAGAAATAAATATGCCCGAGTTCTAGCAACTTTTGGGAAGGCCCAGCACTATTTCATGTCCCAGAATGCCTCTAGCATGGCTCACGTACTGACTGATGAAAGTATATCATCAAGGCGCCTGATGCATATTCCAGCCAACTAAAGATCATCTTTGAAACCCTACCAGGACCTAACAGGGCGTGGCTGCTAGGTGTTTACGTTGTCACACCATGCTCCCATAATTTCTTTATATGGAATAATTATATGACCTCGTATACGAGTAACCTATCAGAAGCTACTGGAGCCTGATTGTGGTAGGTTTTGGTATAGTAGGTCACGTGACAACCATGTTTACACAGCAAACACCATGCAAAAATGACCCTATACTTTTTGGTACAGTCACAACTGTTTTTGTTGCTCTAAACAATGGGCTGTTGAACTGATATTATGTTCATGTGTTTCCCTTACGATTTTTTTTCGGTCTCTTTGCTACTTTTGCACTGTTTGTCATATTTTGATTCTGTTTTGTTTTTTATTTGTCTGCAGTTTGTGATCCTGTTATGGGTGACAATGGAAAAATGGTAAGACGTCGTCTGCTGTAAATTTCTTGTTATTCCTGCGGAATTTTTCACATACTGTGGTTAATTTTGAGATTTTGTCTTGTCCAACACAAAGTGATTGCGAAAATCCTGTGCAACATTTTTCCTTAGCAGATAGATAAGAAATTGAAGTGGTCAGCTCATCATAGAAAAGTTTGAGGGGAGCACACCCGAAGTGGATATCGATTCCTTCGTTTCCTTCTCCGTCCCTCCCTGTTTGCTCTATTGACATTATTTGCCTCGTCATTGTTTCACCAACTCTCTTTCTGCGTCCATATTTCCCCGCCCCGTTAAATTTATAAACTTTGCCTGTTGGCCAGCAAGGCCAATGAACTATGGGAGCGTCTCTGAAGCCACACGTCTAGCCTGTTTCATGGGTCCCATTGGATGGTTGTGCCTAAACAGCTAATGCAAGTATGTTATTATTATTATTACGCAGTTTTTAACGCGCCATATGTCTGTCGAAGTATGACGAAATCGCAGGCGTATGCTTGCAAACAGTTGTTAGACTTGTGCATGCATGCATATCTTCTTTCTTTCTTTTCTTCGGGTCGGACCATGTCCAGTGCTGAGGCCAAGTGCATGCATGTATTTATATGCATTTTTGTATTTATTTTCACATTTGTGTATTTGTATATGTGCACACTACACACATGTATGTGTGCTTGCGGCTGTGTAGTACGTTCCTGGGGATTTGTTGCCGATTTATCGTAGCGAAATCATTCCGCTTGCTGACATTATTACTCCTAACCAGTTTGAGGCTGAGTACGTCTTGATTTACTGTTATTTCTTGCATTCTTAGATGAATTATCTGTGTCCCGCGGCTGCCGGGCCAAATTGTGCCCTAGACACATTGCACATTTTGACACTATAGAGATTGTTTGTTTACTTTGTCACTGATATAAGCGTCAATTTGTTCAGGTCTCGGGATAGTGCAGCTTTTGTGAGGCACGGCTACTTTCAGCGACTGACTGAAATTGGTGTGACTAATTAGCGCATTGGCCCACTGGTTCTCTTACCGCCAAACAACTAACCATAACACTATCGCTACCTACGCTAACCGACGTACTATCCTTATCCTAATCTATCACTCCTTTTGCACATAGACTATGCCGTTTGCATTCGTAAATAAATGTGCAAAACAAACCAGTTATATTATTAAATGAACTCGTTAAACAATAAACCGGTGCGGTTGGTGTTACAAATGTTGTTGTTAATGAGACGTGAGCTAACTTGCGGTGCCGTGCAGACAGCTGAGTGGGCAGAAGATTACTGACGTGTCGTCCGCGTACAGCGCAATGCAGCGGTTGTTGGACACGGGCGTGAAAACGGTCGTCATTAGCAGCACGGAACTCGGCGACAAGAACACGCTACTGGCACTTGCAAGCACCGTCACCGGTATTAACACACATACAGAAATTCTAGCGATTTGAAAAAACGATTGGAGTCAATTTGCTAGGATATGTCCTAGCAAATCGAATAGGATTGATTTGCATCTATCTCCAAACCGAAGTTAAAATTTCCGATTCAGTATAATCCTTACAGACTATCAGGAAATATTGATTATAAACTGATTTGTGAGTTATCGCTTCTCGGTTTATTGTTTTTCTTGCTCTGTTTTCGTATTATGCCGTTTCTTTGTGCATCTATGTTTTTCCATTCTGTTGAAAATATTAAAACGCTTAGTGCGTAAAATATTATAGCAAAATACAAAAATTTCCTAGTTTTCAAATCAACCAAGAAATAGTTATAACCATTGCCTAATGAGTTTTACATTTACAACTGATATGCACTTTGTCAGAGTTCAATCAGTTGGCAGCGGTGAATTGAAGTAAATCATTTCTGGCATTGAATTGAATTGTTTTCTTTTAGTGAATCGCCGATCACTCACTGGTATACTCGCAACAGTTTGCTAGCCTTTGTGCTGATGATATTCTACTCGGAACTGGTGCTTTCAGTATCTTAGCTGCACGCCAAGTTACACTCGGGAATTCCCCGTCCCTGCATCACATATGTGAGCACTCTTAGCAGTTGCATTCCTTGGTTTAGTTTTAGGTTTCGTTTTTCTGTACCTGGGTATTCTTTAGCCTAGATTTTCATGTTTTGTATTTTATATAGCCTGTTTTGTCCTTATTGCTTTTTCAGCGTTGGATTTTGTTACTTCATTACCAGCCAATCGATTGGCTGGAAAGAGCTTCCCTGTAATAACCATTTTGTGTCAAATGGGAGTAAAATCTTAACTCAGTCAGTTATAGTCGGGATTACCGGCAGGTGGATTAATTCTTGTTTAAGCTACAGGGGCAGTTATAGCACCTTAAATTTGGGGGGCGGAGGAGCAGTGGAGGGTCCCTGAAGGGGGGCCAGTCACCAGAAAAATTTGGTCGTTTATATGTACAGTTATGCAGTTTTTGACATAAAACTAGCATACAATCACTAATTTTTAATCCCATTTGTCCAAATGCATTTTCCAAAAATTACAATTGGGGACCAGAGCTATGATTGGGGGGCGTGGCCCCCTTAGAACCGCCCCTGTTAAGCTAAACTAAAAACTGGAAGATATTTTGTGGTAGTAATGTGATGTATGCTTGTTTCAGCCGATGGTACCGTGAAGTCGTATCAGATGGATATTCCGCGGTTCGACACGGAGTACACCGGGAGCGGGGACTTATTTGCCGCGCTGTTGCTCGCATGGATGCAACGATACCCAACAGACCTCAAGGTAACACGACATTAACATAGTTATTTAATTTCAGTTGTTGAACTGCATAAAATTATATATAAATTTAAGTGTGCATCTCAATGTAACACTGTAATGATAGAATTACAATGATTCATGCGTGATATACTGTCTGGAAGCTGCGGGTTATGTAATGTAAAAGTGAAACTTGATAAGATAGAACATTACCGTGTCGTATTAGTTATATGTTATCGCTGTATTTGCTATCAGCTGGCGATGGAGAAAGTAGTATCGACAATGCAGCTGGTTCTACGCCGTACACTTGACTGTGCTCAAGGTACCAGCTGATTTGCTATTTGTACCGAGAGTAATAAATAAGTAACGATACAGTAAGTAGCAATAATATGAGATATTAACATGTGTGAAAATGGTGACGAAAGCTGCCTAATCTACCACATGGAACCAAAAAAAAACAAGAAAATAAAGGAGAGAAACCAGGAAACTATACAATGTGATAAAATGGTTTGGTCAAGAGTCTATGAGTGGATAGAGTGAGAGTCTACAGTGTGAAGGATTTATGAGACGGGTTTGAGCTTGAAGTGAAAAAGGGAGTTACCGATGATGGTTAAGTAAACTGTGATCACCCTCACATGGTTCTGTGACGTATGCACACATCTCTAGAAAATTTGACTAAGTTTGGATGTGTGGTATGAGTGCAGACAGACATGCAACTAAACGTGGGTTATAATTTTTGTCTCGGTTCATTTTTGTTGTTGTATTATTGTGTTTGATAATTTGTATTTCATTGATTTAGTGTCTGTAAGTGTAGTTTTGTGTTAGCTTAGCTTTATTATATTGTTGTGGTCTTTTTTCTCCCGGCTTTTGATTGTCTCAAAAGTACTAGTCACGAGATTGGCTGGGAAGATCGTCTCCAATGTGACCTATTTAGTGTCGAGTGGGACGTTAAACCTTCACTCCATCAATCAATCTATCAGTACACTTTTTCAAGCACGCCATTTTAACCCACTTGGCGTCTTCGTCTTGCACCTCAGATTTGGCTTTGGATAATCAGTGTGCGCTTGTATAAATTATGTTTCTTAATTTCTGGCTAAATCTATGTTTAATTTGTTTGTGATTTTTGTTTTATTGTTTTGACTGTCAACTATCATGTCAATTACACACAACAGTTTACTCGTGTTGGTTGTCTCTGTTGCAGCACTCGCCGGGCCTGGGAAAATCCCGACATCAGCACAGAAAGAACTGAGATTGATTCAGAGTAAATCCGACATTGAAAACCCGAGGATTGTTGTCAACGCCGTGCCTCTTATTTGCCGTACGTTTTACTACGTTTCTATAACCATGATTACAGTGGAGTTATTATCATTGTCCATACAGAGATCCATTAATGTGAACTAATTAAAAAAGACTGGCCAAAATTTTAACAAGTGATTAAAGTATTTTGGCGAAAGGCAGAGTTGCCGACCTCACAGCGGCGAATGGATAGTGTGGTTAAAAACAGGGTACCAGCAGTGTCAGCACAGGTTAAATCTATAGCAGCAGTTTTACACTGTGCATCAAAAATGAACCCCTACATTACTGTTACAAGATTTTTCAACAAATCATGAAATGTTCAGCCATTCAACATGAAGCTGCTTAAAGAAGGCACATTGCATCCAATATTGCAACAAATGTTAAAAATGACATCGCTTTGCATGAACACAAGCCAAGAAACGTCGTCTCAATATTAGTCAATCGTCTCATTAATAATTGCCGTATGCCAAATGAGATAGCAGTCAGACATTGCGGCTGTTGTTCTTTAAATTATTTCTTAAAAATCATTAAAAAATGGTCTTCTTCTGTACTTTTGTTGTAAACTCTTTCATCAGTCTGTTCATTTTGAAACCTTTAAGCTCATACAGATTTTTAAAAAAGTAAACTTTATTTTCATTGCACAGACCCATTTCCTTGATTATTGTCGTCTGCTATAGATGGCTGTCATGGAAATTAAGTAAGTTGGTACCCAGTTTTATATTTAAAAACTCATTAGCTACCTACCTGAAGACTAAAGACTAGTTGTAGATTCACTGTACCAAAAATTATTAATATTGACTATTTTTTGTTGAAGTTATTTGAAGATGTATTTTGGGTCTGTTTTTTAACGACAGTGTAGGTCATGAAAGATACTGACATCGTGGTGTTGTTGTTTTAGAACAAAATGGTCCAGCAGCTGTGTAACCATGGCAACACAACGGAAGCTGTATATCAGCTGTCTTCATCAATATGTAGCATTCATGCATCTCCATCAACAATAGTAATTGTACGTCGCGGACAGCGATCCCACGGATCAATGGAAAATAAATATAACCGCTGAAATGTACAACAAGCACAACATTATAAAAATTAAAATCCGTGTTATTTGAAACCATGTAGGCCTGTAATTTATGAGTATTTGTCTATCATATTTATACTTCCTGATTTCTCGGAATTTTTTATATGGTTTGTAGCAAAATGATGTATTATCCTGACAGAGAGAACAGTCAGTCATTATGGGGGTAAAATACGACTGTACTGTTCACAACTGCAGTTACCGTAAAACTTGAAATAGAAGCTGGGGTTAAAGTACAAGCCGAGGTGAGAGCATTTTGTACTAATAAAAAACAGGTCTAAAATACAAGCTGAGTTAAACCGTGGCTTACATGCTTGACACTGGTTAAGGGTGACTTCAAAATTTCGTCGGTAATGTCGTATGTTTTTCTTTTATGTATAACAGAATCAATGCAGTTAGTTTAAACTACATTAAAAGTTTAGCATATGACAAAGTTATAGGCATTTGTGCTCTGTCCAAATAGCCTGACCTGAAATACAACCATGCGTCTGACAGTAACCTGGGGTTTCCTATTTCGAGTTTTATGATAGCTTGTTTTGTTACAAATGTTTCTGTTGAGATTGTAAGGACTGTCTGTAGAATAATCTGTGGTGCAAAGTTATTCTGAACATGACCGACTGGCAGTCCTCTCTATGTACAATTTCCGGACATGCTAAATAGGACCATATCCTCAAGATATAGGCAGAATTCTTGAGGCAGAAATTTTGTCGAGTCATTAACATCAGCATTAACATCTACTATGCACATTGTTAGGTACACATTTGTCAGTACTTGACAACTTCCATAGGCACTGAGCATTTGCTGCATTGTAAAAATGGAAATTCAAGAACAGCTTGTTTTCAACTTTGTCATACGATACAGTATTGACTGTGTAGTGCGCTTTAAAGCTGATGCAGATGTTAGCTTAATCTAGTGCACTGTGTGCCATAAATGTACAAATAATGGAAGAAACTTGAAAAAATATCAGAATAAAAGCTAGCAGTCAAGAAACTGTGGAGTGAGTCCTAGGAGTGTTAGTGTTATTAGCAGTTTACTAGTATTAATCGAGGCGTATGTGTGGTGTGTTTAGTGTGTGTATTGTTATCTATAGTGAAAGATATAGTTAAAAATAGATTAAATTTTACAGATGTTAAAAACAGAAAGCTCGTGCCATGTATATGTACAGCTGCAATATGTTGACTTCTGAAGTAAGCTTGTTGATATTAAAATAATCTCTCTAATCCTTAACTGTGTTTTTGTATGCATCTTCTGTTACCTTTGTCACCAGGGTTCCCACTCAAAATCGGCGTAAAAATAAAGGACTTTTTCAGACTTTTTAGGACTGGAGATATCAAAAAGTTGGGACCTATTTTAATTCAGTTTTGAGCCTCATACAATGCTGATAGCAAAAAATATACTGATGAAACATAGATATTACAATCTCTATCAATCCACTTGCACATTTTGATGCCTGTTGCTCATGAGCACACCACAGATACAAATTGCAGCACATTGCAACATAACCTGATTTTTCAGGACCATCATAACGGTGACCCAAATAGATGCATTTTCAGGACCGATTATTTCAGTAGTTATCGGGACCTATTTACATTTTGATCAGTTCATGACTATTCAGTACCTGTGGGAATCCTGGTAACATCATTTGATCTGACAGCTAACTATTGTTTTTGTTGATGTGTACCAGTATCGTTGTCTTATAACGGATGTACACTACTTACACAAGGTGCTCTGGCACAGCAGTGCCAGCTTCCAGATGTCCCATCATGGGACGTTGGGACAGGGCTAGAGCTCATATATACTGCTGACAGATTCCTTAGAATCCAAGGAATCAGTTATCAAAAGTTATAAGATGATCCTAAGATCTTCCTAAGGTTCTCATAAATTTATCGTAATACAGCAGAGTTGTGATTTGTGAATATAACTTTAGCCGCCGAAAGTTTCCAGTAATTTTTGTAAGTTTGTCGGATTATTTTGAAAATTGGCATTGTTGTAGCTTTATCTTAAGATATAGATACAAAGTTACAACATTAAGTTTTTTCTATGACCAGTCTTACGAACTTTCAAAAAATCAGATCCGAGGATATCTAGGTTAATATACGTCGTAAGGATCATTCACATCACACTAACTGAACATGGTCCAGATCTGCACTCAGATCACTTCAGTTCAATTACTGCAGTGTGAATACGCCTTAAAATTATGCTCACTAAAATGACTAGAAACTTATGCTTGCTAAAACCTAAGTACATGTAACCATGTCATCTTGCTTAATCATAAAAAGATGTGCTACCATGGTGATGGGTTGTAATAGCGATGGTAAGTTGATTAATTTTGGTTACATTGTATGTAGTTTTGATACAGATGTTTGTTAGTCACAATACATGCATAATGTTTCAAGTGTCGTCAGTTGTTTAAATTTACCATTGCACTGCTGCCGGTGTCACACCAAGGGGCACTTAATGCACCAAATGTGTATGGAGACCAATAATATCATCCATGATTTCAAGGTTGTGACATTTATAGTTACGGTGGCTGTGTTCATGAAAGGCTATACAAAATTCTGTGAAATGCATGATTCTGTTAATTTAACTCATTTAGTTCAATTGGGCCACATTGCCTGTACATACGTCACATCTAATGTGATCTGTGTGTTAGGTATAACAGTGAGCTGTGCAAAAATGGCTTAATAATTTTGGGGCAGCCAGGCAGACTTGTGGGCCAAAGGAACCTTATTTTATAGGGGTGCACATACCTGAAGGGGAACATTTGAGGGGAGGCAGTTAAATGAGATTTGGAATAAGGGCCAACAGTGCCTGCAAAATTTATATGAATTTTTAATCTCTCTATTTTCCCACTAACTTTGGCAATTTTGCAAACCCACCGGCAAATTGAGACTTTCCAGTGATTTAAGTTGGTCCAGTGACACAAAAAAACAACATAAAATAAACCCACACAAATTTAACCCGGGTTCATGATTGTAAGAAAAGTATTGATTGTGTATGTCAAGAATAAGTGAAACTAAATAGCAATCACTTATGTTCTGTACAAACATATGACTTTAATGATCGACTTAAATGCTCACTTTATACAATCAATCACAAATTTTATACAAGAAAGTAACCAAGCCGCCACCGACCGGTCATTGCAACATGCTAAGGTCGGGTTTTTCCACAGCAAATTAATCTCCCGTTAATTTAATCTGGCATTAAATCCGGCAGATAATGATCAATTTACTCAGATGTCGCTTTTCCAC
>Ga0209782_1001657_pt1 | contig 11840 bp, 7 predicted proteins | sample WorMetmaBAHAMAS1_FD_187390 | JGI IMG/M metagenome (GOLD analysis project Ga0209782, IMG submission 187390) | Marine gutless worms symbiont microbial communities from Max Planck institute for Marine Microbiology, Germany - Inanidrilus... | ecosystem: Host-associated > Annelida > Digestive system >... | reverse complement strand
CCCCTCCCTCCCTCTATCCCATTTCGTTCTCTTCCTTAGAAGTAGGCCCCTTTAAATTCAGCTAGTGGATATGGGCGAGCGCTGAAGCTCCTCCAGGCAATTTTAATAATTTTTCTGAGAATCAATTCAATCAACTGACCAAATTATTGCATATTAAACATTAAAAATATTTCAAAAGCAAATCAGGACCCAATTTTTACCACGCAACGCTATGCTAAGCGCGGTATATGCCGTCGTCGTATGTCTGTCCGTCTGTGTGTGTATGTCACACTCCTAATCCATTGGTGTACAGGTTGATCGTAGCTAGTCCCAGCCGACGATGACAAACCGTCCCTGAAAGGTGCGTGGTTACGTCACGTGACATGTTTTAAATTTTGGGGGCCCCATCCATATCTCAGGAATGGCTGAAGCTAGAACTCTCAAATTTTGTACAAATGGAGACTATATTAAGTCTTGCTAAAAGGATGACAAATCACCCCTAAAAGGGGACCCATTTTTTATGCACAACTTGAGCAAAACCACGCCCCTTTTAGGGGTGATTTGTCATCCCTTTGGCAAGATTTGATATGATCTCTCTTTGTACAAAATTTGAGAGCTCTAGCTTCAGCCATTCCTGAGATATAAATGGGCCCCCAAAATTTAAAACGTGTCACGTGACGTAACCACGTTCCTTTTAGCGACGGTTTATCGTCCGTCAGCTGGGACTAGCTACGATCAACATGTACACCAAATAGGAAGTCTCTATGTTTACACACTACGAAGATATGAAGGCGACGAAAAATGCCAAAAATGGCGTGGTTTTGGGGTTACCCAAGGTCATCCGAATCATTGCCATTTAATAGAGCGCATATAACTTCCTATTTGACTTCAATAGATACTATGCATCTATCTTGTACTGTTTTTGAGTTATAGCGCGTTTTTCGTCGAAAGTGGCAAATTTTTACCCAACCCACCTGCATTTGTCGCCCCGGTAGGGGGTCATCCCGTTCGAATTTTGCTGTGAACTTTGGTGTCAGACAACTAGAGTCAAGGGGCTATCGTATGGCGTTATTTGTGTGATCCTACGTTTAGCCATTTTGATACAATACCAGAGTGTGTCAGACACACACACACACACACACACAGACAGATGGACGGACACAAGACGACGGCATATACCGCGCTTAGCATAGCGTCACGTGGTAAAATCTCATAACTCTACTCACAAATCTCTGCCACAAACTGATGCTGAAGGCTAAATAAGTACAAGTAATTAGCAACCTGTGATGCTGGATCGGGATTGGGGGAGGGTCGAAGACGACCCCCCCAGACAAAAATTTTCAGTCACCAGTGTGGGGGTCATCTTCAACCAGTGGGGGAGTTAAACCCCCTCAACTCCCCCCCGACAAATCGAACCCTGGTGAAAATGGGTTGTGTGGTTTTACCCGTACGCTAGATAAATTCCTAAACATGACACAGTAATATAGTCTTATTATATAACTATATATAACTTATATTTCACCAGTTTTTTTTATAGAATCTGCACCAAGAATGGATTTGCACCAATTATGGCATTTCTATATGGGTCGCTGACGTAATCATCTAATTACCTCAGACAATTTTTTTGTGATCAATTGAGGAGTGTCGATTCTGTATGGGTCATAATTTACCACTGCCCAGTGACAAAGCCAGTCACTGTTCACATATTGCTGGTGCTATAGTGCAGCACGTGATCAATCATTGACAAAAGTTCTAAAATTGGTCATTATAAATTGGGGGAAATTGTCGGAACAGTGTACTGACTAATGAACTATCTTTGTGTCATAGTGTACCATTTACTGTAAACAAGAAGCTTACAAGCACTCACAAAACGCTAAAATTAATAAAACGTCACAGCTATCACATTTGCTAATCTGAAAAGCTATAGGACTATGTAAGCTACAATATCTCTTTACAGGAGACAGCGATTGGCCACCCCAGTACAATAGGCACAAGCAATTCGGCTGATCATAGCTTACAGTCTACAGACCAGTACATGGTCTGAATCGCAAACAATTGGAATCCAGCTCCCATTACATCATATCTAAATTCCAACATTCAATTTATATGTATTACTTTGCTGTGAGTGTGTCTGTTTGTCTGTCTGCTCACATAACTCGAAAGCCACACAGCTGAAATTTTAGCGCATGTTGCCTAAGGCCACAGCTCAGATCTCCTCTAGCGGCACTATGACTTTATGTACTTGTGATTTTGTGAATGATGCCATGTTTTCACACAATAGGCTCTATGGAACATCATGTGCATTCATAAGCAGCGAGAGCAGAACAGCCGAAACAAGGCAATCTTAGATAGCACTTTGCCCCTCCCAAACCCAAAATCATCAAGTGATGATCTATACTGCTGAGTAACATCTGGTTGGAAGCGATTAAGTAGTTTCAGCTGTTACGCTCTCCTTGCAAAGAATTTACATGATGCACTATACAGCCCACTGTGAGAAAACATGATGTCATCCACAAAAATGGAAGTACACAACGTATCACAATGCCGTCAAAGGAAGACTAAGCCATAGCCACACGTAAAATGCATATAAAATTTGATGACGATCAGCCATGTCGTGTCGTTACTGAGATGTGTGAGTTGAAAGACAAACAGATATACTCTTCACAACACTTTGCTGGTACAACTTACAAAGTGACCTGGGTAGTATTTGACCAGATACCTTTCTGACACACATACACATTACACGTTTGTTGGACTAAATTCGGTATGAAGTTAATCAGCATGTACACAACACAAACAAGGCCTAAAAAATTGTATGACTGCAACAGCTGATTGATGCTATTTCTAGTTAACATTCATTAGAATGTCACAGTTACAAAAACAAAAAATTTCATATGACAAGAAATCCCCAAACATTTGGTAAGAGGCCATGTCGCACACATGTTACATTATAATACTCCACTTTCCCACAAAACTTGCCCATTTCCATGGGGATGTGTATCTAATACATCATTCTCGACCCCAAACAGCATCTCAATCGAGTCTGCCATTTTTCGCAAATACAAGGTCATTACCAATGCATGGACAAACAGAATGGAACTCAACCTGTACAAGTGTACCAACACTTACAGCTTACGCTATATCTAACAGAGCGACGCACCCTAAATAACTAGAAAATGCATGGCAAAGCCTAGCATATAGCCCGCTCAGCGCCGTAGTGTCGCCCCCTAGCGAATACTTGTGAAAAACACTTACTTACTTATCACATGAGTGCCTAACAGCCCCATCCCATAGCGAACATAGGTGAACTAAAAGTGGTAACAATTATCGACTCCGGTCGTACAACTTCTTTCGCCTAAAACTCCGGGGTCACTATTCCGAATCTCACCAAATTTTCACAAGCTGTACAGAAATGATTGCCGATTAACCTGCTGAAATCAAAATTGTGATATTCCAATCCGTTTCAGAATGGCAGTATGCCAAATAAACGAATATCGTCCAATTTCGGCACAATTTTCATTCTCTACCCGACTTTAACTCAAAAACTACTGGACCAATTTTCACCATTTTTACACGATCTGGAGCAATTAGTGGAGCTATTAATGCATGCATCCGCAAGACGATAGTGCATTTCGTTTCAGAATTGAATTGAGCAAGGTTTAACGTCCCACTAAACACATTATAGGTCATATCGGGGACGGGTTTTATAGGTCAAAAGACCCAACCAACAGTGTCAAAGCACTGAAGGAAGAAAGGTCCTAAGGACTGGGCTTCAATCCCATTAGATCCACCCCACTGTGCTGACAATAACACAACATATATGCTGTAAGAAAAACAAAAGCACAAAATACACACAGATAAACACAAATAAAACTAGGCTATGCACAGTGAAATGCACGCAGTGTGACAAAACCCAATCCAGAGAACTGTAAGAAGGGCTCATCTAAGTGTGCTTATGATTGTGTACAACTGTCGTATACAATACAACACAGAACATTCTGATAATCTTCCCTCTTACCTCCAGACAAAAACATTTCGTTTCAGAACACGAGAGTGAAGAGTGAAGACGGTCAATTTTGACGTTGGCAATAATCTCCCAAAATTAATTGGTTACCATAGCAACGTCCCTTGGACTACTGAGAGACTTGTCAGTTTTATAATCTACATATATGCATCTACCGATGCTGAAACGTTGGTAAAGACTGGTTCAGTAGTTGTTGAGATACTTGGCGACATAGGCCAATTTTGGCCGAGTCACAGCACAATTTTCATTTTCTACCCCACTTTAACTCAAAAACTACTCAACCGATATTCACCATTTTTTCACTCCAAGTACAGCATTTAGTGGAGCTATAAATGCGCGTATTTGCAAGGTGATATCCTATTCCGTTTTGGATTGACAGAGCGATAAGTGCAGGGGGTGGTAATTTTGCGCCATTTTTGCCACTAAATTGGTTGCCATGGCAACGTCCCTTGAGGAATTGGAAAATCTGGACCGGATCAAGAATATTCGTGCAAATACCTTCCATTTGGTGAAAAGATCGTAAAAGTCGGTCCAGTAGATACTGAGATAGCTTTGCTCATAGTAAACAAAAATAAAGAAAAAAAGAAGAAATTAATGCAAGCAAAATATATAGCCCTTCCGGCAAGTTTGCCGAGCGGGCTAAATAACAAATTGATGACTTTGAAGTAACGTAACATTTCAATAACTAAACTTTTAAAAATTGTTATAACCAGAATATTACAATAAGATTCGATGCAGTGCAGCAGTTTCTTCTGACATGCTTAATAAACTTTTAGATTAGAAATAAATACATTTGGTACAAATTACAAAATCATGTATGGCTTTTTGTGATAAAATGTGTGGGAATAGCACCTTCTTTCAGCATACTGGTAACCTTTTCACAATGCAGGCACATTTTCAAACTTTAACTTTCTGAACAATAATTTAAGCGCTTTAAGCTGATTCACATACTGGATGACACCGGGGCGGCACGATTCTATTCCGGTACTTTTTTGTTTCCAAAAAACGCACGGAACAATACAATAATCTATACCGCCAGAGCATTTTATGAATATGAATTTACCGCATCAAATTTCTGTGAAAAAAGTTTCACGTTCAATGCCTAGTGCACGAAACATTGCAGGAGCAGCATAGACCATTCCAACAGAAATAGTTGCATAAGTAACAAATTTGTATGGCAGTTCGACAGCGAAGTGCTGTCTAGCAGCTGTACGATCTGTGTGGTCAAGTCGAGTAAGGTAGCAAGCGAGACGGTAGACTGCAGCAGCAACAACGTGCCGCAGAATCAACAACACGACCACACCAATCGTCATACGCAGCACCACAAGACCTGCCCAAGTCCACGTCGGCAGGATAATACTGTATGGAGGTGGCAAGCTGGCTTTCTGCATGAAACCATACTGGAATGACATCCAGTGACCAAGAGCTACTCCACTGCCAGCAGACATGATGAGCATGGTGTCGCCGCGAGCAGTACTCCACTCAGCTGGTGCCGGGTAGACGACACACAGCAGCAGCGGCACGACAACACACGACACCGGAGCATACGGACTGTACAGCAGAAACTCATCGATGACGGCCAGGTACGGCAGAAACACCAACATCAATGCCGCCACGTACAACAGACCAACTAGCACATCCTATGCAATCCACAGCAGAAACATGGTCACCAACTTGACAACTATCAAAAAACATTGATGCATCTGATCAGTGGTATTTACATCACATACTACAAATTTCCTGGAGACCAGATTTCAAATAAAGAGGTCCACAGACATACTGACCAGCCACCACTCACTCACATCATCCGTACCATGCATCTCAAGTTCTTTGGCCACATCGCACGTGCTGATCCATCTATGGACCACAGCCTAGCGCTCAGATCCAGGGACTGAAACCACAGATCAGGCAGACCTCATCAAATATGGCTCCAGCACAATTGAATCTGATGTTGCTCCACTCATATCATTGGTCTAGTAACTGCCTATCATCAAGCACAAAATCGAAAGGCATGGAGGTCACTCGTTGATGTGGCAATGTCTGTTGGACAAGCCACATGATGACGATGATGGTGACAGAGGCACGTGGGTACAAAAAACATGCCTGATACAAACCTGACAGTGTGGACGACTCCCACTGAGTCACGCACCCAATGCCGTAAACCAGCACCCAGCCTCCCAATTCATTAGAAATGGCTTTTATTATTACCACACTGAAAGTTTTGTAGCTCACTGCTTGCTCAAGATTCTCTAACATCACTTAATTACTGTAGCTGTTATATTCTGGAATTGTATAAAAGTTTTTGTTTCGGGGCCTACACTACATCCATGCACAAATGGTGGTAAAATTTAGCATGGAGGAGTGGACCTTTGGGTAAAGCTTAAAATCGTAGAAGTAACTCGATTACTTGAATATCAACATTTTCAAAATGATCCTATATTGAAATGTACAATGCATTATCTTTATCTCCCAGAGCTCTTAGCAGTACTTAGTTAACTCACTCATGACGGATATGGGATGTGGAAACAAACTACAACAGCTGTCACAGTATAACTACAATAACTAACACAGTGCATTTCTACAAAGCCAAACTGCAATTAAACTGGAGTCGGTGAAACTGTATCAATAACTAACCAAGACAGAATGCATGCCAAGATAAATGCGACTGAAGCTGACCAGCATACACCATGCAACAGCACCAATGAGTGCCAGTTCATCTGGATACTGCAATGACAATGAAAGCAGAACAACAAGATGCTCTAGTAACAATGTAGCACGTGTAAGTAGCACACACATAACATAATTACAGTCAACTTATATAGCACGTTTTTGTGAAGCACCACAAAAGTGCCGAGTGTGTTAGTATGAACAGCTGAAGGTTATAGGCTGATGTATAAAAGCAGATTATGAAATGTCAGTGTCTTTAAGTCTGTCAGGTAGTGAGATCTATGTTATTGGACCAGCATAAGGTGAATGCTTGATCCCTGTAAAAGGCAAGGTTGAGTTCAGCTTGCCTCGATCAACAGAACACAGATGCCGAAACAAAACACTTACTTACTAGTTATTACCAAATTGTGGAACAGAACACTGAATTAAGGAAGTATATGTCACCAATGCAACCATGAAGGACAAATCATTTCTCTTGTATTCCAAGAATAAGCACAAACAAATACGAAACATATCATATATGCCTAACGAATACTAACAAAAATCCATGCTATGGCAGATGGATCACATGACATGCCATGTCAGTAAAAGTTGTACAGAACTGTATGAAAAATCGCGTCTCAAAAGGCTTGCGATAGACGAATGACCTTCACAGTGTCTGGCAGTGACATACATGAACAAAGTGCCCAACAATTTAACTCAGTTGACTCATGCTCAACTGAGTTAAATTGTTGGGCACAGTATCGTGCGAAACCAGGCAATTAGTGTCACCTTGCATCTCAGCTGGTACGATAAATGTATTTTAATTATCAGCCACGGATTTCATAAACAATAACTGATTTAACTAACTGACTATTGGTTAAATGGTAATCGATACATGACAATTATTTAAATACTGTTAAATTGAACATGACTGTGTATGTGTACAGCTACTACAACTGTGGCTAGAAATTCACAGAAAAACATATCATCAACCAAGACAGAATGCATGCCACCGTAATTATGTCTCTATCTTACACCGTTTCCGAGATATTATTGCCTATTTCTGAAAACTTAGATGTCATATCACTGTGACCATGCCCATCTGAGGGACAATTTATCATCTCCATGCTAATGTGTCACATGTCGAACCAATATAGACAAGAGGGCCTAGCAGTGGCTAGGATAGCGCGAGATGACGGAAACTCTAGCACAAACCTTTCTCCAGCCGTTACGCAGTTACGCGGTACCGTTACGCACTTTACGCACGTCAGTTACACAAACTCTGTTACGCGTTTTAAATGTCGGCAGTACACGTACGATGTGGCGCCGTTTTAGGCCGATGTGGTAATTAGTCGTACCGTCTTCTGACATCATGCATTTTCTATCGAAATTCCAAAAACAATTTCAATATCGTAATCGTTCATGTAAACAAATATGTCACGTGGTTACGGTCCATCGATAAAAAATAAGTAAAATAAGCAATATCGCTACAATAACCATTAACCACTTTTTCCATACCCCCCCCTCTTCCACCAGAAATCCCGGCATCATCCCATCCGACGATCCGGGTCAGGCGTTGTCAGTAAGTAGTAAAGACATCCATCTATCCAAACATGCAAAGATATCCGGGATCCATCGCACCCTGTGACCACAGTGCAGAAACGTCACAGACAGACGGACTGGCATCATGGCATAAGCGCGAGATGTATATATTACATCTCGTGCTAAAAATCGTAAGTCGCCATCTTTAGCTGTTCCAGAGATATTTGAGGGGGACTGAAAATTAAGAATAGGTCACATGACTATAACCACGCCCATTTTGGGAGTGATGTGTCATCCCTTTGATAAGACTTAACATAGGGAACCTGTCTCTAAAATTTGCCAACTTTAGCTTCAGCCATTCCTGAGATATGAACGAGCCCCCCCCCAAAAAAAAAATTACAAGAAGCTCTGCTGTTGCAGAGCAGAGGGAACTCATGATGTGCTCTTTCAGCCAAAATCTTGTCAACTTCTGCACAAATGTAATACAAATATCTTGCAATCGAGTAATGATCTTCAAGTACTCTGTGATTGCTGCTAATAGAGAGGCTGTATCATTTCCTGTTAGTGGCTAATTGTTACATCTCTTTATAGTGTTGTTTCCAAGATGTTATAACATCTGCAGTGTAAGTAAGTAAATAAAAAAGTAAGTAAGTAAATAAATGTTTTTCTAAGGAGCCACATATCGGAGGTCACAGAGCACCTGCTCATGCATCCAGAAAAAGGTGTCCCTTCAGCCGTCGTCTGAAGTTCTGAACAATCTTAGGCAATGTCTAAATCATGCAGCTGGACAGGAAGTGAGTTACACAAACAAGAACCAGCTGCTGCAAAAGTTCCGTCGCTGTAACTGCTGAGTGTGCGTGGCACCACGCAAGCTGGAACATCAGCTGACCGCAAAGAGCACCTGGTGATGTTGGACACGAGGTATATGTGACAGTGTGACCTTGAGAAGTTATTCATTGTCCACAGTGAAGTTTAAATCATAACTTCACATTAAACAGCAAATGTGACCTTCACGCTCATCAAGGATTTATCCCATTTGATGGGCCATACAAGATATCTGATCAGCACGAGATGTAATATATACATCTCGCGCTTATGCCATGATGCCAGTCCGTCTGTCTGTGACATTTGTGCACTGTGGTCACAGAGTGCGATGGATCCCGGATATCTTTGCATGCTTGGATAGATGGATGTCTTTACTACTTACTGACAACGCCTGACCCGGATCGTCGCATGGGATGATGCCGGGATTTCTGGTGGAAGAGGGGGGTATGGAAAAAGTGGTTCTTGTAGCGATATCGCTTATTTTACTTATTTTTTATCGATGGACCGTAACCACGTGACGTATTTGTTTATATCTGAGACAGAATTATTAAATATTAAAACTTTTAATATTCTGTCTCAGTTTATATGAACGATATCGAAATTTTTTTACAGTCATCTCGGTAGAAAATGCATTATGTCTGAAGATGGTACGACTAATTACCACATCGGCCTAAAACAGCGCCACATCGTACGTATACTGCCAACGTATAAAACGCATAACAGAATTTGCGTAACTGACGTGCGTAACGATGGTATAAAGTGCGTAACGGAAAAGTGCATACCGCGTAACTGCTGGTTACTTTTTGCTGTCTTAGAGCATTGGCTGTTACAACATTAGATAATCTAAACTGTGATCAGTTTTTAGCGCGAGATGTAATCTCACACTTATGCTACGATGTCAGTGTCTGTCTGTCTGTGACGGAAGTGCAATGGCGCATTATAGCTAATTTAGGTTTCAAATTCCGATCCCAATTTACTGCGCAATGCGGTCGCGGACTCGCGGTGCATGCGGGCGCGAGGGAAGGGATCATCGCCGGGAAGAGTGGATCATCTCGCGCTATGCTAGCCACTGCTAGGCCTTCTTGTTAGTCTTCCATTGGAATTATATCTCTATCTTGCACCATTTCTGAGATATAAATGCTTATTTCCAAAAAAGAGGACAAGTGACTGAGACCTTGACCATGCCCACTAGAGTCATCCCGAGACTTCTAGCTTAAGTCTACATGTGTACAAAATTTGACGACTATAGCTTCAGTCAATTCCAAGATATGATTGGACCCCAAAAATTTTAATTGGTCATGTGACTATGACCACGTCCATTTGAGGATCTGTTTGTCACCAAAAAGCCAATACTTCACATGGCCAACCAATGTACAAAGACTTCAGCCTTAGCCATTACAGAAATTTTTTTTAATAATAGTTAAAATTTAAAATGAGTCATGTGACATGACCACGCCCATCTGTGGGCTGCAAAATGCTATGATCAACTTGTCCACCAAATTTGAAGTTTCTATGTTCGCCCCTTATGAACATATGAAAGGAAACACAAAAAGTTGAAATTGGGATGGTTTAGGGTGGTTCAGGGTCAACCAAGATCATCGGCAACATTACCATTCAATAGAGAACATGACTTCCTATTTGAGTTTAACAGACGCTAAGCATCTATCCTGTACCATTTTCGAGTTATAGCGAGTTGTTTGTCAAAAAAGTGGCCGATTTTAACATATCCCATCTGGATTTGATGCCCCAGTAGTGAATGACCCATTTGAATTTTGCCAAGATCTTAGGCATCAGAAAACTACAGTGCCCTTGGCTATATTATGGCATTGTCATCCTTAAGTTGGAATGCTACAATGAACTTGTATACCAAATGTGTAGTCTCTATGTTCACCCACTGTGAAAATGTGAAAGGCAATGCAAAATGAAGAGATTGGGGTGGATTTGAGTGTTAGGGATCCAGATCACCCAAGGTCATCAGCAACATAGCCATACAATATAGCACACATGACTTCCTATTTGAATTTGACTTTAATAGCAAGTATGCATCTATCTTGTACCGTTTTCAAGTTATAATGAGTTATTTGTTGAAGGTCGCCTATTCTAACCTACCCCACTTGTATTTGTTGTCCCCGATGAGGGTGACCAATATTCAAATTTCGCCGAGATCTTTGGCAACAGAAAACTAGAGTCCCCAGACTATCCTGTGGCAGTGTTTGCATGATGACAGGTTTATCTGTTTTGACACAATACTGGGTGTGACAAACAGACAGACAGAAGGCAAAAATATAGCAGTGTTTAGAGTTACAAAAATTGCAACAGTAATTGGAGTTCTGAATATTGTAACTATAGTGGCAGAAGTTATAGTTCCAGTAGTATCCTGTCCAGCAACATTATATATCCTTCTGGCACAGTTTGTAGCATGCTCACACTGCTCAGGTTACTGGGAATTGATTGCCACTGGTGACATTTTTCTTTTTTTTTCATTTTTGTTTCCACTAAATTATGTTTTTAACATACAACAAAATTAATAGTTTGGTTCAAGATTTTCACTTAAAAGAGTTTCTAGCTTATTCAGCAAAACATTAAGCAAAATATTCTGCTTGTAGCCAATGGATAGCACCACCAGTTACATACAATTTCAGTTGTGTATTCACTTGTTGCAACACATTCAGGTCGGCTACTTACACTGCTATTAAAACTTATTGTAGCATATTCTAGAGTGAGAACCGATTCTAGTTCTGACACTGATCGGGGGCCGGTCTGGCTGAATCTGGACTGAACCAGATCGGCGGGTGTAGACCGTCCCGGTCTGACGGTAACC
>Ga0209782_1001656_pt1 | contig 11844 bp, 4 predicted proteins | sample WorMetmaBAHAMAS1_FD_187390 | JGI IMG/M metagenome (GOLD analysis project Ga0209782, IMG submission 187390) | Marine gutless worms symbiont microbial communities from Max Planck institute for Marine Microbiology, Germany - Inanidrilus... | ecosystem: Host-associated > Annelida > Digestive system >... | reverse complement strand
CACGCAAGACTATTGGAAATTTAACAAGAGCATAGTTGATTGTGGAGCAGTATCTTTTGGTACGAAGAATTGGCCTTGGATATAGGGTGGACTTTCGGAGACGAGAAGATGCATAAAGATGAGTGCAGTAATTGGCTGAGCAGGAAAATTATCATCAAAACATTGTGTGCTTTACATTACTGGTTCTACTAATCAACTGTCTCGTGATATCTATGTTTGCCTACGGAGTGCGTGTACAAGAACTTTTAGTTGTTTGTGTCTGACGGCTTGAAACGATACTTTGGAAATTTTGTTTGATCGTTGATATTTTTAAGCTTTGGTGTTTTTTTTACATACTTCATCTGTACAATGCCAGTATTATTTACCGTTTGTTGTTGATGCTGTGTATTCAGTTGTGATAGCCGGATCTATTGCCATATGTTCAGTTCAGTTCGGTTTGATACAGTTTTAAGCACAAGGCCCTCAGAGGTTGTAGGCCTAATATAGAATCGGTGGTTTCTAAGCCACTCCGAAATAGTCTATGAAGTCATTGAACTACACTGTCAAGGTTGTTGGTCATTGTGCAGATAGAACAGGAAGATGTTGTGTGTTGGATCGCCGTCGACGGCTGTGAAAGCCATGAAGTGATGACAAAGGTTTGTATGCGCTCATATCATTAGTAAATGGCTGGTCATTGGTTTAATTGCTAGCTTGGGCATGACTGCATAACGACCTTGGTAAATTATTAACGACCTTATGCCTTTGTTGTCGAACAGTAAATTTGGTACCAGCCAGTGGTCGACAATATTCTGCACCTGGGAAATTAACGTGGCAGCGAAACTTGGCCAGTGAAGAAAGCGTATGAGTTGACACTTCAGCGGCTGAGATGAGAATGTTAGGTGGATTGTGGTATTAGCGTAACAGATAGGATCACTTGTAATAAGTTGAGAGAGAAAGATTAGGAATGAATAATATAATTACCTGGTTTCAGTGATGTAGGTTGACAGGGTATGGGCATATTTTAAGAAAGGATCAGAATGAATGGGTGAAAAATACAAAGATGATGAAATGGAAGGTGTAAGACCTGGAGATAAGCCAAAAAAATCTTGAGTGGTGTTGTAGAAGTTGTAGAAAAAGATAGTCGGGCTTTACAGCTATGCAGCAAAGATACTATTGACAATAGAAAATTAAGTAATGAGGTATAACACCGCAAAGCAAGATACTGCGTGAATGAATGCTTGTCCTGGTATTAGCTCACAGGGTTATCTTCGATGAAAGGCTGTTGAATGAGTCGTTGTTGTTGTTTTTGAGTTACAGAGCGGCTATTTGTTTACTTGTGTCGTAAGAAAATAAGATCATTTTGGATGAGCTGCCAGGACCTAACCGGGCATGGTTGTTAGGTGTTTATGTTATCACATCATGCCTTATATGGAATAACTTATGTGATCTGGTATACCAGTCACCAACTAATACCTACTGGAGTCTGGTTGCTATCGGTATACCAGGTCACATGAATACCATATTTACTACCAAACGCCTACCAGACACGCTCTGTTAGATCACCGAAAACTACCCTAATGTGTTCGTTGTTAGATATCGTGTACGATGCGAGCGCATGAGGTTCTTGATGATGTGATCACAAAAGCTCAACCGAGTGAAGACACATCATGCTGGGCGCTGTTTGAAGTGGTCTGTGACGGCGACCTCGGTAATTGAATATATCACTTGCTGCTCATTTAAACATGATACGATCCAGTGTGATATTTGTTGAAGTGCGTATTAGACAAGTAAATTCAACCTGATAGTATGTTATAATCTTATTGTAAATAATTGTTACGTCATGCTTGCAGCAAAACGGTTGGGCTAGCCAGTACATGTGTTCAAAAAATACACAAGTCTTACTGAAGGCATGGTTACTTTATCCGAATCTGTTAGAAAGTTTTATAATTGTGAAATTTTGTGCAAAAAACTTTCAGTCCTCTACAGACCCACATAAGGACTTTGCACCAGCCTGGACCCTACACTGCCATACCAACTACACACTCACTCGACTAGCTCTTGGATGAGACCGCCTGTTAGCCTCATCCGACTGGATTCGTTTGGACACTGACATTCTGCAAGCAGATCTGTGGATGCACTTTATCAGGCATGTTCGTTCAGGAGTGATGTCATTGTCAATAGGAGATTTATATAGCGCATAATCGCAAAGCCTCTAATGCACTGTGTACGCTAGTATAACGAGAAAAGAAAAGTTTTCAAATCAGAACGAAAACTGTCAACAGAACGTGTCGGATCCCGAAGATAGTCTGGTAATGAGTTCCAGGCCGCCGAGCCAGCCACAGAAAAGGCCCGACAACCGAACATCGAACGCCAGTGTCGCAGTACGAACTGCTGGCGACGAGCAATGTCTGAGGTGTGGATACAGCAGTCCATCATGTACATATGTGGTGCTTTGTGCTGCAGACATCGGTGGACCGTGGAACACAACTTGATACTTAGGCCATCGCAGACTATGCATTGATGACGACGATATTTACTACTTCAGAATACCATTTAAAATGTCTCTACATGTTAATAGTTTAATTTATAAGTCATTGTTTTGGTAAATTCTGAGGCATATAGATGATGTTGATGTAAGGTTACTTATTGCTGAATGTACAAATTTTCCTTAGCATCCATGGCTTTTCACTGGATGATATGATACCACTGCTAGTTATAACGATTGTGATTCGCTGAACTTGTCTGTGATACAGAGAGGCCGCTGCATTCAATGGAAATAGTTGCTGAAGTGATAAAGAAATGGGGCACGTGGCCTGATGAATTTCGTCATGGAGTTCGCCTCTGTGCCAAACACAACTTTGTCTACGTCAGCATTTGCAGTGTAGTAAGTTGTGCGTCTGTTCCTTTGTCTATTTCTAAGCATCACTGCTGTGCCCCTGGCCTAGTTGATTGTTTTGTTCTGCTACTCTCTATTTTTCTAATTTTAAGAACATCGGTTTTATTTTGTTATCTCTGTGTTGTTAGAAGACCGGTTGACATCATTTTTATATTCTGGCTTAAGGCATTTATGCTTGACGTAGTGTTTAATACTAGCTGAATGAACTGTTGCTAGTGCCTGTAATGTTGTGACTTTGAAGTGATGCAGATATGTATATGTATGTCACATGTATATACATAACATGTAGTAGCTGTTTTGAACCTGTCAGATGATGAAATGTTGGTCGAACTAAATCTAAACAACTAATTAGTTAAACTAGTTATAAAACTAACTTCATGCCCATGACCAGTGACCATTCTTTGGGTGTGAGTTAATAGAGTTGTAATGTGTCGAAGTTTTATTTTTGTGTTAGATTGGAAATGTAAAGATTAAGTGCTGTTACGATGCAATGTTCGCAGGCTTCTCCACAGATGGCGCTTTTTGGCGAGCTGCGTTTGGCAGAGAAGAAATCTCACCGTAAATATTCCTTCGAGTTTAGTCAATATTCCCTCAGCTACCGAGCCAGTCCCAAGGTTGTTTCTACCTTGTGTGTTTGCATGATATATTGTTCATAATGATATGATAATGCTCGGATATTACTCAGCATCTTGCATTATAATTTTATATATGTATTATCCACTAATGGAGTACTGACTTAGAAATATCAGCTGCAGTTCTCATCTGGAAGCAAGTGCTACTTTTTCCTTTTCACGTCTAGAGTTGCCATCTTATGTGACGTTGTCTGGTTAGCTAACTCTGGTTGGCTGAGAACCTCTGCTGTGTTTGTTATGGATGGTGGCCATGGGGAAACTTAGGTCCGGTTTTTCCACAGCAAATTAATGCCGGATCAAATTAACTGGATATTAATTTGCTGTGGAAAAACCGGACCTCAGAAGCACAAACTGGATAACACATGACATGATTATGTATATATAATGTTATAGATGCAGTTGTCATGTAATACCCCAGCTTTACCGAGAGTGTTGGTGACCAAGTCACTGCATTGTTGTAAGATGGTTGCGATTGCGTGTCATTTTGTGTGCCAAATGCCTGCAACATTACTGTCATTTTGGAAATTTTAATAGACATATGCTCTGGCAGTTAAATGGAACTGTCGATGATGATTTACGTATGGTATGTGTTATAGCAGTCACCGGATTTGAATTAAATAACTCATTAGTTAGTAAGCTTGAGGTGTGATGTTTTAGTCGACGACGTCAGTTGTGGCTCCGTGGAAAGTTGAGAATCTAGTCATCTACATCGGCATGCAGCGGCTTCGCAACCCTCCCACCAAGTGTGTATTTTCTTTACTGCTAATCGAAAGAATTATAGTGACTTATTATCTTATCTCAGTGCAGTGTAGTATTTGTTTTTTTTCCGCTGATTGCAGCTTTGCTGTATTGTGGATGTTAGGTGGTGTTATGTATCTGTGACAAAAATACTGTGGTAAAGTCAGCAGCTGTCAGTATGACATGCAGAATAAAGATAAAATTACGCCTGTAATTCTAAGGACTGCAAGTTTCCAGTGCAGGTCTCCAGTTTCTGAAGTAGACAGTCCATAAGTTATGTTAGTTATATACTCAGCACTAGGCTACAGTTACTTTCTGCCCAGCCCACAGTAATCTGTCCAGTTTCAGAATGTCGCCACTGTTGGCCGGTACTAATAGAATCTACTTGGTGAACAGAGCCACACCACGCGTAACTTTCTGCACCATTATGCCACAGAGTGTACAGAATCCGGATTCAAAAACAGTAGAAATATAGGCGTTGCAGTGAGTGGAGGCATGCTCGGGGAGATACTGATGGTAGATGTTTAGACTTACACCTGCTTGTGATGTCGTGTGTAGGCATGCATTTACGTTTTATTCTGTATCCGAAAAGCTAACGAGGTATTAGTTCAGTTTCACTATATGAATCTGCATTTGCTTATTTAGTTGTTTTACCATATTTGCATTTGTATAATATAAACTTGATGCACTGTTGTGAACATGTGATGTAATTGCAGGTATAATGAATTTGCATTTAACAAAATTAACAAAATTAACTAATTATATTGTTTTCCCAGTTGTTCGCATGCTTAGCTATTCTGCATGTTTAGTCCGAATAATGCTTTGATATCTTGTCATTTATGAACTATCTGTAAGCCTCCTCCGATTATCAGTTGTTTTTTTGGGACATCCAATTCCAGGAAGGTATGGTTAAACAATATTTAAAAGAAGTTGTAGTAGTAGTATTGCTTGTTGTTTAGCCCATCCGACATGCATTCCCCGTAGGCTGTATTATTTGCCTATTTTTTAACTAATTTTTAGTGGTTGACCTATACGACAAATCTTTGAAACTACTGGACCGATCTTCGCCAAATTTTCAGGGTTGATAGAAGTATGGAAGGGCTTGACAAATGCCGAATTTTGCAATCACTCAAGCGATCTTGCCATGGCAACCAATTTTAGAGGCAAATTGGCAAAATTGGCCAGTCCACATTTGTCACACTGGTGTTCCAAAATGAATTAGAATATTGGAACACTAATGGGCATGTTAAGAATGCAATGAATTTGGTGAGATTTGGTTGAGTAACTCGGAGTTTACACGGCTCAATTTGTACAGCAGGTGTCGATCAGTACAGGCATTAGTGTAACTGCATTCGCTAGGTGGTGGCACTAGGCATTGCAGCTATTTGTTTCTCTACAATTTGCTAGTACTGTTTCACTACTGTTCGCTAGGTCGCAACGCTGCTTTCTGGGCAGCTACTCACTAGGCTCTGAGACCACACTTTCTAGTGTTGTTGTACTTAGCACATAATGTTGACTGCATTGTGTGCAGCCCATACTTTGGACACAGCGTCAGCTTCAGCAGCGAGCAAGAGTTGTATCGATGGCTTGCTGCAATGCTCCATGCTCAGGTACACTCACTCGCACGACTTTAAGTGTCCTAAACTCTTGCCGTGGGTGTTCACAGATTTGTTCACCATTGAGAGCAGTCTTAACAGTTACTTTGTGTGTAAGATTTTTGGTCTGCATTGGTGATTGGATTTAGCCTAGCACGGCAGCTTACTGCAAACAAAATGACCGATAGCTATGAGTAATTTTCTTTTATGGAAAATGTATTTACACGTGTACTGCAGTTTCTGACTCCATAGCTACATTGGACACAACTCCGTGGCATTTTGGTGATGGTGGGGGCTTTAAAAAAAGTCTGGGATTCCATTCCGTGAACCACAATTCACACCTTGGACATATACACAGGTGGTCACTTCTACAGTTTACTTCTCTTTGAACTCAGGTCTGGCTCTTTTTTGTTCCTTTTCATAACACCATTATTAAAATTACTGTTACTGTTGAAATGGCATGCAATGCCTGTGTGCCGGCGAGTTTCTGCATAACTGTAGGCACTATTATCACAGTGGCTAGAATGTGGCTAAAGATGCTGGCTGTTAATTGAGCCAGCCATGTGACCGAAGTTAGTCGTAGGCAAGTTTAATTGGGCTCGACCCTCGTTTCCTCAAAGCACCATAAACCGAATGATCTCCGATGCATCAGACCTTATTGTCTACACAGATCTTACATGTTGATAGGCTCACCACTATCGCCATCCATCACTTGTTCACTCTATCACAAATACTTCCCGCTGCTTACTAACCAATGAGTGCCATCGTGCGCTGGGACTAGGACCACATCTTCTCTGCTGTCAGTTTTTACTTTAGTTCGATTTTTAATTTACTTTCTTGTTTTTACTTTACATATTTTACATGTCGTGTATTTTCAGCATCCTGAAGGACTGATGACATCGCAGAGTCACAACTTAGCAGCACCGCATCCCGCTGCATCTGTTCCTACGGCTCAACCAGTATCGCTTTGCGTCAGTAACTACGTTGTTGTCATCATATCTTTAGTGCACATGCTGCTGTCAGTCTGTAACATAGGTAGATTGTGATCACATAGTGCAACAAAAATTGGAAATGGGCACATGTTGAGATAGTTTGGTGTCTTGGCCACCAGCTTGCAGAAGCCGACCCGGATCGTAGTAACCTGTGATCCCAAATTCTACAGAGGAAGACGAGTGGAGTCGCATTCGGAACCTGTTTGTTTGATACAAATTGAATGGAAGGTTAGGTTACTATTGTTAGCAGTCAGTTGTATAATAAGTATGTAAATTTTTATGTGGTGCATGTCATGCTGTCTCATCAAGAGATAGGTTTCTTGTTTATTATTGCCACAAAAACATGTAAAGACAACTCTAGCAAATGTTAACCAGTTAAATAATTTGAGTACTGTTTAAGAGCCAATAAATCGCAGTTTGCACAAATACACTAATACTTACTCGTGTGCAGTCAGTGGTAAATTGTATTTCTACAGTTTGTGCGTTTATTTTATTTTAGTATCTTTCTTTTTCTGCCAGTGGAGGTGAAGTCTTAGTGCAGTCCTGGTCATGAGTAACAATATAAGGCAAGATAAAAAAAGAGAAATTTTACACATCGATGTATGATGTATATTTCGCAATACAAATACAACTCCAGTTGATGTTAAATGCAGCTGAATAAATGACATATGTTTCTTTTCTGTTATGTTCTCGCAGGTCGATGGCTCACAGGCATCATCAAGTGCAAGTCCTCCGTCCCGGTCACGATTTGCTATCTTGAAGAAATGGTCGTCAAAGAAGTAGCGGAGCTCACTTGCAGGCAGGCAACAAAGCAGTGCTACCCGGTGTCTTGAATATTTATGCAGAGAGTTTGGGGAAACAGTCGCGTGTAGAGTGATTTCACTGCTGTGTGTTCAGCAGCGTAGAACTTTCATGGTTAGAAAATGTAGAAGAAATGAAAAATTGATTTTTTTCCCTCGCACTTGACAATGAGAAATGTAGTTTATGTGCTTAACTAGTGAGGAGAGCAAAGTATTTAATATTTTAGGCATTATTTAGCATATTTTACAGTTGTTGGTGGATTTTATGCCGAATACATTTTTGTACTTTGACCAAAATTAGTACATCTTATATGGAAACACTGTATTTCTACTTTGTTATGTATGTATTATTTTTTATTTTTGTGTTTTATTAGTCATATTGTGGTAAACTTTGGATTATAACGACGACGAAGATGATAGGTTCCCAAAAAACATTATTGTTGGCCTTGAATACTAGGAATATCACGGATTTTGCGTTTGCATTTGACAGTGTTCTAACTTTGCATAATTAAAATTCAGTGAATGCTTTAAATGCTGTTTTGTCAAATGCAAATGCGTGGCAAAGTCGTTGTTCCACGACTGATTTCATATGTACAATGTGTTATAGAGCTTCAGTAACAGTAAAGAACCAGTCATTTCTGGAAATGACTTAGCGGGTTCTCAGCATAACGCAACATTTTCAGTTCTAACCATTCATTAAACACAACTGAACTGACCCTTGGTTCCAGTTTTAGGCCTTAAAGCAGCATTCAAATTTGTATTTGCATGCAAATACATTTAGAAGTTAAAACTTGCAGTCAATGAATGCAAATTTTAACTAGCTTCATTTCTATTGAATATGTGTATATATCAGTAACACAGAATTCTTGATGTTTACTTTGTCCTATAACACAAATTGTACACACGTCGTCTATACGCCCGTTTTTCGTAGCCTACCAGAACCTACCAGGTAGGTGTTTGGTATGTAAACATGGTAGTCACGTGATTAATATACCGAAAGCTGACTGGTCTAGCATGAAAAATAAACAACTAACAGCCACGCCCTGTTAGGTTCTGGTAGGCGATGAAAAACAGGCCTTATATATCTGAGTACTAGCCGAGAGATTGGCTGGGAAGATCATTGCCAAAATAACCTGAAGGGTGCAGTGATGCTGTTGAAAGTCAGTAGGAAATGATGGGAGTGGCTTGTTCTGCTGCTATCCACTGTGTTGAAGACATAGTGCTTACTGCTGGCTCTGATGTGTGTATGTGTGAAATTGTTTTGTATATCCTTCAAGACTCTGTGGGGAATTTTTGCAGTATGCGCAGTGCAGTCCACAAAACAGTGGCAGTTCAGTTTACAGGTAGTGGGACGGAGTTCACATTCGTCATCTTCACGTCTTCATGGCACCTAAAATACGAACACGTTCTTGTATCACTAACTGTTCTCTGTAGTGATGAAGATATCGTGACATTAGCCAACAATTCGCCGATCAATCGCTACAAACTGTACCTGTTAGATGCCCACGGAGAACAGTTAATGATAAAGAACCTGTTCGTATTTTAATTTACTTTACGTTAGTTATATGGGTTACGCTAGTTACAAAAACTAACTGTCCACTGGCATATTATGTTGTTTACACAGTAAAAACTGGTACACACGTAACACTAAGTAATAAAATATAGTTTAAAAAGATGAGTTCTATTAAGTATTTACTGGCCACGTTAATGTATTATGTGCATTGTAATGTGTATTAACACGTTTTGTCATTTGCCAGCTTGCACTGCAGGTATGACAATAGGCTTTTGCATTGAAACTGGCACAACTGCTGCGGCCAGTGCTACTACTAATAGTACTTTTATGTTTTCTAACTTGCCTTCTTTTATGCAGTTACACCAGGATTGGCTTTCTGGCCAAAGAGAACCTTTATGGATTACTGTAGTAGGTTTCTTACAGGCTGAATGCCTTGCTTGATGCCAGTAGTGTTAAAACACATGAATAGTGCAGCGATATTAATAGTTTATAGTGCACGTTACTAGTACAGGCAGCCTGTCATATCTCTAGCATTAATACTCTAGCGTAGTAGTAATCTAGTGATGTCCAGCATCATTTCTACTCGGCACAGCAGCTAACTGTTTGGTAATGAGAGTGCAATGCATGTACGTATTGTGGTGACAGTTGACGAAATGTTGACTGATATCGTAATATTTTTGCATTTTTTGTGTTAACTCTTCTGTCTCTTTGGTACGTTGTTACTGTGCGCTACAAATACACTTTTTCAGGTGACAGTTACTAATATCGTTGCCAAAGATAGGCAGTAGAAATGTCACTTTGTGTATTTCAGATTTTTGTATAGTGTGGTTAATCTGTATGATAGTACAGGCTGTGTATAAGCCATTAGCCAAAGTAATGTAATAAGTCAGATTTTCACCCCTTCACATCTCGGTAACCGCTCAGCAGATTTTGATGAAACTTTAAATATATATAGCTACCACCCAAAGACCACCCACCACGCCAAACTGTACCTCTTTTCTTGTTCTTGCGGTGCTAGATGAAAAAGCATCTTTCTGTGTAAGAACAGTTCTTCTATCACTGTTTTATGTCTCGTGTATAAATTATGAACAGAGGTATTTTACTGTTAGTGATAGTTATTTTGTTTGTTGTTAGCTCATTTATTTTGTTAAAGAAATCATTTTGCATAACAGTTTTATTTTTGTTGTGTGAATTTATACATTGTTAGCACAGTCGGAGCATGTTTGTAATGTCTGCTATACATTCGGAAGACTTTGCTCAATGTTGTGTGCCTTGTGTGGGTCCTGGAGCTGTAAGAGTGGGTCTGATCCATTACACAAGGCAACCCGGGATGGCTGTTCATTTTCTGTCAGAATATTTTTGGTTTAGTGGTGCATTTGTTTTAGTTTTTTTCAGTACCATGCCATTAGTGATTAGGTGAACTGTAGAACGTTTCTAAAACGACTTATTTTTCTGTCAAGTGTATGCTCGTTTATTACTTGCCTTTATATTATGTTAAGTGTGTGCAACGACTCCGTGTTATGTCTCAAGAAAACTACAAATAGAATTAAGCCTTCTCTCTCGTGTTGTGGCCATTGCTTCATGCCTTGATAACCTGTGCAGTTGTTTTAACAGCATAAAATTCCGTTACGACTCTGAACTTGATTTATGATTTAACATTACCCTTTTGTCTTTTGTTTAGCTTTTGTGTTCCTACTCTTAATAATTTTCATTGTTCAGCTTTCTCGTTGACATTGTACTGATTGTTAGTATGCCTGTACATATCGATGCACACTCCGTTAACGAATCTGCATGTGTTTCACAATGATGTTTTGCTGCGGCTGTGTCGACAGCATTCTCTTCACATTTTTATTAAAAACGCACAAAATGTGCATTACTGTGCACAGATTGAGTGGATCACTAATCACTGTCAAGCCTGTCAGTATCAACAGAAACAGAACAAGCTATTTTGTTAAAAAATCTTTGTCATTGGGCCTGAAAAAAACTGTTGATTGCAATGGACCAAATTACAGCATATAATGCATCTACAATCGTTAATAAATAAGTTTGCAAAACATATTCATATCTGCCAGTTACAAACTTCCAGTTCAGTATAAACAACTTGCATTATTTGTCAGGTCAACAAAGCCAGTAAGATACCATAACTACAAACACAGAAACATTTCGCATAATGCAGGAAAAATGCGAGACAACACGTCAGTAATACTGTCGTTAACTTAGTAAACCAACTACCAGTTTTAACAGTTCCGTGCAAGCATCTCGGCCAATAAATCTAGCAGTGTACAAACTGAAAGTTGCAGATAACTCCTATCAACAGATGATGAAAGAGTCAGTGATGCTCTATCACAGCAGACTATCTTCTTGCCTTTGTTGTTATCAGAGTGGCTGACGGCACCAAACCTACAATCATCAACATTTCAACAATCTTTGGAACTTAACTGCTTCTGCCCCGGGCACCTAAAACCATAGTTATGCCATTGTAGGATTGCTGTTGAGAATAGGACAATGTGGAATTGTGTGGTTTGAATTTGCCAAAGTAAAAAGGCGTCAAAATAATTTTGCACACGAAGTCACCAACTTTCAGTGCAGCCAAACTAAAGGTTTTACAGTATCTGGCATCAGCAAAATGTTACTAAAATGCAGCAATGTACAACTGCTGCATTTTAGTAACATTTTGCTGATGCCAGATACTGTAAAAC
>Ga0209782_1001655_pt1 | contig 11846 bp, 3 predicted proteins | sample WorMetmaBAHAMAS1_FD_187390 | JGI IMG/M metagenome (GOLD analysis project Ga0209782, IMG submission 187390) | Marine gutless worms symbiont microbial communities from Max Planck institute for Marine Microbiology, Germany - Inanidrilus... | ecosystem: Host-associated > Annelida > Digestive system >... | reverse complement strand
CTGCGCATTTTGTTTCGATATTGGTAGTACTATTTATGATACACTACGGTGACTGTTTGATAAGATATTATTTACGTGTTTTATAGAGTTTTTGATCCACATAATTTCGCTGAGAGTTAAGGTCGTTAACCGTTCAGCCGCGTGTACGGTATGAGTATCGTTAGCGGCTGAATGTTTAGCTAGGTTAGGTAATAAGCTAGCTAAACATTAGTTGAAAAGTTCAACTGCAAATGATAACTCATTTACGAGTCTGGTGTAGGTACTAGGCAGACAAGGCTTATGACTAGGCTAGCTAAACATTCAGCCGCTGACAGTACTTATACCGCGTACTAGGTAATGCACGGCTATTATTAAGTCTAAGTAATAAGCCAGCCGGTAACATTGAGCTATTTTTAGCAACTCAAACCATGGACCAACCTCGTGATGGGTTTTTCCAGTAGGCCGTCTTCACTCTCTGGCGCGGTCTATCTAATTTACGCCGTGACGGCCGCAGACGCCGTGTCTCGGCACGCAGAGTAATTAGCGTCCAGGTAACCGCGTTAATTGTTCACCTGCACCTACTCGCGTCTGAATGTCTGAATCAAACATAACTTCCTGGTGCAACCAAAACTTATCTAGGCATGCTTTAAATGTCTGTTAAATGTCTAGGATATAGGGCCTAAGCGCGACTACAGTGCTCAGTGTTGGTCGTGTTTGTGATTCGGTAATATAGCTTTATATATAAAGCTATATTGCTCGGGCCGTATGGTGTTTTTACTAAAGCGCGTCGTAACGCTGACCGTCTGCGTCCCGTCACGGCGTTGTCAAGGCGTCACAGGACACGACGAATTAGCCATCACGTCTGCGGCCGTCACGGCTTCACAGCATTGTCTTACGCGGTGACAACGCCATCACGGCGTTGTCACGGCTTGTCGGCATAAATTAGATAGACCCCTCTGGCGTTAATACGTGGCTTTTGATTGGCTGAGCGACTCTTACTAGAAGGCCGTTTGAGAACCAGCTTCATTGTATTACTGGTTACACTGCCGCTGGTACTTGACCGGGAATATCATCCTTTTTGCAGCGACATTATTTCGCCATTCCAATATCAGAAATTGTTAAAACACCTTACGCTGAGTTTTTTTCTGGTAATTTAGATGCAGAGATGAGGAGTAGAGTTTCTGTAACAGTCACAGTGCGGGTGAGGACCAGGGGCCTCTATTGGAATGCATTGGGAGGTTTACGGCGACTTCATTAAAGTTGCTGAGCCAATAACGTCATTTTCGTCGTTCAACTAATAAATGCACTTAGCACAATTATGAATCATCCGAGATTTTTTCTTTTGCAGTCGTTAGATCCACATTTTATTACTATTTTTTGCCAAGTTTTCAACGTTACGTTGACGTCATACTTGTTTCGTTTACGCGTGTTTTTGTGGGGATGTTCCTGTTTTGTAATTTATTAAACGTTTACGTGAATGGTCTTGACGTCCGTTATTGCTCTTGCTGAACTGGTTGTAGCATACTGAAATTAACTTTTTTTCTGGGGAGGGGGCAAGCCCACCCCCTTATGCTGTAATCCAGACGCATTTGAAAACTAAATTGTTAACGTCATTCCAATTTGTAAATTACAATCCCACTGATACGAACTTCACTAATCCTTGCGGTCCGGCATCTTCATTGGATTTAACGTGATTCAACTACGTTAATAGCACCTTAGCGGCCGCTATTTATATACATTGATGCAATGACGTCATGATGACTCATGACGTAAATTCGTTTCGCGGCTGTCGATCTTCACACAGGCGACAGTCACTGCCCACCTTTGTATGCTCTTCACCAAAATGAGTTATGTTTCAATTACTTTTTAAGGTGCTTTCGTTTCAACTCGTTTAATACTGTATTGTAATTCAACACACGTCGACATGCAGTTCCATTAACAGGAACGACTCATTACACTTAGGCCTAGTGCTTTGTTGCTTCCGGATTACGTGATGAAGCTGGTACTCATTTCTAGTTACATCCACATTGGACACACCTACGTCACATTTTGCGGCGTAGATTTGGCTTTTACTTACACCATGTAGGCCTGGCGTTGGACATTGTATGTCGGCAATCTCGTGTAATGCTCGTGTTTTGTGTCTGGTTGAATTTCAGTGTAGGCCTACGTAAAATAGGCCTAACAGTCTCTGTCGCTGTTAGCAGCACGCTTATTCTGAATTTGTAGTTTTTGCAACTGCAATGTGCAGGTATGCCTAAGTGCTATTTGTTGCTGACTTTATTTCAACTTTTAGACTTGATAGTTAATGTTTTGTGCGAGTTTCATACGACAGAAAATGATGTTATTAGCATTAGTTTAACTTTGATGCGGAATCGCCACACTTAGCTGGTATTGCGTGTATCAAGTTTGTCGTGGCTGGGAAGAAATAGGGCCTTTGATGGGGTACATAGTTTTAAAATTCTACACAAATCATTTTAGCAGCACACACGAGGCCTCCTTCTGAGTACATAATTTGATATACTGCAGATGGCACCAATGTGCCACCATTACAGTGTCTGCTTATTCAGCAATTAAACTCCATAGATGGTGCGATCACATGTATTTGGCTCACTGAAAAATTTAAACATTCTAAACATTGATTTTGTCACATTTTTACCGCGCGACACTATGCTAAGCGCGGTATATGCCGTCGTCGTTTGTCTGTCTGTCTGTCTGTGTGTGTCTGTCACACTCGGTATTGTATCAAAACGGATAAACATAGGATCATGCAAATAATGCCGCACGATAGCCCCATGACTCTAGTTTTCTGATGTCAAGGATCATGGCGAAATTCGAACGGGATAACGCCTACGGGGGCGACAAATGCAGGTGGGGTGGGTTAAAATTGGTCACTTTCGACGAAAAACGTGCTATAACTCGAAAACGATACAAGATAGACATATAGTTTCTATTAAAGTTGAATAGGAAGTCATATGCGCTCTATCAAATGGCGATGCTTCCGATGACCTTGGGTGACCTATAACCCCCCAAACCACCCCATTTTTTGTTGCCTTTCATATCTTCATCTTCATGCAAATTTCAGAACTGCTGTTATGTGTGTTATGCATGTTTATCATTGTGCACAACTTTTTTACGCTATACATTCTGATCTTCCTTTCTGAGCTCCAGAATTACGGTGTGATATATTCTGTATAATGAACTCTATGGTTGTTTCAACTTTCAGATATGTATTTTATTTGTAGTTATATGTTCATGAAGGTGTGATATCACTGTGCCCATGGAATCTCAAAGACATCTATCTTTAATTCTTACTGCGATTATCGTCTGCTGTGGTCTAACATTTGGGCAAAATAGCCGGCCAAATATAGTCATCATACTTGCTGATGATCTTGTAAGTGTCCATAAATCATGTACTGTTAAGTTTATGTGACAAGTCAGTCTGTTAACCATTAGTGGAAGTGACTTACAGACTTAAACAGACCACATGAGTTGTGAGTTTAATAACAATCCTTAATGTTAATTACCTTGTAACTCCTTGTAACATCGTATGTTCATGATCTTGGTCATTTTCTTTTATTTTTTTTCTGTTTTCTATTTTTACGTCTTTTGTATATGTCATTATGCTATATTATGTGCATGGCTATGTACTGATATTTACTATGTTGTCCGTTTGACACACATAATAAAAGATTACTACTACTACTAAATTTGTCCATTACAATTGGTATTGTCTTTCTCTCAAATTATTATTTACTATTTGTATTCTGATTTCCTGCTAGCATTATCTGCAAGATGTTTTTCACGCTGGAACTCAACGATTGTGGAACTCATTAAATAGAGCAGCATCCAGCTGCTGAAATTCTTACCACTGTCTGCTTTATAACATGAAGTATTTGACACTGCTTACTGTGAATAAATTTGTTTTGAACCACTGATTAACAGTAAGCTGATGTAAATGATGTCAGTTGTTGCTGCGTGATATATTCCCATTTCCCTTTCCTCCCTTCTCCTTTTCTCCTCTCCACCCCAGGATCGTCTATCCATGGGGTGTTTGGGAGAGCAATCTCCCACATTTTTAAAAGTGGGGGTTTGACAGATTGGTGATTTCAGCTAATTTGTTGTAGTTTGATTGTCACATAGTTGCATGAAAGTGAAGTGTGCTTTACTGTCAGATGTGGGGGTTGATCTTCCACCCATAGTGGGGGGTTAGATGCCCCTGCTCCACTCCATGTTGTCTGCCTTTCATTCCTTGTGGTAGATATGGCCATCCTGCTGGTTTTGCAAGGCATGTTAGTGAATAGTGATGCTTATTGGGCCCATTCCATGGGGCCATAGCGGTCCCCTCTGTCACGCGTTATCATCGTTGTCGTGGACATCGATGCGCAGGCGGCGCGCGACAGTACCGCTAGCGACATCTGGTGAATAGGCGTGAGGCGGCTCGTTCTGGCGAATGGGCCCAACATTTTTCAAATGCTTCTTGTATTTTCTAGTTGCAATTTGTGTCAGTAGTAAAACATTACACTAATAGCTTCTGTTTATTGCAAGGGCTGGGATGACGTGGGATTTCATGGTTCACGTCAGATACCGACACCTAACCTTGATGCTCTGGCTTATGACGGCATTATACTGGCCAACTACTATGTTCAGCCACTGTGTACTCCGTCACGAGCCGCTTTGCTTACTGGACGCTATCCTATACGTTATGGTCTGTATTTACCATGCATATTTTTCTAAATATCTTTCTTGTTTTCTTATTAAGTTATAGCATTACAATGTAGTTATTCCTGATGCTGCTAGTTTTTGGGTTGTATTAGGAAGTAGGGTTAGTTACTGTTGATAATCTCAAGTGTTTGGTTTTTTAGTGTTTTTACGGTTCAATGATTTTCGCATATGGGATGGACCGGTCGTTCAAGTCAACTGAGACTGAATCCAAAACTGCAGTTTTTGTTTCCCTAAACATTTGTTGTTGCTTTCGAGTGGATTATCGTATGTGTGCAGCTTCTATACCATTCAATCTAAGGATGGACCGGTCGTTTGGCAGGTTTAGGGAACAAAAACTGCAGTTTTGGATTCAGTCTCAGTTGACTTGAACGACCGGTCCATCCCTAGATTGAATGGTATAGAAGCTGCACACATACGATAATCCACTCGAAAGCAACAACAAATGCTATGAACTAACACTTGTGCCAGACTGAAAAATTCATCTTTACACATTTATAATAGTTAATAGTTCTCATCGATTATATGTTGTCACAGTGTAGCACGGCAGTGCTTACACTGTTGTAACATTGACCAGCCAATGGAGATAGCAAAATTTTGAGGGGGGTCAGAACCCTAAAACCCTTGAACTGATTGACAAAAATTGGCGTGGGTGATCATGTCGGCAATGACTCCCCCGCATGCAAAAAAATCAAAACAAACGCCCCATTGGGGGCGTGGCATGGCAGCGTATGCATGAAATATCACTCTCACTTGGTTTTTAGCTCGAGATGTAATATATACATCTCGCGCTTATGCTATGATGTTAGTGTTTGTCTCTCCGTCTGTCTGTGACAGAAGTGCTTTGGCACATTATTGCTAATTTAGGTTTAAATTCAGATCCAAATTTACTGCACATTGAGGGGTAATCTAAATAACAACATCTCATGCTATGCTAGCCACTGCTAGGCCCTCTTGTTACTTTTCATATCCTATCCTTTTTTTGTGGCCCCAAATCTTGCTCGCGACCCGAGACTAAACCATAGAACCGAATTTTACGCGGTTTGCTTCATATGACGTCAGTTCCGGGTTATTGCATTCCTAGAGGGATAACAATTAAGAAGCTATTTTCCCATATTTTTTACCCCAAAAATACACAAAACAGGGGCGTGAATAGACGTTTTTAGGCCAAACGCGCAAAATATTCAAACTTCGGTATTACAAAAATGACTAATGCGTTTGCAACTAAATTTTGCATAGTGATAAAGACCATCAAATTCTTATTGTGGGTCGTCCCAAAAAATGACTCTTCAAATCCAAAATGGCGGACGGCCGTCGGCTGCCATATTGAAAAATGGATAAATTGATCGGCGACAAAAAAATTGAAAATTTAAAAATTTGAATATCTAAGATTGTGGACCGCGGCCATCTTAAAAATTAAAAAACATGATATCTGGTATGTCAAATTTTGACAAAATTTTGCATGTTGGTGTAGATTTGGCCTCCAGACCTTAAGCTTAACTTAGTTAATAACCCAGACAGGTGAAGATGGAGATTAGAAATAAAATTTTAGCAATAAAACAGTAAATAGTTATGGTAAAAACTTCCCAGTTTACAACCAAATGTAAGATCAACTGCTGAGTCATAGCTGGAAAACAGCAAAAATCAAAATAGTCACTCAGTTATAATCACAAAACACATATGCTGGATTTTACATTTAAATCTGGTGATTGACAGATTTAAGTGTTACAGTGCATGTGTTTTGTGATTGTAATTGAGCGATTATTTTGATTTTTGCTGTTTTCCAGCTATGACATCTTATACTTGGTTGTAAACTGGGAAGTTTTTACCATAAATTTAAATATATGAGATGTTTGGAAGTTACTAGTTGTTTCACAAGCATCTAATTTATTACTTGCCTTTCATTGAGAATTGTAATATTTTGCACTTAATCCATACTTGGAATTATTATACTGATGGAATATGTACAGTTCAGAATACACTATACGATTCTTATTGTAGGATTGCAGCAAGGTGTGATAATCTCCGCCCAGCCTTATGGACTTCCGCTGAATGAAACTATTTTTCCGCAGTATTTGAAGCACTTTGGATATGCAACACATATTGTTGGCAAAGTAAGTTGAGTTTCTGTGTCCATCAGCTGCTGAATTGTTAATATTGGAGTCTGTGGGTCTTCCATTGCATTGACATTTTTTACACTGTATCTAAAAAACGACACTGACGTTGCACAATATAACTTCAATGCACATCAACCAATTTTGGTAATTTTTGGCAGAGATATTGCTCAAAAATTGCTATTAAATGGTAATTTGTTATTCCACCAGTCCTAACTAATGTCTCTGCACTACCTCTGAACCACGAAAATGGGTCTTTTTAGTCATGCTCAAAAATGACACTCCTTTGGTTTGCTATATCTTCAACACTCATCGACTAATTTTGATAATATTTTGTACACAATAAGGTCATATTATTAACTACAGTGTGCAAATAATTATTATTTCTCGACTAGCCATTTTTGTGTAACACCAGTTCGTCAACAAGATCAATGCGGGTGCTGTGTCATCTGCCACTGCCAGAACGACGGTCGACCAACCAGTAACCCATAGCGATTGCAACAACTTGTAGACGCTGCTAACATTTTAGTTTTCTCTGGAAAACTCTCTGACTAAATGCCTAGCATTGTAGCCTTTCAACTCAAACAAATTTTTAATCAGAATCTTATCTTCTTTAGTAAATGGCATGTTTACAAACAACCAGTGACGTTGGAAATATCATTTCTGCCGTCATAAGTTCGCAGCCAATTAAGGACGTAATAGCAAATAGACATGCTAAATTAAATAGGCTTATGACAGCTCAAGCTCCGTAGCTATTTCCTGCCAAAAATTATTAAAATTGGTTGATGAATGTGGAAGATATAGCAAGCCAAATCAGTGTTATTTTTGGTATACAGCATGACTGAAGAGACCAAATTTCTGGGGTTCATGTTTCCCCAGGTAGTGCAGAGACACTAGCAAGGGGAGGTGAGATAACAAATCACTCACTCAGCAACGTCTCTGCCAAAAATTATCAAAATCGTTAATGGACGTTGAAGTTATAGTGTGCTACATCACTGTCATTTTTTTTTGAGACACAGTGTAGTTCTCTCGCAGAAAGGGTATGCGACCTCAATTTATACCTGTGGATTTAAATTGTAACTCGAAAACAATCAAGTTTGTGGGCCAAAATTAGGTTAGTGAATGCATTGAATATGGCAGTTTAGGTATATTTTTTATTTGCATTATGGATTATTATCTGTAACTTATGCAGCACACTTAATATCTGTAGTTAAAATGGGAGCATCAGGTACAGACACAACTGAAATGTTTAGATGTATGCTTTTTTGCTGGGAAAAACGAGAAATGTAGGTGAAAACTGCAGAGATATGAGAATTGTTTGGATTGGAACCAATCAGACTAGATAAGGCAGATTGAGGTTGAGTGGACATATGTACTGTAAATGGGCCAGGTGTTGTATTAGAGCTGGGCATGGCATAAGGGCATGGTTGCATGGTGTTCACTGTTTAGGAAGATAGGAAAGTTTTGATCGGTCTCAGTTACCCAGCTTCTCCGATAATTTGTTGTTATACTGTGCACATGTATTGTATGTAGCCAGTACAAACACACGGCCGTTTTACATCCCTTTGTCCGGGACTACCTGGGCGGTCTGGTACCAGAAAAGACATTCACCCACTCACACCTGAAACGTGCTGTGGGAGTCTGTCATCATTCTGGATTTTATGAGGCGTGGGGAAGATAATAGAGGCAAGTGCACCAACAGTCCGGCTGAGCACCGCCTCATTTTGGGCAATCAATGCCCCCACCTCCATTATCCCCCAATTTTACGCTGGATGCTCTTCCTGTCGCCACCTTCCCAATTTATCCTGGCCTGGAACGGGCACCAAATATGTTGTGTTGTATACCTGTAGACTTGGTTACCAATATGTATTTAGCCAGTACTCTAGTAATTTTTTGGAAAATCAGTAACTTGGAAACTTAACATGCGCAGAGTTTGCTTCGTTGTCACTGGGAGTTACATGAGCACAGTGTATGTTGTTTGCTTCAGTGGCATCTCGGCTTTTTTACCGAGGACTACACACCGAACCGTCGAGGCTTTGACTCGTTCTATGGCTACTACCAAGGCTGTGAAGATTATTTTGATCACACTTATGCTTCTGGATGGCCAGATCGTGTTAGTAATTTTTTGAGAGTTCTGTCATTGGGAATGAAACTAAACGTAATCTTTTTGCAGATTAGTTAGGGTTCAGTAAAATGATGCAAAGTAATTGAGTGATAAGCTTTTACATCCCTCTGCAGGACAGACAGACAAGTGCGGTGGAAATTCTGAAAAAGTTGATTTAGTTGCAAGGCTGCTGTCACATCGTAGAGTTACAACTTAGGTTCTCTCGTAGTCGATCACTGTACGGGTGATACTTTACGTTATGCATTTGATTTGGTTGTTTACGTTCATACTTAGATTTTTTTACTAAAGCTTTTTTTAAATAAATGGTACTGCAATTTCTCAGCTTATAATTACTTACACATTACTTTGTTCCAAAAAATATTTGATTGATAATAAAACAGTAAGTTGTACTCTTTTGATAAGATCGGCAATTACCTTTCAAATCGGCTTCACTTAGGGTTAGAATCAGTTTCAATTGATTCTAACTCTAATCTCTAATGCTGAGTCTATGGGCTCACCTCACCTGTGTAGCACAGAAAATATGACTTCAACAACACCATAATTTTCAGTGCTGTTGATTATCACATAACCAACAAAATAAGTATGTCCAGTCTACCAACGCCGATGGGACCCGCACGACTGTCACAGTGTCTCTTATCCGATTGATTTATCACGCAGTACACTGAACTGGACACTGAGGTCCAGTTTTTCCACAGCAAATTAATCTCCCGTTAATTTAATCTGGCATTAAATCCGGCAGATAATGATCAATTTACTCAGATGTCGTTTTTCCACCGGCAGTTCGTCAATTAAATCGTCCGTAATTGACGAACTGCCGGTGGAAAAACGACATCTGAGTAAATTGATCATTATCTGCCGGATTTAATGCTGGATTAAATTAACGGGAGATTAATTTGCTGTGGAAAAACCGGACCTGAATGTGACAAACAGCGAGCGATCATCATCAACTGGTGATCACACTAGCCGGCCATTTTTGCCGTTGCCGCCAGGTACTATAAACAGGTGCTCTTGCTGTTTGTATCTGACTCGTTGGTGGTTGACTGGCCTTGGCAAAATTTTTGAAGTCCGAGTTTGGAATAAAGTGCCATAGGAGGTACGTTTATTTTTGGAGATACCCTATTTTCCATAAAACACAGTGTAGCATTTTCTCAATACTAGCCAAGAGATTGTCTGGTAAGAACATTCCCATATGACCCATCTAGTGTCGAGTGGTACGTTAAACCTTAATCAATCAATCTTACTTACTTACATGATGTACTAGCTTGATGGGCATGTTTTCTGAGTGATGATTTTGTAGTTAACATGCATGTGTTGATTATTGTGTTTATTGTTTGCCTATGCACTTAATATCTGTACCTCTGATTTGTGTTCATATACCGAACTTTACATGGCTTGATGATTGTATGATATGAATTTTGATTTATGTTCCATTTATATTCATACCTAGTACTTTGTATGTTTGATGATTGTACGATGTGGTCTTTAAGTTTATGTGAAAGTGCTGTTAAGCCCCAAACCAACCAACCAACTTCTGGTAGTCGATTGCTGTTTATTGTACGTGATGTACAGAAAGGCTGGGGTTTCGACTTCCGACGCGATGCAGAACTGGAGAAAGCGACATTTGGCCAGTACTCCACTGAGCTGTTCACGAGTGAGGCGGAAAAGATAATTGCAAATCACGACACTTCACAGGTTTGTATAAACAGATACCCAGTATCATAGTATGTGGCCTGATGGTGTACTTGCGAAAACACTGGACTTAACAAACGAGGCGTAAAGTGCACAACCAGACTTCTAGTCAAGGTCAGAACTTACAAGCCAAGGACCTAGCCTCCAAGGCCAAAAACTTTGCTGTCAAGACCGAGGTCATGGATTTGACACACATTACACCAAAGAATATTGCATTATCACCTAAGCATCTGCAATTTAATAATAAGTACATTTTATAAGTAAGTAAATAGCAAACGATACATGGTTTTCCCATAATACATGTTACAGTGTTACTTCTGATGCATTTATGAATGCAACCTAATGACTATTGTACATTCAGAAATGGCTCCAAAACCAAGCCAAGGAATTGAGCCACAAGGTCAAGGCCAAGGACTTAACCTCAAGGCCAAGGATGTGCCATACTGTCCTTGATCAGCCTCGAGGCCAGTGACATTTCGTTGAGGACTTTGTGGGCAACTTAAACTTAAACCATTGGTTTAGGTTGACGTTACACTTTCAGGTAACAACCTTAAGCAAGTTATTCACACACAGCCACACTCTGTCACCAAGCAGTATAATTTGGTACTGGTGACAGGGGAGTAATGCTCTGTGCTGAGAAGGTAACTGTAGGTCTGGCATCACACTAGCCATGCATTACAGACTTAAATGGTTTATCTGTGTACGGGCTGAAGACCTAAATGAGGGGAGATGAAGACTCCGCCATGCACATGACACTCTTTACACCTTAGCTCATACTGTAGTCAGGTGTTTGATTAATCACAGACTAGTCAAGGGTACCATAGAATAGTCAAAGAGTACCATAGAAGTGAACAGGTCGGGTGCTCATCTCCCTTACTTACGCCTTGAGCCCGTAGGTTTATAAACCAGTTAGTCTGTGATGCATGACTAGTGTGACACGCGACACCAGACCTATGGTTACCTTCCCAGCTGCAGGACATCGTTGCCGTCAGACTGGTACCAAACTATACTTCTTGATGACAGAAGTACATCTGTGTGAACAACTTGTCCGAGATCACTTTGTCTGCTGGATGTGAATCACGTTGTATATCGGTGATTGGCACTGTGAGGTTATAGGAATCATCTTTCTCTTTGCAGCCAACAACAAGGCAATGCTGCATAGCATGCCTTGCCCCCCACAGTATGCCCTGCACAAAGGACCAGGGGCATAACGACAGGGG
>Ga0209782_1001654_pt1 | contig 11848 bp, 13 predicted proteins | sample WorMetmaBAHAMAS1_FD_187390 | JGI IMG/M metagenome (GOLD analysis project Ga0209782, IMG submission 187390) | Marine gutless worms symbiont microbial communities from Max Planck institute for Marine Microbiology, Germany - Inanidrilus... | ecosystem: Host-associated > Annelida > Digestive system... | reverse complement strand
GGTTATCACCATCCGCATGGAATCCGTCTTTTCGAGCCTGATCCTGGGGTACTAGGGTGAAGTGTGCTGGAGTGCTGGCACCAGCGGTCCAGTATTTGGGCGGCATGTTAGCGCTGACAGTCGGTTGTCGCAAGTCCTAGCTACGTCGTCTGTACACCAACACGTCCCTCAGTCGACTATGCTTGTCCTCGTCGTCATCCTCGAAACGAGACCAACTTGGCAACTTAACAGATGACAAACTGGAGACGTCTGCAGGCACGCCGCTGTGTCTGTGTATAATGCTGCAACGACGCCGAATACTCACACTGAACTGGTTTGATTATGTTGTGGACCCGTTGTACAACTTATACTTTACGCACAAGCGACCGTCATGATAACGCTGTTGATGATGATGATGTTGGCGACTAATTTTATTACGCCAAGCAATAATTAATACGCAATAATTAACAGTTAATTTGCTGTAGGCCTACTACTAGTAGCCACCACATCCCACATCGCCGCCACTGAGCACGGATGTTGACTGCATTCGCCAGGTGGCGTCCATACATACTTCCATCTGACACACGGTCCCTTGCATGGGCCTTTTGGCCTACTGTCACTCATAAGCCTGCCCCTCCCTACCGCAAACAACATCTCCACTGGTACACCTTATTTGCAGGGCTCAGCTCATGGGCGTGTCAACAGACAGAAAGACCACGCCTATATAGCCCACATCTATGCAGTGAGTGCATGCGATGCGGGCAAAATCACACACACACACACACACACAACTGCAATGAAATACAAGCAACCAACGCTGCAGGTACCATGCAGTAGAGTTCTACGTGCCATCCTGCTGCTGTTTCAGCAGAATGTAGTACAGTCTACAGAGTTGATTACAGTGGCGGAGTAAAATGTGCAACACGTTACATGTGTAAGAAAAAAACTCTTAGGCCCGGTTTTTCCACAGCAAATTAATCTCCCATTAATTTAATCCGGCATTAAATCCGGCAGATAATGATCAATTTACTCAGATGTCGTTTTTCCACCGGCAGTTCGTAAATTAAATTGTCCGTGCCGGATTTAACGCTGGATTAAATTAACGGGAGATTAATTTGCTGTGGAAAAACCGGACCTTATCTGCTTATAAGTGACAGTGTTAGACCCAGTTTTGAGCTCTGTGTCGTTATAGGTACACGCTGAGTCATGACAACATGCAGTCCGGGATAACCACAAAGCGAGTGAGGTATGAGTAGCCAAAATAGGCATTTGTGGACAGAGGGAACGAGAAGACAAAAAGTCCCAAAGGTATAAAACATAGCTACCCTTAAACAAGTACAAGTACAGATGAGCTCGAGTAAATAATGCAATAAGCAAACAGCTAATATCTCAAAGAGATGCTATATTTGCTGGCTTGATGAATGCATAGTCTGAGTAAACTGATAGACCATAATCACATCAGTGACCATTCCAGTGAAAAAAAACTGGACAGACAGGCATAACAATTACAGTTACTGCTGAAAACAACAACTAACAGAAATGTAGTACTAAAAGCAAAAATTTCCAAGCAGAAGTTAATAATTATACATAAATGATCCTTAGCTATGTAATGATTGACGAAATGTAACAAAATAATGACGTACAAATATCAGATTCACAAATAAACTACACATGTTTCCAATAATAAACTAAGCAACTATAGATAGCAGACTTTGCCACCAGTGTGTAACCCAAGATATATACTTCCTGGTCTTTATCGCGGCGCAAATTTAGGTTGGAATGAATGCAGTAATTCTGGCTGTTCTTACACAACACAAACAGAGCCAACTGTGTGAAAACATAATGTCAACCACAAAACCGGAAGTACATAACATATTGCAACACCATCAGAGGCTGACTGAGCCATGGCCACAGGCAACATGTGCAAAAAATTTGGTGAAGTTCCGTCGTGTGGTTTCTGAGATATTTGATTTTTAGAGAGACAGAGAGACAGACAGACAGAATCATTACAATACTTTGCACCACTTTCTGGCAGGGTGAAGCATTAAACTCATAATGTGCACTTGTTATCTCTTATTAAGGCAGTGACGTATATTTATACAGTATACATCCGCAATAACATCATACATGTACAACTACACGACAATGATTACACAATACCGCTGGTTTCATGATAAGTAAGTAAGTAAGTAAGTAAGTTCTTTATTATGGTGCCCGACAAACACAGACACTTACATCGAAATCAGACAATTACAATACATACATACATGATCAGAATCTTTGTATTTCAGTAGATACAGATTCATCAGGTCTCATCCAACAAATTACAATGTTTCACTAATTTATGATATCATATCATCTAAAATTATTAACAACTAGAAATGCGTGGCAAAGCCTAGTGTATAGCCCGCTCTGCGCCCACTAGCAAATACTAATGACACACACTTACTTACTGATCACCGCCTTGCCTAGCAGCCCCCGCCCCCTACTGAACGTATCTCAAGTCACCTCAGAAAACTTTTCGACGCCGACTGTACAACTTCTTATGTCTTAAACTCCGGGATCACTGAACCAAATCTCACCAAATTTCTACACGGTGTACAGAGATGATTGCCGATTACTCTGCTGAAATCAAAATTGCGATCTTCCAGTCCGTTTGGAAACGCCAACGTGACGAATGAAGATCGTCGTGAAACTGCGGGCGAATCGTGGCAAAAATTGCGCGTTTTAACACGTAAACTCTGAGATTACTGGACAGAAGTTCACCAAATTTGGACACGATGTAGCCTGATTATTGCCACTGAACCATTTGACAGCGGATTTACGATCGACGAATCCGTCGTCAAATGTCGAAGCAAAAAGTAAAGGTGATTCCACGCAAAGTTTGTGAACATCTCCCATATTTAACTGGTTGCCATAGCAACGTCCCTTGGGCAACCGCTAAACGAATATTTTGAAAATCATCCCCACTAATATGCTTACCAAACCTGTAAAATAGACAGGTCCAGGACATTCTGAGATATTTTGCGTGATATGCCAATTTTTGCCATATCGCCGCAAAAGGTGCTATTGTTAACGTTGTCAACTCTGAGGTTTCTGGACCAAATGCCACCAAAACTGCACATAATGTAGAGAAATTCATTCTACTGCACCTTTTCGAAATCAGAATTGCGATATTGCAATCCGTTTCTGAATGGCAGCGCGATAAAGTAGATTGGTGTGGGAAAAACGCCAATTTTTCAACCTTAATTGGTTGCCATGGCAACGTCTCTTGAAAAATCAAAAAAAAGCTCAATGGCCCTTATACCCGTCTACCAATCCTGAAATTTTGGGAAGATCAGTCCATTAGCTTCAGAGCCACTGGGGCTCTGGAGTCGACCATTAAAAAAATGAAGAAAGAAAAAACATCTGCAAAATATATAGCCCTTCCAGCATGTTTGCCGAGCAGGCTAAATAAACACAAAAAACGATGAATAAAATCTACGGAAACTGGGGAAACAAAACTTCACAAAACCTTATCCCATATATGCTAACTCTTGGATAAACAACATTATGTATGAACCATCAACAATGTCATGGATGATGAATAGAGTGCAGCTACTTGAAAGAGATAAGATGCTGAGGATAGGCTTGAGTGTCATAGAAGACGACAAACACTGAAGGACTTGTTACATTGTCGACGACCGAGTCATATCGAGTGGTGGCACCAGAGCCCGAGGAAGTCTTCTGCGGAGGCACAATCATGGACTGCCCACCTTGTACGAACTCTCCAGTGAGCACCAGTGACTGGTAGACGTACTTGATGCCGTTGGCATCGGGAGGCGAGTATGTCGGATGAGCTGAGTAAGAGAAGTTACTTGCAAAGTACACGCCTCGACCATAGACCGTCGCTGCACATCAACAACACCATCACCGCCGTACACAGCCGCCTTGATATTTTCAACTAAGCATTCACACAATCACCCTCCCCCTCCAGGTGCCACCCATGACGAGTACTTGTTGGGTCAGTATTGATGAGCAAAATTTGTCGTGCTGCAAGTAAAAATGATGTCATCCACAAAACTGGAAGTACATAACGTATTGTACTGTTGACGGATAAAAACCAAGACACAGTCACAGATAACGTATACACAGAATTTTGGAAAGCTCTAGAGAGAGGTTTATGTGACATACAAGTGAACAGACGACCAAAGACAAAAACACATTCAACACAATACTTCGCATCCCTCCTGGGGACGCAGTAACTAATTACGTGATGATGACAATTTATATTTACATCTTTCAACTGTGACTGAAATTATCCAAAACAAGACTGCAAAATATAATTTTAGAAAACGACTGCATTATCTACCAACACTACAAAACTATCATGCCAAATTTGTAAATCACAAAACACATTTAAATCTGCCAATTGCCAGATTTAAATGTATAACACAGCACACGTGATTCGTGATTATAACTTAGCAATTTTTTTAAATTTTTGCTGTTATAGAGCTTTGGCTTATACAACATTAGATAAACTGTAATCAGTTTTTTTGCTGTTTTATTAAAACTTTTAGTAAAGCTGATTTGGCTTAAGTATAACTATTACTGAGGTTAAGCAACAGGCCTGTGGAGTAACCTTTTACCCCCAAAAAGTGCACCATAACATTTACATTATTTGAAAAACATGTGCCATCTTGGATTTCAAAATCAGGAATTTTAATGCCCTGACGGGTATGGGGGCAGATGCATCACCATTCCAAATTTCGTCAAAATCGGTCAAATGGTTACGGGGATATAGCAATTCTTCAATTTTTCAAAATGGCTGCCACCTGCCATATTGGATTTTTAAGTTCATCAAAATTGGTCAAATAATCGTGAAAATATGTTGATTTTTTATTTTTCAAGATGGCGGCCGTCTGCCATATTGGATTTGTGTGGCACATTCTGGGACAACCACAAAGTCTACTTGAAGGTCTTTATCATCAGGCAGATTTTGGTTGAGATCCATTCATTAGTTTTTATAATATGAAAGTCTGAATATTTTGCACATTTGGCGGGGAAATGCCTATTCACACCCCAAAAATAGTTTTTTTTTGTTGGGGGAGCAATTTGACCCCCAAAATAAGCAGCAGTATCAATGCGACCCCAAAAGGCATATCATTGCATGGAAACATGTCGGATGATGTCAGATCGTCAAAATCGGTCCACTGGTGCGACCTGTGAGCATGACTAAAAATCAAAAAGGAAAAAAAGAGAGAAAGAACCCAAACAGTGGCAAACTGGGTATTCGCCCAAATCACCCACGTCGTCAAACTGTGATAGAGTTTAGCATGGTGGGTGGTCTTTGGGTTGTAGTTCTTAGTTTCAAGTTTGATCAAAATCCGCTCAGCGGTTACCAAGATGTGAAGGATCAAAATCTGGCTTATTGCATTACTTTGGCCAATGGTTTATACAGCCATACAGGTGTGATACTATTATTCGTTAGTAGCAATATTGTCACGAATGCTATTTACCATTCTTGCCACAGTAGCTACGGTTAAACCCAGTGTCGTCAATACTTGGCAGTGTGTCGATGCTAGTACCATGCCACAATGTCCGCTCATTCGGCACAGATGGATTAGCTTTGTCCATTTCCGTCTTGCGTATGACATACTGCTTGTACAAAACAGGATTCTGAATCCGCTCAATCTGGCAATTTCCACAACATGGAGAACAATCAATCACATGTGAGTGAGCTGTTTGCAGTATAGTAATTCTATAAGAAAGTGAAATATGTCACAGATACAGCAAACAACAACAACTGAATACCTTGACGATCTGATTGAGAGTGTTTTGGCAAGTTGCTCTGATGCTCTGCTCAATACGCTTGTACTCTTCACTGTTTGCATCTAACTCGACCCTCGTCATTCGCTCTCCAGACTTCATTGTCGTCCAAGTCGATGGTACGTCAACCTCTGCAATTTCATCACCAGCTGACAATGACAGAACGTCATAGTCAAATAATGCACAGAGCTAGTTCTGTGTAAATTTGTGTGTAGTGTACAAAACGAAATAAGACATTAATCTCACATTACTTACTCATTTACATACAAACTGCAGCATCATGCATGGGCTAACGCTCCTCCTGCATGGTACCAGTTTTGCCTTGACATAGATGACAACAGATGCCAAGACTAGATAAGTCCATCATATAAAGGGTGATGACGCAGGCAGCATACGTTTCATGCCATCTGTCCAAGGGACAGTACAGTTGTTTACAAGGCGAACGCGCTTCCTGTTGCTCAATAACAGACACACTGGCTTCTAGTACCATGAGAAGAATGACTTGTGATGGAAGGAAAGTCACTCGCCATGTGACACCGACGCCAGATCCTAAGATGCAATCTGCAGTAGGCAGTGAACTATAGACAATGCATGTCACTGTGCACAGATGTATAATGCTGGCATGCACACATTACAACGGCAGCACAGAGGAGATGAGATGCACAACTGCTTTAGTGCCCAACACCTACCAGTGGGCTTAATGCCTGAAATAATGAACAACTTCCATAGCTACGCCCCACTGGTATCGTCAATTTGTGATAATTTAGCAATTAATTTAGTGCTGACTGCTTGTCTGAAAATCATCTGAAACTGCAAGAGAAACTGATAGCAGCCAGAAACACATCACCGTTTGTAATCCTCCGTACTTTGACCTTCGACGATGCATCATGCGCCATCTCTTCTTCCATCGTCGTAAACGTCAGCCGATACCGGGCATTCTCCTCCTCCCACTCGGCATATGGCAGCTTCTGCTGATAGGCATTCTCAATGATGACATTGATTTCATCTGGGTATGGTTCATAGTCTGTCGCACCACGATACTCCCACTGCGCCTGTCATCAGACACAACACAAGTGTCCACTGGCCCATCACAGCAATACGTGGATACATTAAGAATGCCATGAAAAGTCACAAATTGATCTCATTCTTGCTTGGTCCACAAACTGTCCACTGCTGCACAAATCACGCCAGCTCTATACGTGTACTCTATTAAAATGTTTATCGAGAAGGACAAAACGGAAAATCAAAAAAGATAGTAGTAATAATGTAATATGGAGTATTTAACTTAATCAAATCTTTTCATATTTACAAGACAACAGACTGCAGATCAAGATACTTTTGACTATTCTACATTGGCTTCTATTACGTTAGTGTCAATGGTGCAGTGTCAACACTATAGTCTATAACACTGTGAAACTACCGCTGAAAAACACGCCGATCACACAATCAGCCACTGATAGACACTATGTGAACTAGCAACCTGTCCACCGATGAACATCTCATGCTCTTGTCTAGTGACTTCGTGGAAAATGCGGTGGATTTTTTCCAGTGCTGATGTTACTTCCATTGGAGGTCCTTGAATGCGAATACGATTTATTCTCTGTCCCTTCTCAACCTTGATTCGTACTGTGAATTCCTCCTGTAATGCTTCAATGTGACGAACCTTTACATACCACACAACAAACATGAGCTCAGTATACAGCACGACTCCTTTCACAATGATCAACAAAAGGGCCTAGCAGTGGCTAGCATAGTGCGAGATGACCCCTTCCCTCTTCCCGGCATGCACCGTGACCACAATGCACTTCCGTCACAGACAGACGGACACTGACATCGTAGCATAAGCGCGAGATGTATATATTACATCTCGCGCTAAAAATCAGCAAAGACATTATCAGAGATTACAAATTCGCCACACAGTCTAAAACAAAACAATAATCAGCAACTGCTCATATCTTTTCTCACTACCTATGCAGTGTTTAGAACAGATGAGATACTTCTGTTACAATGCATGAGTCAATAATATACCAACAATCAAAAAAAGCTTATCAGTGTCAAAAGGTCAGAGCATTTACTTGTTGTTCAGTCAACTTGGCAATATATTGTTGATCCTGTGGCTGATCAAGCACTTTGTCCATGAGATACTCGCTAATGACTTTCTCAATCTCGCTGACAACAGCTTCTGTTGCCTGCCTCGTCCTCGCATAAATATGAATGACGATGCGACTACGATGTAACTGTGATTGATCTCGCATCAGTGCCGACGATGAAGATGGACTTCTTACAGTTCCTGGTCCAGCAGCAGACTCTGCAATGCCAGCTGTGACCCAACTGAATGCCGACGTCAGCAGCCCTGTCAACAGCATACATCAACTGATACTGCTGCTACTGCACACTGTGCAACAAAAAGTCGCAACTAACCGGCTGGGAATGTCACCGCTGCCCAGTGGTAGGTAACACTGCATGATCCCATATGGCACACAAGTTCCTGTTGCTTTGAGGCACAACATTAATTGCTATACCCAGTTACTTTACTTACTTCACTTTATGACAGCAATAACTACTACTTCGGCCTTCTTTTCAGAATTATTCAATGGTGAGCAAAGTTCTGCCTGAAAGATAACTATAGAGCAGGTCCCTTACAACAGGCCTCAACCAACAGTGTCATGGACATTGAATGAAGATTTTAATGGTTAAAAGAAACCACAGGACAAGAAGGGTCTAGAAGACCACATAGACTTGCCCCAATACTATTACATACATATACACACATAAAAACATACAGTAAAATAAACACACAAAAAACTAGAGAATTAGAAAATTACTAAATACAAAATTTTGCTAAGTCCACACGATCTAACATCTGCTTAAAAACATTAGAACTAGAAGCCACTACCAATGTACTAGGCAAAGCATTCCAGATTTCAACAACACGATTCGAAAAGAAATACTTGTGTGTATTGACCCGAGAACAGCCCTTAAATAGTTTGTAATTATGTCCTCTAGTATGTGTAAACTTCGAAAACACAAAAAAATCGTCATTAAGTATAGCCATTTCGTTATGAGTTATCTTGTAACACATTTTCAAATCACATTTAAGCCGTCTGGTCTGCAGGGACTCAAGATTTAGACATGCAAGTCGGTCAGAATATTGCATACCAGACATACCTTTGATATGCTTAGTGACCAATGCTGGCAAGATTCAATTTTAGTTATATTGCTTACAGTATAAGGTGACCAAAACAGACGTACAGTACTCCAAAAGTGGCCGAACATAAGTTATGAATGCTTGTGTTAAGACAATGGGATCTCTCGTTTTAAAAGTTCTTAATATAAAGGAGGCTCAAACATGAGCTTTATGAGCAACAGCTGAAAACGTGACTGTTAAAATTTAGCTTTTTATCAGTGATAACTCCAAGGTCACGAGTCTCATCTGACTAGTGTAAGACATGGGCACCAATTTTGTACTTTGGACTGCAATCTGTAATATTGACACCGTCATGATTACTTATTATCTGGATATTACATTTATCAAGTGCTATTCGTAATTGCCATTTTTTGCCCAGGTTGCGAGTCTGTCACACACAATTTGAAGATCACACAGTGAATGAGTAAATGAGCTATACAGTTTCACATCATCAGCAAACAATTTCATACACACAGATGTATCAAACAGAATATCTTCGATATCATTTATAAACAATAAGAACAGAGTTGGTCCTAAAACACTACCTTGAGGAACACCACTTGTTATATATACAATTTCGGACATAAATCCAGAGATATTTACCACTTGGGTTCTATTTGACAAGAATGCTCTAATCCACTGTAACAAGTCACCACAGATTCCATAGCCTTCCAGTTTGGTTATTAATTTCTGGTGGGAAACTGAATCAAAAGCTTTTTGGAAGTCAACATATATTATATCAGTTGTGTATTTGTTATTCAGAGCAACAGACCAGTCATAGACAGACTCTAACAGACTGGAACAGGTAGAGTGTTTATGTAAGAACCCGTGCTGATACTTTGATATTAGACTATGCTGAAATAAATAATTAATTAACTCCATGTTTATAATGCATTCCATTACATGACAACAGACACATGTAAGGGATATTGGTCTGTAGTTGCTAGGACTAGAATAAGTCCCTTTTTAAATACAGGAGTTACAAGGACATGTAACCAACAAGCAGGCAATATTTGTAACCTAAATGATGACTGAAAAATAAATGACAAGGGTTCACATATAACACTAGCTAACCGCTTAAGTAGTAAATTTGGGAATCCATCAGGACCATAGGAAATTTTTGGTTTCAATGCCCCAAGAATCACAACAACCAGTGTTAGGGTCCACATGACGAGGAAAATGTGGTTTGTTGTTGTCATCATGAGTAAATACAGAAGCAAAATACCTATTAAAAATGCTAGCTTGGACAAACTTATCAGTTATGAGATTTCCTGCGTTATTTCTAATTGGAGGAATTGACTTACGTCCAGAAATTTTTCCATGTACGTAACAGTAGAATTTTCCCAGATTATCAGACTGGATAAAGCGTGTCTCTAGGTCTTGGTAGTAAGCCTGTATAGCTTTGATACACTTAACAGAATATGTTTTGTAAGCCAGTTTATGTTCTGCTTTTTTTGTTAATCGCCATCGTTTCCAATGTTAACATACTCACAGTGATGATGACACCAATGAGGAACAAATCACTCACAAGACCTCATGCTGTCATCAGTAAGTAAATTCTCACAATGGTGACCACTGAAAAAACTTACATTATTTTGAAATACCAGAACAATGTAACGTAACTCATCAATATGTAATACAGCACTAGCCTACTTTGCATTTCACCAGGTGTCAGCACTTTAATGATGAGCTTTTGTTCAATGCTATGAAATACAATAGTCATCAGTCAGATTTTAAACTCAGAGGAGTTCTTGGTTCACCTGCATGAACATTCAACATACATAATTCAATCTCTCATCATAGCTGCGTGGTACACTGAAATACATTGTCTGGTGTAGTAATAAATATGCAGCAGAAATAACAACCTTTCACTGTTTGTTTCCAGCTGCCGCTGGACGCCTTCTTGGCAACGGCGTCGGCAAACTCTTGCATCATTGGAGGCTGAAAGATACAGACTGTGATTTGATGGAGGTGACGTGGCGATTTGGCAGCAAACTCCACGACCGCTTCTGTCATCACACGTGCTATCTCTTGTGGTTTCATGCCGATCTGACCTGCCAACCACATCACATCATCAACTGAAACAAATCACATCCATTATAGCAATCATTACAGAAATGCTCACTACTACTACTGACAAGATATTGTGTGACAAATTATATGCCCCTCAGGTGACTGTAATTCACAGGGGGCACAGCAGGGACGTAGCCAGGCATTGGCATGAGGGGTCTTCAGCCCTCCCAAACTAAATGTTAGCCCCCCCCCAAACAGAGTTTGCCAATTTTGATATTTCACTGTGAAAGTGCACAAAAATGCATTATTTCACACAAAATACCTAAAAATTCTGGGATCGGAGCACAGCCCCCTCCCCAGACCCTACCTCCTAGGCACCTATGACACCTCAACTATGCGTCTTTGGCGCGGCTTTGATGCCTTTGGTTCTTGCCAAGGCACCTTGGTGGCTTAAGCGTCTCCACAGTAAAAATCCTGGCTATGTCCCTGGGGCACAGTGATAGTGCAATCACTAAAAAATGCTTCTGAAGTGGTGCCTGCTATGGAACTTGGTTTCCTATCACTGTTATATAGTAATAACAGCTGTAAATTCACCACTTATGCCAGCCAGCCAGCCAGCCAGACAGACAGACGAACAGTTAAATGCCTCCTACCATGGACTGAAAGACATAATAATGTGCCAATGTCACTGATATAATGCTGGTTCTGGCACTGAAGAACTGGCATAAAGTGAACACTTCCTTTTCCTCATAAGTTCAATGTTGAATGGAGAATGATGAGGCCTGACCACTGGCAGGGACGAGTGCTTCATATCTGCCTCAATGCTCAACATCTGGCCAGTGCTTAAAGTAGAAAATAAGA